>Ga0247812_10002624_pt1 | contig 10150 bp, 12 predicted proteins | sample UWRJL149409B1_FD_178011 | JGI IMG/M metagenome (GOLD analysis project Ga0247812, IMG submission 178011) | Plant litter microbial communities from Arlington Agricultural Research Station in Wisconsin, United States - UWRJ-L149-409B-1 | ecosystem: Environmental > Terrestrial > Plant litter >...
CACTCAAAATGACTGGCATATCCATTGGATTTCAGAATTGGGGAATGTTGAGCCTTAATTTTAGAGTCGGACTAAAGGATTGTCCGCGGAATGTGTCCATAGCTAGTCGTCTGGAAGTAATCCTTGATGCAGCGGAAGAGATGAACGCGTGTCTCTACGACGTTGCGTGTAAGAGAGCATGGCTCGTGTCTGGAACAGAGCTCCTCCTGTACCTTGTGCATCTGAAGCATCAAAAGAAGCCCTACATGGTCCAAGGACAAGCGGTGAACTTAATATTCGCCGAACCAGGGCACAACGGATCCGCGACTTGCAAGAAGGTTTTGATGGAAATGGCGTCTGTTCCCATCTTCAAGGATGTAACCATGACTGGCGAAGACTTTTGCGTCAAACATCTCATTCAGCAGCTCTGGAAAAATCTGGAAAAGCTTGAGGGAAAAGATGAAGAAAATGGAATACCAATGAAAATAACAATCGGCGCGAGATTAAAGGGTCATGAGATAATGGATCTCGTGCTAGACAAGACGGTATTTCGACAGAGGGAGGTGGCGCTTGGACTTACCAATGGAGGATGGCCTAGTTTGCTAAAGGCTAGCGATTCAATTGTTCTCTTTGGGAGCCATCTTGGAGAACTAATAAAACCAGCATTAGATACCAACAAACTTTGCTCGCCATGGGTCTATCTTCCGGAATCCAAAGACTACATGGCCACCACAACTCGCATATTACTTCAGATACTCGACGAATTAGATGAGAATGGACATCCTTCCCTCTGTGGATTGAGAGTACATAAGTCTGCCCTTCTTTTTGAAGACTGCCCTTACTATCTAAGGGGGCAATGTGGATGTGAACGGCTGCAGCAAATCGTCCCCAAATCGTTTCTGTCCCTCAAATCTATCATACCTCCGGGACCTTGCCCAGACCAGGCGTGTATAATCATAGGTCAAGCACAGAAAACTTTGAAGTCATCTAGGAATAAATCTAAACGTTCCATATTTTGCTTGGCGAATAGCCATATTCTTCCGGAAACGCCTGACCCCAGTTATGAAACTCCTAGCGACTCTGAGCCGGATGACCCAGCCTGGTCTTCAAGAATGCCTGCAATAGATCTCACTCCGACCACTTCCATTAGTCAAGATGCAAGGCAGAATGGCGAGACCTTTTCCACAAGTACCTTGATCTTAAATCGGGAAGCTTCCGTTCCAACAACAGGCAGATATTGCCCGATACAAGGTCCTATATTTGCCGAAAATTCTATACAATCCTCATATTTTCCCCAAGAGCTTCTTCACCCCGAACAAAAGTTTCCTCGACAAATGCTTGATGACGTGGATCAAGGACCTAAATCTGATAAGTTGCCACAAAGTAATCAGACCTCAGCTTCCCACCAGAATAGCAAGTCCAAAATCGAAGTTTCGTCATTGACAGGAGGAACTCATGAACCTAATAGATTCCACCAAGAATTGGTGCAAGATACTACCACCGTTGATACTCGAAGGCTTTTTGATTATCAAGAGAATGATTTATCCAGCAAGTCTCTCGGGAAACAGAGGGTAGTTGACGGTGCAGATAATTATTCTACTTTGAATACCAAGCGCAGTCATAGATTACATCGCATGCCTCGTATGGGGCTAAGGGGAGACGGAATTTATGGAAATCCCTAGAAAAAAGCAACCCCCATATATTCAGGCTTGATCTCCCAAGATGCTGGCGTCGAGATGAAGGTGTAAGGGCTCTGACTGGGGAACAGGTATGGTAGAAAGATCTTCTGGGCCGAAGCGCATCTGTTGTGCTGCTGACTCTCCCTCACCATTGTGCTAAAGCTGAAACATTGGAATAGGTTTTATCTCCAGCGATTTTCCACAAAGGCAGCGACACTGTTCTATCGTAACTGTGGACCCTTAACAAAGCATACGATACACGATGGTTATTATGGCTAACCAAAGACACTTCGCAGTAAGAACCATTAAAACTTTTCAATTTATGTACATGAACCTGCAAGCGCTCATTACTGTAATTCTCGGTTTGTTTTAAACATTTTAGAAGCGTTGGCCTTTTAGTATTTCATATGCTATTTATTAACCAGGATAGGACGACAGAGTATAATGTCTACAAACCTTTTAATACAAAGTACGTTTAATTTTACATTTTCAGTAATATTTCTGCCGTTCCGCCCCCCCAAAGAAACTTATTCCTTTCTTGATATTGTAGTAAACTAGTGTCTCCTATCAGTGGGGTCTTATCAAAAGGGTAAGCTCCTGAAGATATTTATTTATTCAGTTGCTCTTATCATTAAAAGGAAGGTTTTGGCTTCTGAGGAGTTTAAATTACTTCATTAAGTTGATAGAAGTTACCACTGTAAACCTTGGGGTTATATCCTAAATCCTCCTCCACGCCCCGTGTTTTCTTGCAACTGAGCTGCCAGCCCTTCTGATTCCCACCTCATATCATCCCTGTCTGCTTCCGGGTTACTATTTTCAAAATCAATCAATTTAATGCTATCCTTCCCAACGAGGAAATTGAAGCGATTCAGATCGCCATGGACAAATCCCAGAGTGTGCAATCTCTCTACAGCCTCCTCACAAGACGCTAAATCCTCGATCCCAGCTTCACGTACCCTCTCAACCTTTTCCAAAAGCACGCCAATGACCCGGCCGTGCTCAGCAATATGACCTAAAAACCTAGGGGCCATCCCTGTGCCTTGCAAAACATAGTAAACTTGGGTCTCCCGCTCTATTCGCGGGATTTCCCACTCCCATCGAGCGATCTTGGCGATGAATATAGGGGGCGGTGATGAATCCAGCGTCGTAAGAGAAGCTTCGAAGACTGCCGGCGTGAGTTGTTTTACTCGTTTCAGACGTAGACAATCGATGATTTGCGGATGCCATATGTTTTGTACGCCGGTGAGCTGCTCTTCGGAGAAGACGACTTTCAGTTCGCTAGTGTTAGGGTCTCGGGTTATGTACGCGACTGTCCAGTCTTTTGGTGAATGGAGGGGAGGCAACGCCTCAAGAAGATCTGGGAGAAACCGAAGTGTGTCTATATCTAATGTTCTTGCTGCCACAGAAAGGTATCTGATGCGGCCGTCAATCAATAGGCGATATTCGCTCTCGTCGTTTGCGGATATTTCCATGGCAAGGAGCTGAGGATTTTGCGCCGGCGGAGTACTCATGATGATGGTTCCTTGGGAAAATTGAGATGCATCAAAGATCATATGCTACGATTTGGGGGGAAAGCTGGTAGGGTTTTGATTGTATCCAAATTTAATTGCAAGTAGGGCCTTGAAAACTCAATTCCCAGGTTCCAGGATCTTTGCTACTGCAATACCTACCGAAATGATGGTTAGAAGATCAATTAATAGAGCGCGTTGGTTCACTTGAAACGACATCAGAAAAGTGGAGGGGGCGCACCATGCCGTATTTATGAGACTTAAATAGATAAGCGAAGTATCACTACTGGGCGGAGTGGTCGTTATAACGGCCATCAACTTTCTCTCATTCCAGGCGCCTATATGAACACTTGATATCCAACGCTAGTAGGCACCTATCGATTGTTGGAAACAAAGGTCTGAGCTGCGCTAACACGATCTACACTGGATGCGCGCGCTTAGCCTTGCTCGTTAGGCAGACGCTTCAGTAGTGATACCTTATTTAGCATTCTCAAAAGCCACTTAGAGTTGCCAGATAAATCAAGGGTCTGAGAATGGGAATATAAAGAGCATAGTATGCTGCAATGTTATGTTATATTGGCAGCAACTAAGTTCAGTTCCATTTTTTTCAAACTGTCTGACATCCATCTCTTTTGTTTAGGGAAAACCACCTTGTTATAAAGTAAATTCCTAAATTCCTCGTGCATGTTCAAGTTGAGAGTCAACTAACCCACTATACAGGCCTCCACTTACGAATTTCTTCGATCCTCCCAGAGTTTTATGCTCACCAGTCAGCAAGCCATTACAAAGAAAACAGTAAGACATTTGGTGAAGACCCCACTCCGCCGGCCATCTTGGGCTCTCCTAGACCATTATCCTGCAAGTACTGACTCAGCTCGTAGGATCGATAGGATGTGCCATTCTCTCATGATAACATACACGTGTGAATGTGTGAAAGAGATGGAATTTGTACAATGTGATGAGGCAAAAGCCGCTAGAGCCAATATCAAGTGCAAACCTGTCACAAAGTCGCTGACAAAGATGTCTGTCAACTATTGCAAAGGACATCTTGTAAATCGGACGGCGCCAAAGAAGTACTACTCGGATTCTGAGTAGGAAATTAAGAACTGGAGTGATATAAGATGAGGATAGAAGGTGGTGGGGATCATTACTAGTTGGCTCGTTGGCTAAATAGACATAAGGGTTGAATTTCAGCCGCATATCTTGTATACTTCCAATCGCAGTGCCGGAATTATGACTATGAGGACTCTTTACACACGAACTCCATCTTCCTTAAATCCAGCCACCCCTACGTATCCATTCGGATTTGGTAGGGTTACTGTCACCTTGTAAAGAAGACTTCCAGAGGTCTTGCGCCTGTGCGCACCATTGAAAATGCCGTAGGAAACCTTCACAGGAGTACACACGGTCTCGAGCATGCCAGCCATCTCTTGTTGGCCTGACCAAACCAAGCTCTACCGCAACTTGGCAACCTTTACAAGACAGTCCACGCTGAGGAGATTTGGTGAGGCCATCGAAGTATGGCAAACTTGTAGTAGCCAAAAATGAATGTATCGGTTTCCCTAAATTTGTACGTATCCCTCGGGCCTCAGGTCGTTGCAGCTGTTGCAAGTGAGCCGCTGCCACAATGTATATTCGTTTCTTCCATGGCACCTTTCCAGTCGTATATATTCCAGGTATGGTACAGAGTGAGGGTACTATCTTGCGCAGAGATTTTGGTGTAATTCGAAGTGTTTTAGCAGCTGCGGAGAGGGTGACCGCTTGAAACTGGGGAGCCTGTTTGAGGCAATCGGCACAACAACGTGTGCAAGAGAGAAGGAAAACAAAGCTTCCAAATGAGCCACAGACAGCACACTTCTCCGAGCAGAAAGTGGCAAAGAGCTCCGACATCAAGGTTTCTCCGGCGGCTCTAGTCTTCATGAGGACACGAAGAAAGTCCTGGCCGTGCTCAACTAAAGGTTGATAATGGCGAAGTGCTCCTACAATTTGACGCGAGCGTCTATTGATCTGTCGAAAGCGGAACAGAGATTCAAAATCAAGGTAAAGACATATTTCGTGCAAAATTTCGAGCGGGAGTTGTTGAAGAGTGCCTAGATGGGCAGTGGGGGGTTGTGGAAAGGTGTATAAGAGTGACTCTCCTACTGATCCATCGTCGCTTGGGTCGAGATAAATGACTGAGCGATCGTAATCGCGCCGGTGATACGCGGCAGCATGTATGATAGCATCTTTATTCTCTTCTTCGAGAACAAATTCAGTATTTGAAAGCGTGCTGGCTGATTCGTGTAGCATGTTTGGTATATAAAGTTGAGACCTAAATATACAATCCTGACGCGTCGCGTGTAAGTACGTTTAGTTAAACTTTAAACGGTGGTCAGACACGTGACAAGTATCACGGAGTTTTGGTCCAAAACTCTATGAAGCGAGTGTTTAGCGATAGTTTTATCTCTAAGAAATGACATCGGTGCTATTGGATTTTATGACATTTATACTTAAATTACTATTATAGTCTAGTCTAAAAGGGGGCTTAGGGGGTGCGACAATTGTCAGTGCTCAGGCATCGCTATCTTTAGGCCTGTTGATAAAATATGCTGATCGTACCCGTACAGTACCTACCCTGTAGGCGCGCACGTCGTCCAAAGCTCGAGCAGAACACTTCGCTGTGATCATGTCCTTCCGCCTTCTGTCACGTCTTTATGTGAACTGTATCTGGGAACCAGCCATTGTCCAAACAACCTGCCTCTCCATATTCGCACCTCGTCACTGCCACTGGATATGGCAGCAACCTCATATGGCTGGATTGGCAACCACCAGCATCCTTGGAATCAGCTCCCCTGTCTGCCATACGACGAGCGATCGAGATTCGGTTTCTCTGTTCCCCAAGGCTATCTTTCAGACAATAGTCGTGTGGAGACAGTGCTTCAAGGCCTGCTATCACTTGGACCACATGTCTTCCTCGTCTGTATAGCCCCATTGAGGGTATTCCAACTTTATAACGCCAAACTAGTGACGATTCCGAATTCTAGAGGGCTCATCAAAGCTGTGAGTTGGGGTGCGAATGGCAGAATGATGGATTTTCTAAATTACATCTAGCTGTTCTCTGGTGCCTTATTCGTCTTACAGCTGGCCTACACTGTCTCTTCGACAAGCAGAACAGCAGCTCCCACATTACTGGCAGCTCGATCGCTCTCCCTACTCGCAAGTGTCGCAGTGTGCGGGCTGTCTCTCCTTGAAAATGGCCGTTCTGCTGCTCCATCTACTATTTTAACGGTCTATCTGGCCGTCTCAGGCTTCTCCGATATCATCAAATTCGGTCTCCTGTATGTGGCGAAGAATTTGTGCTCCCATTCGATGCTCCCAGTCGCTATCTTCATGGTCAGAATGTCTCTGCTGGTTCTGGAAGCGAGGACTAAGACTGCCATTCTGCGCAAACCCTTCCAGGATCTTGCTCCAGAGGAGACTGCTGGAGTTTTTGGCACTACTTTCTTTTGGTGGGTTAATAAGTTCATCGCTCTCGGCTACTCCAGGATCCTGTCCATCGAAGACATGCCACCTTTAGCATCGAACCTTGACACCATGACCATCAGAGAGGACATGCAGAAAATATGGGACAAGAGAAGTAGGTCACCAGAAGTTCTTCAAATGTTGTTGATGATGAATACGTCCCTAATTGGAGGCTACAGAAAGGCCTGAGCATCAATTTGTTTTGGTTTTTGCGCAGTTCAGGCTCACCTGGTATCCAAACATCGTGGCTGCTATTCCTCGAGCGCTTCTCATTATCTTTCGGTACTGCCAACCTCTGCTCATCACCCGAACCATGGCGTATGTGAGCAGTGACTCACCTCCTCTCGGAAATAGAAATGAAGCCTTTCGGCTACTTCTGTTTGCTTTCATTACATACTCAGGCATGGCCGTAAGTGCTATTTTCTAGCTACATAAACCCTTGCTGACGCATAGACCAGATATCGAAAGGGATGTACGACATTCGCCTGCATCGTCTCAATGTCATGAGCCGGATGGCAATTGTCGGCCTCGTACACAACCGCTGTTTGAATATCCAAGATGGAGTTTTTGACGATGCAGCAGCTGTGACGCTGATCAGTAACGATGTTGAGCAGACCATGTTCAGTTCCGATTTGTTTCATGAGTTATGGTCCCAGAGTTTGGAACTTTGCATCGGCATGTACCTTCTTGGCAAAGAACTTGGCTGGGTCTGCATAGTCCCTATTCTTGTGGTTGCCCGTACGTTGCTTCTCCCCATTTTGTTATCGGTATGCAGGCTTTCTGACTCAAGCCAGTCACTTCCCAGGGAAGTAAGTTCGTCACTGTCCGATTCGCAAATCGGCAAAAGGCTGTAGGCATGGCGACCCAGATTCGGATTTCTATGACCAAAGCCATTCTGGACTCAATGAAGAATATCAAAATGATGGGCCTGATAGACAAAATGGAATCGAAGGTCCGGACCGCGAGGAGAATTGAGATTCAAAGGTATATCGATCTTAACAAACTGTTTGTGGCATTCAACGCAAGTGGTAAGCAGCCTTTCTACACGTGGTGAGTATGAGCTAACGAAACGGTGCCTCTCAGCAATGATGCTTACCATATTGACCCCTGCCTTGACCCTCATAATTTATGCCATCCAGGCTGAAATCAGAGGTGCCAAATCCATCGATGTGGAAGTGGCTTTTACGTCGCTTGCTATTATAGGTCTGGTCACCAGGTATGTCAACTTCCGCCTTGAGTCCGTTGTCGATTCAGGAACCAAGCTCTCTGGGAGCAATGAAAGTTCGTAGAAGATCCATACTGACTTTTCAACAAGCCCTGCTAACACTATTCTTATCTTCATTACGCATGTCGCGTCCGCCCTTGCATCCTTCGATCGTATCCAAACATATCTTACTAGCCCAGATCGTGAAGACAAGCGTCAGATCCTGGGAAAGCATCACGCAAATGGCCTTGATTCTACGCACTCATGCGATAGCTCACACAGCTCGACAGAACGTACTGAAGTTGACGATCTTGCGATTGTCATTGGCGGTGCGACCATTCGTCCGGCATCAACAGCCGATCCTGTCCTCCGCGATCTAAATACCACCATAACGAAGGGCAATTTGGTAGTCTGTTCAGGAGCAGTGGGCAGCGGCAAGACCATCCTCGTCAAAGCTCTTCTCGGAGACCTCCCGCCCGATACCGGTACGATCAAGACTGCTTTTGGCTCTATAGCGTACTGTTCACAGACAGCGTGGCTGATTAACGGCACGATCAAGGACAATATTCGGGGTCACCTGTGGGAAGGTGGCGATATTGGCCAAGCATGGTACGAACAGGTTGTACACGTGTGCGATCTTGAGGAAGATTTGCAACAGCTTCCAGATGGTGATCAGACTGTCATCGGTAGTCGAGGAATCACACTTTCAGGTGGGCAGAAGCACCGAGTCGTAAGTTCTCTGATTCTTGGAGCGCCACATCGGTTTGAGGCGATCATACTGATATATTTCTGACATAGGCTTTGGCGCGTGCAGTGTATTCACGGCAAACTATGGTTATTCTTGACGATGTTCTCAGCGCTCTAGACACTAAGACAGAAAGCCACATCATCGAAAAACTCATCGGGCCCAAAGGACTACTCAAAGAACTTGGTACTACTGTTTTGCTGATTACCCATGCTGGTACGCTCTCACCTGCTTGTGTACCAAGACTCCCTCTCTCGTGTGTAGTGGCTAATGATCCTGATCCTACAGTCCAACACCTTCCTCTCGCAGATTACATAATTGTTCTGAGCGAGAATGGTTACATTTCGGAGCAGGGCTCCTGGGATGACCTTCGGACAAAAGCAGGGTATATCAGCCAGATGAAAAAGAAGGAGAGACCAGAGCTTTCGGAGAAACCACGAAATGGCAATTGGGTCAATAACGAAACATACATACCTTCAGGAAGGCAGCCAGATCAAGATATGCAGGACCTGACCAGGAAAACAGGAGACATCACACTCTACGGTATGAACATGCTCCAAAACCTCAGGAGATCACTGACTTACCTACAGCTTACTACTTCGGGACCATCGCATGGTACGGGTCGGCATTGCTTCTCTCATCAATGACCCTCTACTCGTTGTTTCTGGGCTTTATGCCGTACTGGCTGCGTTACTGGGCCGAGAGCAGCGGTCCCGGCGTACGATACTACTCCACAGTCTACCTTCTATTGGCAGTAGGAGCATTGGCCTCAGCCACAATGACTATCGCAAACACCTTTCTCCTGATTGCCCCTCAGTCAGCTAAAACTCTGCATTCTCGACTCTTACACACCGTCATGGCAGCTCCACAGTCTTATTTTGCACAGACCGACACAGGAACCACCTTGAATCGATTCAGCGCAGACATTTTGATGATTGACAGGAGATTACCCCAATCTCTACTATTGGTCGGCAACAGCTTCTTCGCTCTTTTATCGCAGGCCATTTTACTGGCCGCCGTACAGCCTCTCATGACCATTACCCTACCTGCAATGTTCCTCGCTGTCTATTTCATACAGAAATTTTATTTGACGACCTCACGTCAGCTGAGGTTCCTGGATCTCGAAACCAGGGCCTTGGTAAATGCCAGCTTCCTCGAGACGCTCGAAGGAGTTGCTACCATCCGAGCATTTGGATGGCAACGTCAATTCATTAAAGACAACGCCAAAAGGCTTGACATGTCTGTGAGACCCTGGTATCTGAGTATGTACTTCTGTCATCCAAACCGCTTTTTCCTTGTGTGAACTTCAAAATTGGGCATCTCTTGAGAGCTGTGACCTGGTGTTGGGTGGACTTTCCTTTGCCAGATGATCACTCTCGAGACAATTCCCGCCCGAAATTTTTTATCTGTGGAAACTTGGACCTCTTTTGCTTTGCTAACTTTCTTGGAGTGATGGCTCTCCAGCGGTGGCTCAATGTTGTCATGGATCTGATGGTGCTCGGAATCGCAATGTTTGTCATCTCTTTCGCCGTAT
>Ga0247812_10002625_pt1 | contig 10149 bp, 9 predicted proteins | sample UWRJL149409B1_FD_178011 | JGI IMG/M metagenome (GOLD analysis project Ga0247812, IMG submission 178011) | Plant litter microbial communities from Arlington Agricultural Research Station in Wisconsin, United States - UWRJ-L149-409B-1 | ecosystem: Environmental > Terrestrial > Plant litter >...
TCCGTAATTCCAATGAGGAGAACTGTGATTGCAAAAAGTCCGCACAAGACTGGTATTCTGCTTGCAAAAGGCTTATAGAACTTCTTCGAAGCTAGGAAATATCAGTATCTAGTACTCTCTGTGTAGCATCAAATCATTGATTGAAAACTTACACAAACCTGAAGCTCGTTTTTGGCCCATTATAGTTTTGCGAACTTGAAAATATGTTCAATGTAGAGAAGGATGAAAATAGATCTCCAGAAATTTAGATCTGGGATCCTCATAGATAGTATCATACCAAACATCATGAAAGCGGCTGACCCAGCTAGTCATCTGGGTATTCAACCAAGGCGCACCTAGAACTGGCGGAAGTTGATATGGGGGAGTCTATTGATTCCTTGGAACCAATAAGAGGAGAGCCAAGGCGTTAGCTAGGTTGAAACAGGCGAATATTCTTTACGGCAGCCAATGACTAGCGAGTGTTATCTTATTAAGCGACTTTCAGCCTCGATGCCAAGATTCTTGTCCTCATCTCTAGTTAGATTTTTAGAACTTAATTTTCGTTGCCGGGAAAAATCCATTCTTTAAACCAGGTTTAAGTGGTTGCATTCTGCAGGCATTGACCTGTTTAGGGAATAGGTAAGCGAGTAATGCTTAAACGCTGTGACATATTCGGGGTCTTGCTAATTTTGTCCCCGGGGAAGTGTCAGTAATGGGACGAGCTTTTCTTATTTATGAGAAACGACTGTTAATGCCGGAACTTTTGGTGTATATGGGAGAGAAGAGCAGAATGATGAGAGATTATAGATGAGAAGACGTATATTCAAAAGTTAGTGTCAAATCACCTAAAACACGGGGCACCGGAAGCAGTGCTCGTTATGTTCTATAGGTAATTAATTGGTAAAGTTTATTATAAAGTCTACGTAAATGATAATGTTCAGCTACGCCGCGGCACCCTAGCCTCCCTCTCGAGGTCAGTACTTGATGTACGAAGTAGAGCCTTGGCTACGTCAAGCGTTCGAAGGGCCATACAGTCTAGACACCGCGGACAGTCAAAATCCAGAATAATTCCATTTACCCTCACCCAAGTGAAGAAAAAATATGATTTCGCTCCCCACCTTGGTGGGTGTCTGGTTATTGGAGAGGTAAGCTTGTATCTTGGGTGAAGGACCGAAATGAGGCAGTATAGAAACCAGCATAGATACAACTTTCAAACAGATAACTCTTGTCGGTTCGACCCTATGCGTATGGTTTTGGACCACGTGACCATGAATACAATCGACCTATATAATCCGAAGTCAGACTATACCAACAACTCTAAAACCGAAAAATGTTCTTCCTTCCAGTGTTGAATGTTGTCCTTTCTCTCAGAATACCACCAAGCAATAGTCTGTCAACATATAGTATTAGAATCTGTGTCCTTATATCGTTACGGGGTCATACATCTCCGATTTCAAAGGTAATGTCGTATATGTCTTTTTCTGGATCTTGTAGAAAGAAGTCGATCTTGGTAATTTTTCCGCGCCTTACTTTAAATCCGATCCAACCAAAGTCTACTCTTCCCCCTTCATAAATACATTTACTCTCTGAAGTAGGGAGCCAATTGCCAAGTACTTCTACAGTGTCATCTAGAAAATGAATTTTCATGTCTGTACAATATTTCTGCACTTTGCATATAAAGATTTGCTTGAAGTCCTTCAATATCAGGGAAGAGAAAATTTAGTTTGAGTTTCTTTCTGTTTTCGGTATCCGAAAGGGCAATGGCTTAGCCATAGTTTCGCCATGTGTAGTAACACCATAGCTTAAAATAAAACGGCTGGGTACATAAGGCTTGATATAAAAGATGCCAGAGACAAGGGCATTCTCTGACAAGTATATGAGTTTGTCTCGTAGGCTAATAGTTGGAAAGCCAAATACCCGAGATCTTCCACTTGTAGTTTGGAACTACAGTATATGTTAATATGTGTTACAAAGTAAATCCAGATTCAACTCACAATAAGGATCCGTTGATATCTATCGACTTTTACCCAGACATGAGCAATTCGCTCTATGGGTTGAAGAATAAAATGAATTCCCAACTTGGTTCGTAACCCAGATATTTCCAACAAATCTCCAAAGTAAGTCTCGATTCCAAGTGTAGCATTAAAGTCAAGATAGATTATAAGAGCACTTATATATAGCTCGTTACAAATAAATTGGACATATTGACAGAATAAGATAAGATCAGGATTGTATTGAAACCCCAAAGACCCATAAAATTGAATTATTGCCGAAATAGGGTTCAGTATAGCATCTAAGGCATCTTGCCAATCCCACAAGATTTGAGTGCTTGTAATATTGGTAGGTATGAATACTTTAGTTAAGCACAGTCCCTTCTTTTAGTTTATTCCTGCTATTTTATATCAGGTTATACTAACATTAAATTCCAAATTCATGTTGGGCCCCTTAGTTGCTCTATATTAGACGTGTTTTGAGATTTGACCCACCCAATTTAAACGCCACTATTCCCCAACAATATTTACCGCATATATACCTCTCTGTCTAATAGCAAATCTTACTTCGCACATATCTCCTTAAATATAAACCTCTTTCTTAAAATCATTATTAACGTCAATTGCTTCGAGATACCTCTCTCCAAACAACTTCCAGGATTTTCCAACAAGACAAACCCCTAAAGCAAGACTTACTTCTACTTTGTAAGATGGCTTTATTACTTCAATGATCTTGCAAGTTTCTAATCGAATAAAATTAAATGCGTCAGCGGCTTCTAATTCCTAAGTATAATCTAATAACATACATATAATTTAATTCAAGAGGAAGGTTTTTGAGCCGAATTGTGAAACTATATGTCAAATCATAGTCTGCATTATAACAAAGTGACTTTAATGTCAGATCAAGCGGGATCGGATTGATACTATAGCGTGCGTCTAATAAGGATAACTCTGACCCATAATCATGTTATGGTTGTGTTTTGGAGTACTTCCTTTTAAAAAATACAATGTCGTTATTTAAATAATAATTAGTAGAAATATTTCACATGGCAAGGCACGCACCATCTAAATTTAGAATGCGCCTATTCTCCAACTCCCTTAGGTTGTTTACCTCGCTAACAAATGTAATATTAAGGAAATGGTAAAGATCTTAAAAACGCAAAGCTAAGTAAACGCATCGAATAACAAAAACACAATATCTGTGGCAGCAAAAAGCTATTACTAGGCTAGCTTTTGGTAGATTTTTAATTGTAACTTCTAAACCTTCAAGTGGTAGCAGCACTTGGACATCATCACCACGTTCTATATCAGACTACCACTTGTTTTTACCTATCAGTAGCTTTCGAGAAAATGCATAAAGGCATAGGCCACAGTTCCATGATGCAATAAAAGCCATTTTTATTTGATAGAAGGCTTCAAGGGATCCTTCCTAAAGATGAGAGCTCCTTTACAAAAAGCAAGTAAATTCTAGATCACACGACAGTCTGGTTTCTTGGCATGGATACGTAATATGTGACTAAATACCAAGATCATTATCCCTTAATATGTACAAAGTGCTATGTTCTCTATCATTGGAAAACTTGTTCACAATTAACCTTATTGATTTAAGTAGTAAGCTAAAATATAACTCTTATAATATCACGTTTTATTTCTTAATTTCTTATATATGAAATATTATATTGTCAGGGCCTTGTACAAGGCGTTGAGTAGGGTCACCTGTTCGGGTAAAAGGGAGTGGTTGTAAATCATGGCGCTGAAGTGAGATAATATGCTTTGTAATACCCCGCATCCTATTCGATGAGGCTTCGACTGGCCTTCGATATAAAGTGAGGGGAAAGCAGAGCTTTGAGGAGGGTAGAGATTAATTTGTATAAGATTTGACTAGTTGTATGAGAATCGATATCTTTGAATACTGTGCCACTCTGCCTTTGAAACCTTACCATATTGATAGGGCTCAGTCGCCCTTTTCAGACGCATAGCTAGTTACCCACTTAAGAACGGACGAGAGAGAGTTCAGAAGAATCAGACACTTTCTTTCATCCAGAGTCCACGATTGTGAGGTCTGATAAGTATGCTACTAATCACTATTTGTACTATTTCTAAATCTAACATATATAAGCAAGGTAAATAGGCAACGGCTTAGATATGGTATGTCTATAAAAACTTTAAATAAATAATTGCCTAAATTTCTTAGCCTGAGACGGTTGTGAAGGAAGCGACGCAGGAGCAGATAAGGGACCTCTTCGGATGGAAAACTATTATAGCTGAGAAGATTGACTCCAAAGGGGGTGGCTATATAATGCTCGATGGGGTGCCGATGACAGAAACCGGGAAGGAATTACCCTGCGAGGGTAAAGTAATAGTAATGAAGAATGCAAAGGCGATTTTAGGGAGATAGTTTTCAATTCATTCTGTGTTGTGGCAACTAGAAAATGCTCTGAAATAAACCCAATTTGATATATTCATCTGGCGTTCCGTGGATTTTGATGTCGGCGATTTAGTTATGATTGTTATTGTTGATAGCAAAGTATCATGAAAACAAAATGTTAAGGTTCCATCATGGTAGTTGTAATGATTCTGGTGACGTGCCTCCTGTTTCGTTTAAGTACTGCGGGTATGAAGGGGCCGCGATGATATAATCCAAATATTGCTGATGAGTGTTATATTGTTGTACCGCAGGAAGTGGATATTGCGGAGAATCCAGCTGCTTGAAGTAGGTATATGGCAGTTGATGCTGGAACAGAGGATTATCTTCTAAGTGAGATTGATATATATATTATTGTTGTAGATTTTCTGGATGTGAAGGCGCAGCAGATTGTAAAGGTAAAGAGGATTGTTGAGAGTGGATTAGCTGAGGCAGCTGTTGTCAAGGAGGAGGGGGAGCCTATGACTGCCCATCTAAACCATGTCATTTAGTAAGAAAATATTTTAGATTAATAGAAAGTACGGAACTTAGTATCACTCCCATTTAAGAACGACATTAACGCTCAACTTACATCTAGAGATAGAATACGCATCATCTAACGGCCAACACTGAACGATAGAATCAAAAAGAGATTCTGGCGAATCATTGACTTCTATATTAGACTGTCCTTGATCTGAGCTGTAGCCCTTGGACCCATCGATAGACAAATCAGGTTTCTTCACGGGCACAAAGATATTTTCGATAGTTCTCTTACCCTTCCCGTCCAAATGCTTTGTGTCAATGGTTTTATATGTAGATAAGGATTTCATTGCATCGTTAGATGGGTGTTGTTCCTCACTACTGTTTTATCTCCGTGTTAAATTCTCGCAACTTAACTTTTAGAAGAGCTAACTCAAATATATAGTTGTTGTCTAGCAATTGACATTAGACCATTTCTTTGTCCTAAATTCTGCATATACTGTTGCTCGGCACCAGGAACATTTCTTGCTCTATTTTGAAACTACCTTAGAAATCTCTGTTGATGTTGTAGTTGCAGTTCAATGTGTAGCCACAAAAATGCTAGACGTTCGTTTTGAAAAAATAGATACTAAATCAAAAACTTTAAATCGTCGTATACATCTATAACTATTCAGATATTCGAAACAGAATAACAATATCTTCATTCGCTTTTAAAAGATACAGAAAAATTCAATCGCATAAAATAACTATACTCAATTATATATACATCATTATAAGCTAACAGTGAGAAGGTTGGGTTCATAAAACAATATAGCAGTGTTGATACGATTATTATATTGCTATCATCGTCCATAACCGCGAAGTGCTAGTGCATCTAAAACAATTAAACAATATCCCGTAACAAATCCCACCACGCTTTGCAATCTCAACGTCCAGAAGGTAGAGAAAAAGACAACGTGCAAAGATCCATATAGCCAATCTATCTGTTTGGGACATACAAATTTTGTAGGAATTATGGCAATATGTCTTTATTCACAATCGGTGAGAATACGATTCCAATTTCCATTACTATGGTAAGAAAAGTTGTGGAACTTGTCCTGAAAAGAGTGTGGACCAAATCCCATTGGGTCTAGAATGGACGTACTCGCCGGATGCAGACAAATGAAAGGTCTCATGTCGGAATATCTCTTTCTACCAAAGGCCTCGGTGAAGCAAGTAAGGAATGAATCATACTATATCTACATGCCCCTTAGTTAAGAATAGGTTCAGCCACTGCGATGCTCTGAAATCAAACGAGAAGCGTTAATCGTGGAATATGAAGCGACATTTATTGTTTGTAGTTGCAGGAGAGTCAGTCCCAGAGTAAAATAACCGATTGTTGATGTGAGACCTTAGCTGTTATTATTCGGGTTTTGCTTTAAAAACAAGTCCAAAAATAATACTTCGTACAGTCATATAAATCTAAGCACATGCCAAGCCAAAGAGCGCTATGATATTTCAACTTTAATAGGCAATTGTGATAAGAATCCCTCGTCCTTTGCACTCGCGGTATATAACCCGAGACGAGTCTCGAAAATATGCGACAGAGTCAGGCGCTATTGTAGTCTGTCCATTGTTCGCGATCTGAGGCAAACTAACAGTGTCAAGTGCAAATTATGCCAATCATTCCTCAAGAAGGCTAACGTGCTACGCGTAACTGTGAGAACATGGGCCGTCAAGGATGCTTCTGACTTATCCAAGCCTAGTGAGAAAAATGACCTGAAGAAGCTGCTTACTTTGTGTCTGCTTCATAATTCAATAGATTGTGCTCTTTGTGCTTTTGTTGGCCCCGTTCCCTGGCAGATGTATCCTCCGGCTGATAGCGACGACTGGGGCGGACCTGTTCTAGCCGCTAGCCGCTAGACACTAGCCACTAGCCAAGACATCCGCCAGTGGGGAAGCAGCTCATTACAGATATATGTATACCTATCCAATTCATTCAATTCAAATGTCAACACCAAGCTGTCGTAAAACTTGGCGGAAATACACTAACTCCGTCCCGTTCCGCCCGTTCCACGCTGATCGTCACCTCATCTCATCTTTCAAGATCATCCATGCGCTTCAGTACAGTACAGTTCTTAAACATGCCTTTCCCAATCTCATTTTCGAATATCTTCTCTGAAACCTTCTTCAAAAGTTCTAAACAACTAAAATGCCATCTTCACCAACTGTCGAGGCCGCGCTGGCGACCGTCAAAGCCGAACCCTCCAAAATCCTCGGCCTGAGCATTGGAACACACACCATAACCCCTGGTGTCCAGATTTTGAAAGCTAGTATATAGCTTCCCCACTCTCGCAAACTTCTTTAGCATGCGAATCTGATATGAATAGATGCGCGAGACCACCCAAAGCTCTCCCTCCCCTCCGCCATTGCTTCCCAGTCATCCAACTCCGCATACATAGCATTCTGCATCGACCCCGACGCACCGTTCCCAGCCTTCCCATTCCTAGGTCCCATCCTCCATTGGGCTCAACCAGGCCTCAAAATTGGTCCTGATGGAAGCCTATCCTCTACAGATTCGCATATCGTAAACTACATCCCGCCTGGACCACCACCGCTCAGTTCTTGGCATCGGTATGTGTTCTTGCTATACAGGCAGCCAGAGGGTTTTGATGTGGTAAGATTTGCGGCGAAAGATGCGGCCGAAATGGCAAGGGGAAAGAGGATGCGGTTTGATTTCGAGGGCTATTTGAGGGAATTGGGGTTGGAGAAAGCGGAGTTGGTGGCGGGGAATTGGTTTGAGAGTAAGGCGTGAGGGAGTGGTATGCGTTTTCTGAGATGTTGTGTCAAGGGCTCTGATGGAAGTTTTGGAAAATAGAGGATCGTTTCGTACTGGAATTGTCTACCAGGGTGAACTAACTGCCTTCTGATACGACGAGAGATTGAGCCTCGAACGGGGTGCTTTTGAGAAATCACATGACATATTCTGCTTAGATAGAAGATTCCAATTTGCTCAATCGTAATGCTTCATGATTCATGATTCATGATTCACGATTCAGCTCTCTTTTGTATTCAATGCTCAACACAGTCGATATTAACACTTCGCATTCTTTTTTGGTTTTTCGGTGCCTTTTGGAGGGCTGGAGGAGGTGGTTTTTGGCTTGGATGCGATGCCCCGCCCCCGCCGTAAGCGAGGTTTGTTTACAGTGTCGGCTTGGTTTCTAGAGCGCGGCTCTCAAAGAACCCAACCTTTTTATATCATTTGAATATTGGCGGCTACTCTCCTAAATTATGATAATTCTCCATTTTACTTTTCCCAAATACTCTACTTTTCTGGCCGAAAACACCTCAAGGCTGAGTCACTAGAGCAATACGATACGGACCGGATCCTAAAACGGCAAAGTACGGCCTCGTCTGTATCTGTATCTGGACCGTGACCTCAAGACTCATCCTTTTCTTTCATCTTCACCCTCATATCTCTACCTTCAGCATATCTACAATCTTTTATTATCTCATTTTAGATACAGCAATATCATTACTACTACACGATGGGGCATCTCATTACTGTTGCAACATGCAACTTAAGTAAGTTTCCTTCTTCACTATCCTTCGGAGTTGGCTCGGGGTTGGCTGGGTATGAAGGCATCGGCGCTCTGCGACTTTCCTAGTCTTATATTGTACGTTAGAAGAAACATATGCTGACATACTACAGATCAATGGGCCTTAGATTTCGAGGGAAATACCGCCCGTATAATCGAGAGCATCCAGAAAGCCAAAGCTGCCGGCGCAAAGCTACGCGTTGGCCCAGAATTGGAGATATGTGGCTACGGATGTCTCGACCATTTCCTGGAACCAGATCTGTACTTCCACTGTTGGGATATGCTTGCCACAATTCTCCAAGATGAGTCATGCCATGGTATCCTCCTCGACATCGGCATGCCCGTGACGCACCGCAACAACCGCTTCAACTGCCGCATTCTCGCTTTGGACGGAAAGATCTTGCTGATTAGACCAAAACTCTTCTTGGCTAATGATGGGAATTATCGAGAGATGAGGTTCTTCATCCCATGGACGCGCCCAAGATACGTTGAGGAATATTTTCTGCCCCGCATGATCCAGAAACTACAGGGAGAAGACACAGTTCCGTTTGGCGATGCTGTTATTTCATTGAAGGATACTTGCCTTGGGGCGGAGACTTGCGAAGAGCTCTTCACACCTGATTCTCCGCATATCGGTATGGGTCTTGATGGCGTGGAGATATTCACCAACAGCAGCGGAAGTCATCACAATCTGTAAGTCACGCCCCTTTCCATTATTCCAAGCCCACATATACCATGCGAAAGAACATATGGCTAACTATCCCAGGCGAAAACTGAACCAACGGATATCCCTGATCTTAGAAGCAACTCAAAAATCCGGTGGTGTATATCTCTATGCCAACCAACAAGGATGCGATGGCGATCGACTTTACTACGACGGAAGCGCCATGATAATTATTAATGGCGAAATAGTTGCCCAAGCCAGTCAATTCTCACTCAACGATGTGGAAGTCATTACGGCGGTCGTAGATCTGGAAGAAGTTCGAAGTCACCGTTTCGCGCCGGCAAGAGGTATGCAGAGCATCCAAGCGCCAAAGTATCAACGCATCAAAACAAACTTCAGTCTTTCTGCTTGGGAAGACTTCGATCCGGAAATCAAGCCCTCGCGCAAGGTGGAAGCAAGATATCACACCCCTGAGGAGGAGATTGCACTGGGGCCTGCCTGCTGGATGTGGGACTATTTGAGGAGATCAAAAGCAGCCGGTTTGCTCGTTCCTCTTAGTGGTGGCATAGATAGCGCCTCAACCGCCACCTTGGTTTTCAGTATGTGCACCCTTGTCATCCAGGCAATCAAGGATGGCAATGAGCAAGTCATTGAAGACGTCAAGCGGATCGCAGGACCATACGAGAAGGACGGCTGGCTTCCCAGCAGCGCACAAGATCTCTGTAACAAGATCTTCCATACAATCTACATGGGAATGTCAACACAATCCTCCCCAGAAACAAGACAAAGAGCCAAAGAACTGGCAGAAGCTATCGGCGCATACCATACAGAAGCCGATATTGATGATATGTATCATGGAGCCAAAGGCATTCTCGCAGAAGCTACGGGATTCGAACCGAAGTTCAAGATGTATGGCGGAACCCCAACGGAGAATCTCGCGCTCCAGAATATCCAGTCGAGATCGAGAATGGTGATCGCCTACACATTTGCGCAGATGTTACCGACTACCAGGAAGAGACCAGGGGCGGGGAGTCTGCTAGTCCTTGGATCCGC
>Ga0247812_10002626_pt1 | contig 10147 bp, 12 predicted proteins | sample UWRJL149409B1_FD_178011 | JGI IMG/M metagenome (GOLD analysis project Ga0247812, IMG submission 178011) | Plant litter microbial communities from Arlington Agricultural Research Station in Wisconsin, United States - UWRJ-L149-409B-1 | ecosystem: Environmental > Terrestrial > Plant litter >...
GCCCTGGTCTCTCGTATTTTACTGTAACTGTGCAGCCGTCGTCGTCGTCCTCTTGCGTGTCTCCTGTTCCTGTTCCTGTTCCATCCACAACATCCTGGTAACCCGAACCCCCCGACCCCCCGACCAGCCCAGCATTAGCAGCGGAAGGAAACATCAAACAGCTCCACAGCCTGGCTTGGCACCATCATTCGCAGATATCCATATCCATCTCCATCTCCTATCTTTTTTTTCCTCTTGGGCAAAGAGGACACTGCACCCACTCCACGCACTCGAGGTCCCTCTGAACGGATCGACGCCTATCGCGAAAACTTTCCAAAGACACCCGGGCCAAAGAAAGAATACCTCGAAAACTGGCAGCGCGGCGAATTTATTGTCAGAGAAGTCAGCGTTGTCGTGAGACATTCTTCACCATGTTAACGTATCGGAGGGCAATTGGGGTGGCAGTGGTATTGATCACGATGCTCTATCTCGTCACACGCTCGCATTCCGAGGAACCCAAAATACTGCATCTAACCCCCAAGCACGGTGGCTTGGGAGCAGAAGCCGGCGGACAACAGAACCCGGGACTCGGTCACACTGGTGGTGGTTCAGCAAGAGCAAAAGCACAACCGGAAGCCTTCGCCCAAAAGCCCCAGGGGCAGCAACTTCTCAAAGACATATCGCAAGCCCCTCTGCGTGAGAAGCTGGCATATCAGTTCCCGTACGACGTGGAGTCGAAGTTCCCGGCCTACATCTGGCAGACGTGGAAATACACACCGGCATCCCCGAAATTTGGGGAGAGCTTTAGGCCGGCGGAGGCGAGTTGGACTGAGAAGCACCCGGGCTTCATTCACGAGGTTATCACGGATCAGGTCGCGGTGCATTTGTTGCGTCATCTATATGCTTCTGTGCCGGAGGTGCTACAGGCTTACCATGCGCTACCGCTGCCAGTCCTGAAGGCCGATTTCTTCCGTTATCTGATTCTGCTGGCTCGAGGAGGCATATACTCGGACATCGATACACATGCGTTGCAATCCGCGATCGATTGGTTACCGGAAAAGGTTCCTAAGAATAGCATTGGGTTGGTGATTGGGATTGAAGCAGACCCCGATCGCGAGGATTGGGCAGCCTGGTATTCGAGACGGATACAATTCTGCCAGTGGACTATACAATCGAAGCCCGGCCATCCCGTTCTTATGGAAATCGTAGCGAATATCACCCTCGAAACACTGAAACAAAAGGAATCGGGGGCGTTGAAAACTTTCAAACATAAGACCGATGGGGTCATTGAATTCACAGGACCGGCGGTTTGGACGGATGTTATCTTTGATTATATGAATGACGGAAATTATTTCGATCTGACCACTGGGAGTGGAAATATTACGTGGAGAGATTTCACGGGCATGAAGGTGCCGAAAAGGGTCGGTGATGTGGTAGTCCTACCCATTACGAGTTTCAGCCCAGGGGTTGGACAGATGGGTGCAGAAGACTATGATCATCCTATGGCATTTGTAAAGCATGAATTCGAAGGCAAGCTTCCTCCTCGTCGGTTTCTCCCTTTATTTCTAACTCTTAACTAGGAACGTGGAAACCAGAGAGTGAACGACATATCGAACCCAAAAAGGAAGACGAAAAGTGATCCATCCGGATTAAAAAAAAACATTTTACTCAGTGTCCTTCATAATTCGGGGAAGCATTCTTGTATACAGTTTCACAGCCAGGTGTTAGAGTTGCGTGTACAGCATTTTCAGCGTTTCGTTTGTTTGCATGGACGGTATAGAATGTACATAGCGCAGTACGGTTTCTGTCGCTGCGGGTTTTCTTTTGTTTGTTTCTTCTTGGGCGAAGTTATAGATGGGGAGAAAGGCGCATGTTAAAAGAGCCTTAAATATATAGGTACTGGGAAAAGTGGTCTCATTTTCAGAGAGGATAGAACAGAATATCCGGACAAGGTCAAAGGCGAACAGAGTTATGGGCGAGATAGCCTATGTGTGCACAGGATTGGTCGAAAGGACACGATTTCAAGAGCTGAAGCTTGTCTATATTAGACTGTTGGGTGAGGGAAATCAACAAAAAGGATCCTCAAGTTGGAGTAGCTAGGTCAATGGGAAGAAAAAAATACCATTGTTGCAATGTTCAAACCTTATGAGTTTTTTGTGTCTGCATACATTATTACTCTTTCCTCTTCTCATTCTACGAACACAGTTCTTGTTATTATTAGACACACCAGTAGTGCCTCCGAATTGTGTCTTACATAAAAGAGTTCTGAAGGATGACTATCACTAGATAAATAAACAATCGACGATCCTGTTCCTGTTCCTCGGCTGCAAATTCAAGGGGTACGAACTATATAGCTTCGGTTCTTCGGGGCTCAACGCCAACCCCGCATTCCACAGCTCCATCCCCACAGTCCCCGAAAAAGCAACCCCACCGTTGCCATGTCTTAAGCCCAAGACACAATGTAACACAAACGAGTCTCTCTATTAAGCCCACACGGTAGAGAATAGATCTCCCCGGTCATGAATGAATTGCCAGAATGAGTGTGATGCGTTCGATCCTTAGTCTGAGGATTTCCAGGTCAGTTCCGAGTGCTGCGCGGGGACTGAAGGTGAGGAAAGGAAGCTCGAGCTCCAACACTGGGACCTTTGGATCTCAACATCGCGGCATCTTGACTGAAAGCTGGGCTAAAGGCCCATCGTCCGTATGTATACTACCCAAATACTCAATATCTTTCGCAAATCCTCTAGCTACTAGATGTGCTAATACCTTTCCCCCTTCCCAGCCACCACTCCTCACGCAAACTATCCCCCAAAACTTCGAGTCCATAGTCTCTCAACATGGCGACCGCGCAGCGGTCATATCTCGAAGCCAAAAAGAGAGGCTGACATATAGAGAACTGGACGAGAGAAGCAATGCTCTGGCGAGGGGATTGAGGGCACAGGGAGTAGGGAAGGGCGATAGGGTTGCGGTTAGTCTGGGAAACAACTGGGAATTTGCCGTGGTTACCTATGCGGTTTGGAAGTTGGGTGCGATTTTGGTACGTTTCTGAAGCTTTTGAGAGAAGAGAGAGATATGTTTGGGATGGGTCACACCCTGGGAGCTGGGAAAATACTGAAGATTTTGGGTTCTAACGAATGGATAGGTCCCTTTGAACCCGGCATTCAACTCAATGCAGGTTATATCAGCACTGAATCACTTAGAAGCTGCACACCTGATCATTGGGATGGAGACGAATCTTCCCTACAAACCACCCAGGGAAAATATGTCTTTGCTCAAGGACCTGGTGCCGGATCTTCACGCTTCAAAGTTGGAATCAGAAACAGTCCCGTCACTCCAAAACATTATTCTGGTCGACAACTCTTCCTCTGTTCACCCTCTCACCAACCTCCAAGCCACTACAAATTTGACTGACATCCTATCACCAAATTCCACTTCCTCTGTGACCCCAGATTCCCCTCTGCATCGGGATGACACCATCAACATACAGTTTACATCTGGCACCACCTCTTCTCCAAAAGCTGCCTGTCTAACACACCACTCGATTCTCAACAATGGCCATTCAATTGGCTCCCGCATGTTACTCACCCCCGACGACATAATTTGCTGCCCCCCACCCCTTTTCCACTGTTTCGGTTCCATCCTCGGGTACATGGCGTCCGCAACCCATGGATCCTGTATCCTCTTCCCCAGCGAAGCCTTCTCGCCCCTCGCCGTTTTGCAGAGTATCCAAGAAGAGCGTGCAACGGCCTTATACGGGGTAGCGACTATGTTTATCGCTGAGCTAGAATTGCTTGCAGATGGGATTGTAGACAAAACAGGGTTCGAGCGGTTAAGAACGGGAATTGCAGCAGGGAGTTCAGTTCCGAGTCATCTCATGGAGAAATTGCATAATGTGTTGAATCTAAGAGGTTTGACGATTTGCTATGGGATGACCGAGACGAGTCCTGTGAGTTGCATGACGACGCCAGATGATCCATTACAAAAGAGGGTGGATAGTGTTGGGAGGTTGTTGCCGCATGTCGAGGCTAAAGTTGTAGATGTGCATGATAATGGCAAAATTCTACCAATTGGGGAGAAGGGAGAGTTGGTTGTGAGTGGGTATAATGTTATGAAGGGGTATTGGAATGACCAAGCAAGGACTGACGAGGTGAGGATTGTAGAACCAATCCTCGAGAAAGGGGAGAAGGTAGGAGAGAAGGTTTGGATGTATACGGGTGACGAAGCAGAGATGGACGGAGATGGATATGTTAAAATTACGGGAAGGATAAAAGATCTCATCATTCGTGGCGGTGAAAATATCCATCCTCTAGAGGTAGAGAACTGTCTTTTCAGACATACCGGCGTGGGGGAAGTCAGCGTGGTTGGTCTCCCAGATGAGAAATATGGAGAATGCGTTGCTGCGTTTATTGTTGTTAGACACGGCGTTGAAGCTGGGCCAGATGATTCGGGAGTTTCGGTGAAGCGTGATGGAAGCTCACATGTACAGTTGCGAGGTGTAAGCGAGGAAGAAGGGCCAGCGACGTTGACGAAGGAGAGTGTGAGAGACTGGGTGAGGGGAGAACTCAGTGGACATCTGGTGCCGAAACATGTCTTCTGGGTCAAGGAGTATCCCAAGACGGCGAGTGGAAAGATCCAGAAGTTTAAGCTGAGGGACATGGGCATCAAGTTGTTAGAAGATGCCAAAGCCACGTAGATAGATAGATATGCTTGAATACGACGCACTGTCGCCACGTTATTGGGAACTATGCTGATTGAAAATCTGGTTTCAACTTCTCGACACCTTTTTAGATTGACCGTGACCTCAATCACGATCGTACAATGCAGGTGATTATCTAATTTCATCCCTGGAAAACAGCATACCAAGTGTTCGCATTGATAAAATGGTCGTGCCTTATACCTGTACCTGTCTTATCAGAAGGCCATTCCAATACAGTAAATTCAAAAACCCTGTATGCCAAGTAAGTTAGGTCATTTTAACAAAGAACATACCATTTCCACATGGTTTAAATGCCATTAATCATGTATCGCATTTTAACAAGTGGATGTTCATCGTGATCCAAAAGTTAAGACACACTACAAAGCCGTCTGATAAATCCTACATCATGTTGCATGCTTGCCAACCAGAAACTCCCTGCGACTCATGAATAGATACATTATCAGAGACATCCAAAGAATATAAGTTTATCACGATCAAAACATCGGATATGATATCGATGAAAGGGGGTGGCCCTCTTCCCAATTGGGGTACTAAGCGAGACCAAATGCCAAGACTAGGAATGTGGCTCTGAAGGATTTCAGCCCCAAATTCTTATTCCTCTCGCGACTCCGCCTCCAAACCTCCATTGCAATTCACAACAACAAAATGTGTCCAATTATCAGCTGTGTACCCTTCGATTGTTCTCGTTGTACCAATGATATTTGTTGCTGAGGCTATCCGGGATCCACAGGGGGATCACTGCCAAGTTTTTTGAAGCCGCATCACGGATTGTGCGAGGACCACAGGATTTATGAACGCCTCCACTCCTGGCATTTGTCCAATTGTGCAGTCTTTATGGCCATTGTCTAGCGAGCCAAAGAGACCAGAGGATTCTGGAGAGGAGCGAGGAACAAAGGTCAACCATCCCCCACTAACTCCTGTTCTCCTCCTACCCTTCAGAATTGCCCGACCACCACACGAGGATTGGATTTGGCGAGGAGCAGGATGGGGCTCTTAACATTCTCCCACTCCTAAGGGACTTGAGTTTGTATACCGTGGAACACGGGAGTACTGCTTAAGGTCCTTTGGGAGTGGGAGTAGGATGAAGAGGACGTCCTTTGCTCCTATCATCCAAACTCAACGGCCGACAGCTGCTAAACAGTGTGATGCGGCTCTTATACATATAGTTGTGTAGAGGACTCTTTCAATCCTGTCAATCCTCATCACCATCAACGGCTCTCCTTTCACATTGACATTCTCCTTCTCGAGTTTCAATCCTCATCTCCTCCTCATCCATCGGGTCTTTCTTCCATCCGATCCTCAACAACCTCCATCCATCCATCTATCTCCAAGCTCTTACTTGCTTTTGGGATACCACAGAATTTCCTCTGTCGTCAGTATACTCACATTTCTCTTTCTCTGCTTTTTTCTTTCTTTACGTCTGAGTTTGCGGTTGTGGTCGCAATCATGGAGATCCTTACTATTCTCCGCACCACCGCTTGGTTTTCCCTTTCCATGTTATCAGGCATCGTTGGTCTCAACGTCCCACAAAAATATCGTCCTTACGTCCTAGCATCTCTTATCTCCTTTGCTCTTCTAGCATTCTGGAATGTTTCCGATGGCAAGTTCGGCATCGAAGGCACAGAAAGCGTCGCTATGTTTATAGTCATCTATCTCTCCCACATGACCTGCGTGTTATGCGTGGAACAATATCATCTCCCCAAAAAGGCAGGTATAACTTTTGATTTCGTCGGTGGATTCAAAATGCTCTTCAATGCTCGTTGGCTTGGTACTCCAAGACAAGCGCCAGATATCCACCGTGAGAATCCGAAGGAGAAGGAATGTACCTCTCCATCAGACGAGGAATCACAATTCACAGAAACCTCGCCAATCCGATCCATCCTCCAGAAACCTAGAGCAGTTTTCATACGCAACAGACTCATCTCTCTCTTCACCATTTACGTAACCCTCCAACTCTACAATTATCTCTTCTCCACATTCGTCAAACTTGAGGCTACTGACTTCCTCCCAACAAAACTCACCTATTTCCGTCGACTTACCTCTGTCACGCTCCGCGAAACACTCATACGAACATGGCTAGTCACCTACTGGACTTTCTATTCCGTCGCCCTCTACACTGCTTTCCATGACATCCTCGCGTTGTTTTTCGTAGGCACTTGTCTTGATTCTCCTACGGAATGGCCACCGTTGTTCGGTTCCATCAAGGATGCGACTTCCATCCGTGGTTTCTGGGGAAAGTACTGGCATAGACTTGTATATCGCAGCTATACCTCCTACGGCGTATTTATCAGCAAGAACATTTTTCGGCTGCCCCGCAACAGCGTCGTGGGGAAAATGTTTATCAACCTCTACGTCTTCGCCATGTCCGGCTTTGCACATGCAATCGCAGTCAGACAACTCGGTTTCAGCTGTGGCTTCTGGGAAGAAGTACGCTTCTACACATCAGGCTTTGTCGGGATATTACTCGAAACCATGATACTAGCCGCCTTCAAAAGATTAACGGGCGGTTATAAGATCAACAAAACATTAGGAAATGTGGTCGGCTATATCTGGGTGTTCGCATATCTATTTACGGTGTTGCCGAAGAGTCAGTATCCTAAGCTGTGGTGTGCGCCTAGAGCTTGAGGAGAATGGAGCTCTAGCTTTCATCCATCCACAAACTTCACCCCGCTTGATGAGCGGCCAAAAATATACCAGCTTGGACTTCAATCCACCCTTGGTGTTGCACCACCGAGACATTATCTCTCAACCACCACCCATTCCGACTACAGTCAACAATGACAAAAGTAGCAACATGCCTTAAAACAGCTACAGGACATCAAGATCCCCACCACACAAATCAAACCCATCCGAACAATTCTAGAGAAGACCACCAAAACCACGGCCGCGAAAAAGAAAAGTACGCCCAAGGGTAGAAGAAAGAAGAAGGGCATTCACATGTATTCATATATAGAGAGAGAAGGAGAAGAACAAAAAAGGGGCCCACTGAGGCATCGGATCACAAAAGAAGATACCCCCATTTCATGACCGGAAAAGAAAAAAAGCGTGGAGTTTATCGGTGTATATTTTTTTTCTTCCTTGGGAGGGTTTTGTAGCTTAGGTTCATAGATAGATACCATTTGGGGGGAAAAGTTAATGAATATCCCTTTTTGTGTCCTTTTTTCTCCCTTCGTGATGGGTTTTCTTTGGGTTTGATTGACCACTTGATTCCCTTAACAGACTTGACTACTCACTCACTTCCACTACTGCTACCCTTCTTTTGCACCACAGTACTTTTGTGTACTTTGCGTATTTCCCTGCGAGATCTCAGTTGATTTAAAGAGAAGGCTTTACGATGTTGGTATCAATCTTCTGTTTGTTTTTTTTTAGATTTCAGATTTTAGATTTCAGACCCCTCGGGCGCCTTCCGATATGGACTGGCTGTTTGTTTGGAAATGTGCAATTTGCAAAAGAAATAAGAAATGTTAGGTCTTGGTCTGATATGATAGGATATTACAGCAAAACAGCGATTAGTAAACTGCAAACAGCAATCCATATCTATCTATATATGTATGAATGTATATCCTTCTACTCGACAAATGGTATCACAAACTCCCTCTCAAAAAAGAACGCCCCCCCCCAAAAAAAGGAAAACTCTCGCGCTAAATTCTCAAACTTTCCACACGTCAGATTCTAACAATCCTGGCCCCAGTTCTTCTTAATCCAGCCCGAAATCAATTCTGTGAATGTTTCGGGCCGGTAGCTCTCAACCTCGTCGACGCTATGCACACTCCCAGAGAATGCCAATGCTTGCAGAACCCACGGTTGGATGAAATCGATGAAGACCAGATCAACCGTCTTGGGATCTTTGTCTGCAGGTAAGGAAATTTCGGTTTGGATGCAATTGGGGACGCGGTAGAATGAGATTGGTGCGTGTTGTGTGTCGTCTCCGTCATCTCCGGCGGAGTCTTTGGTAATATAACCCGGGATGAGATTCGGGGATCTGTGGCTCCCAGACAATGGCTGTTGGACATCTCCGGGGGTATATCCTGCTAGTGGGATCATGCGAGCTTCCATATCGCTACGGATAGAAAGCTGTTCTGGCGGCGCTAGATGTGATGCTGGCATACCAATATCTGCGGTGGAGAGTACTTGGCCCGCGTTGTTGATGAGTGTTATTACGTTTTTTGCTGCTTTGTAAGGAACGTCCTTGATAAAAAGCAGTTTGCTAACAAATGGGGATAAAATATAGGTCGAATCACGAGTGAAAGCGCCCTTGAAGATATCAAACCTCATCGCTCCAGAGTTGATAAGTGCGAGAGTTGGTATATCTTTTCGATCTGGGTTGATAGCAATATCTGGAATCACCTCTGTTTCAAGCCAAGTCAAAATACTATCGCTGCTAGGATACTTAGCTCTGTTGAGCCAGAGGTCCTTAGGTGCGCAGCCGTAGCTGTAATCAAGATCTAGGGCAAGTCTTGCTTTATGGATTGCTTCTGAGACATTTCGCCCGTGCTCGGTTGGGAAAGTTGAGCCATTTAAGCCGGTGTGGTAATGGTAACCAAACAAATTGTTATCGATGTATCTCCGCTTAAAGGACATGGCAGCCTCAGTCCCAACCGACCCGCTTTCCTTCTTCCCTTGAATTGGAATACCCTCGATGGACATCCATCCAATGGTCTCCATATACCTACCACTCTGTATTCCGTATGCAGCGGAGTCATACTTGTGGAAGTCTCGTATATGACTGTGTCCACCGAAGAACTGAATTGGGGTATCCCAGTTCTGATCTCTAATGGCTTTGTACAGCGCCTTGTACTCTGGTCCGGGGAGTGTGACATGGCCTGCGACGACGAAAAGATCGACTTTTTCTCGAATAGCATCCTGAAACCACTTCTCTTTGATAGTATCTTCCACCTTCTGTACTACCGTATTGTTGCTGTTTCCTGTGAAATCGAAGAGGAACCCGAATGCTAGCACTTCGAGCTTCTGATTCTTTGTAGTAAATTTTCGGTAACGCTGAGCCATAGGGACCTGTTCCCCAGTCTCTGGAATTATATAATCAAGATTCGAGGCTAAATAATTTCCCTTGGAGTTTGGGACAGACAAATCGTACTCCCGAGCAGCTGCATCTGCCTGGTATAACTCGTGATTTCCTGTCGTGATAACGTCGATCTGCTGCTGTCGAAATATGTCATAGGTGTATTTTCCTTTAGGATCTGACGCATCATATATCCCATTTCCTTCTATACGATCGCCAGTATCGACGAGAAGTAGATCCACTCCTTTCTCATCTGCTTGTTCACGCATCCGATCAGCAAAAGAGATATAGTCTCCCCAGTCTGCAGAGTATTGAGGTCTGTACAATGTTAGAAGTGCATAGAACATTGGGAAGTAGAACCCACTCTTGCAGATGACCTGCGATCCAGCCATGAGTGTCGGTTGTCTGTAGGAAATTCAGTTGTCCCCATG
>Ga0247812_10002627_pt1 | contig 10146 bp, 8 predicted proteins | sample UWRJL149409B1_FD_178011 | JGI IMG/M metagenome (GOLD analysis project Ga0247812, IMG submission 178011) | Plant litter microbial communities from Arlington Agricultural Research Station in Wisconsin, United States - UWRJ-L149-409B-1 | ecosystem: Environmental > Terrestrial > Plant litter >...
CGCACCCCCCGGCCCGCATCAGGCATCCACACCCCCGGTAGCGCCGAGCCACGCTCGGCGAGCGCGCAGCGCGGCCCGCGTCAGGCATCCGCTATCATCAGCAGATGAAGTCCGATCTCCGTTGCCTCTCCCTTTCGTTCCCGCCCGTATCGCGCCGCCGGGGGCCTGCATGAGCGCCATCATCCGGCCCTTGCCAGATATCCTGATCAACCAGATTGCCGCCGGCGAAGTCGTCGAGCGGCCGGCGTCGGTTGTCAAGGAACTGGTCGAAAACGCGATCGATGCCGGTGCGACCCGGGTGGACATCGACCTTGAAGAAGGCGGCGTGCGGCTGATCCGCATCCGCGACAACGGCAGCGGTATCGCCGCCGACCAGTTGGCGTTGGCGGTGTCGCGCCACGCCACCAGCAAGATATTCAGTCTGGACGACCTGGAAGCCGTGGCCACGCTCGGCTTTCGCGGTGAAGCCCTGCCGTCGATCGCCTCGGTCAGTCGCTTCACCCTGTCCTCGCGTCGCGCCGATGACGAGCACGGTGCCGCGCTGCAGATCGAAGGCGGCAAGCTGGGCGAGGTACTCCCTCGCTCGCATGCGCCGGGCACGACGGTCGAGGTGCGTGAGCTGTTCTACAACGTGCCGGCGCGGCGCAAGTTTCTGCGCGCCGAGCGCACCGAACTGGGCCACATCGAAGAATGGCTGCGTTCGTTGGCGCTGGCCCGTCCAGACGTGGAACTGCGCGTGTCGCACAACGGCAAGGCCTCGCGCCGCTACAAGCCGGGCGATCTGTATTCCGATGCGCGCATCGGCGAAACACTGGGCGAGGATTTTGCCAACCAGGCGGTGCGTGTCGATCACAGTGGCGCCGGCCTGCGCCTGCACGGCTGGATCGCGCAGCCGCATTATTCGCGCGCCAGCACCGACCAGCAGTACCTGTATGTCAACGGCCGCTCGGTGCGCGACCGCAGCGTTGCCCATGCAGTGAAGATGGCCTATGGCGATGTGCTTTTCCACGGTCGGCAGCCGGCGTATGTGCTGTTCCTGGAGCTGGACCCCACCCGCGTGGACGTCAATGTGCACCCCGCCAAACACGAGGTGCGTTTCCGTGATGCGCGCCTGATCCACGACTTCGTCTACCGCACGTTGAAGGATGCGTTGGCCGACACCCGCGCTGGCATGTCCGTGCAGGAGATCGGTGCTGTCGGCGGTGCGGGCATAGCAACAGGTACGCCGGTGCAGCAGAGCACAGGGTGGGGCTTGGCGCGTAGCGGATCTGGCGGAGGCGGCGGCACCTGGGGGGCGCAGCAATCACCGCTCGGCCTGCAGGTGGCGGATGCGCCGACCGCCTATGCTGCCCTGTACGGCGGGCCTGCGGAGCCTGGGATGGGCCAGCAGGGCGACACGATGCGGCAGACCCGTTCCGGCGAATACGGTCTGCCGGTGACCAGCGCAGACGCGGGCGTGCCGCCGCTGGGGTACGCCATTGCGCAGTTGCACGGGATCTACATCCTGGCGGAGAACGCCGAAGGCCTGATCGTCGTGGACATGCATGCCGCCCACGAGCGCATCGGCTATGAGCGGTTGAAGACCGCGCACGATGGGATCGGCCTGCACGCGCAACCGTTGCTGGTGCCGATCACCTTGGCCGTAGGGGAGCGCGAAGCGGACACCGCCGAACGCGAAGTCGAGACGCTGGTCGCGCTGGGCTTCGACATCACCCGCGCCGGTCCCGGCGCGCTGCATGTGCGCAGCATCCCCGCGCTGTTGGCCAACGCCGAGCCGGAAGGACTGCTGCGCGATGTGCTGGGCGACCTGCGTGAGCACGGGCAGTCACGCCGCATCGCCACGGCCCGCGATGAGCTGCTGTCCACGATGGCCTGCCACGGTGCGGTGCGTGCCAACCGTCGGTTGACGGTGCCGGAAATGAACGCCCTGCTGCGCGACATGGAGATCACCGAGCGCTCGGGGCAGTGCAATCATGGACGCCCGACCTGGGCGCGTTTTTCACTGGCAGAAATCGACCGCTGGTTCCTGCGCGGTCGTTGAAGGGGGACGACAATGGGGATGCAGCAAAGGGGGAGGCCGCGGGGAGTGGCGCCCATGGCGGTCATCGCGATGGCGATCCTGCTGGCGGGGTGCGGCAGCAAGGCACCCGAGCCGGCTGCAGCAGTCCCCGACGATCCCGCGTTCGCTGCACAACAGCAGCAATGGCGCATGCAGCGTTACACCGAGCTCACCGCCGCTGACGGCTGGACCGCCCTGGTCGGACTGCATTGGCTGGAACATAAAGCGCACTACATCGGTCGCGGGCCCGGCAGCGGCATTCGCCTCGCCGTCGGTCCGGACAAGCTGGGCATGGTCAGCCGGCAGGGCGATAGCTGGTCATTCACGCCCGAGCGCGGGGTGGCACTGAGCGTGGACGGCAAGCCAGTGACGGGGCGCATCGCCTTCAACAGCGACCACGATGCGCAGCCCACGCGCATTGCCTTTGACCAGGGTAAAGGCCAGCTCAGCCTCATCCATCGTGGTGAACGCTTCGCGCTGAGGATCAAGCATGCCGATGCGGCATCGCGCGCGGGCTTCAGCGGACTGGAGTACTGGCCGGGAGGTGCCGACTGGCAGGTGCGTGCCCGGTTCCTGCCGCACCCCCCCGGCCGCACCTTGCCGATCGTGGACATCACCGGCCTGACCACCGCCATGCCCAACGCAGGCACGGTGACCTTCGAGCGCGAGGGGCAGACGTACCGGCTGGAGGCGATCGCCGAGCCCGGCGCGCCGTTGTTCCTGATCTTCGCCGACCGGACCAGTGGCCACGGCAGCTATCCCGCCGGACGCTACCTGGATACCGACGCGCCGGGGGCGGACGGCTATGTCCTGGTGGATTTCAACCACGCCTACAATCCTCCCTGCGCGTTCACCCCCTTTGCGACCTGTCCGCTGGCACCGCCGGAGAATCGGCTGGACCTGCGTGTCGAGGCGGGGGAGCGCGCTTACCACCTGCCCAAGGAGAGTGCTGAGTGAAGCGACCTGTTTCCCGCTGGATGAGTGCATCGCTGCTGATGCTGGCTGCGTGCTGCAGCATAGGGGTGGCAGCGGCCCCGGCAACAGCCGCAAAGCCGGCCGGCACCACCCGGCCAGCTCCGCCCGTGCCGTTGCTGTGGAAGGTGACCGGCGCAGGCGATGCGCGGGTCTACCTGCTGGGTTCGTTCCACCTGCTGCGCGCTGACGACTACCCGTTGGCGGCCGAGGCGGACAACGCGTTCGATGCCGCGAAGCGGGTGGTCTTCGAACTGTCGGCGGAGGATATCGAGTCGCCCGATCTGGCGAAGAAGATGGTCCAGGCCGCCGTGCGGACCGACGGCACGGAGCTGCGCAGTGACCTGGGCGATGCGACCTGGGCGAAGCTGCAGGACTACGCGACCAAGCACCCGCTGCCGCTTGCGCAGATGCAGGGCATGAAACCCTGGTTCGTCGGCTTGAGCATCAGCATCGCGCAGATGCAGGCGATGGGCCTGGATCCTGCGCTTGGGCTGGACAAGCATTTCATGGAGCGCGCGGCAAAAGCCGGAAAGCCGATCTCCGGCCTGGAGAGCATCGACACACAGATCGCGGTGCTCGCCGGCATGAGCATCACCGAGCAGCGGCAGATGGTGGAAGAAGCGCTTGAACTGTCAGACAAGGGCAATGCGGAGATCCGCGCGCTGCACGACGCGTGGCGGCGCGGTGACGATGCCCTGATGTGGAACCGCATGGCGGTGGACATGAAGCGCCAGTACCCGCAGCTTTACCAGCGCATCAACACTGATCGCAACGACGCTTGGCTGCCCAAGCTGCAGCCGTACCTGCAGGCAGGGCAGGGCGGTACCCTGGTGGTGGTGGGCACCCTGCATCTTTTGGGCAGTGACGGCGTGGTCGAGAAGCTGCGTGCCAAAGGCTACAAAGTGGAGCGGGTGCGCGCCAAGCGCTGAGTCGCTGGCGTTTGACCGGCAGGGCCCGCGTCAGTCGACGGCCCTGCTGCACGCTGACCCCACGAAAAACGGCGCGCCTGCCAGGGCGCGCCGTTCGTATCTGCACAAAGTGGGGCTCAGCGACCGCGCGGCTTGCTGCCCGTCGGGCCAGGCGCTTCGCCGGGCTTGTGCGCGGTGGGGCCGGAGGACGGGCCCGGACGCGGCCCCAGGCCGGGACCGGGGTTCGGCGCGGTGCCGCCCGGACGCGGGCCACCGAAGCCGGTGCCCATGCTGCGCTGGAACTCCTGCCAGAGTTCCAGGTTGCGCTCGGTCAGCTGGTTCATCATGGCCCAGGGCGTCTGGCCCAGCAGGTTGCCCATCTGCTGGCGGAACTGCTGCTGCTGGTCGAGGAACACCTGCATGCTGCGCTCCAGGTAATTGCCCATGAAGCCCTGCAGGGAATCGCCGTAGAAACGGATCAGCTGGCTGAGCAGCTGGGTGGAGAGCATCGGCTCACCGTCCTGCTCCTGGTCGGCGATGATCTGCAGCAGGACCGAACGGGTCAGGTCGTTGCCGGTCTTGGCATCGCGGACTTCAAAGTCCTCGCCATCCAGGATCAGCTGGCGCACATCCTCTATGGTGATGTAGCTGGAAATCTTGGTGTCGTAGAGACGGCGATTGGGATACTTCTTGATGATGCGTGTAGCAGCCATGAAGCAAGCACTCGTCACAATAGATGCGCAGCATGGCGCAGCGCAGCAGCTGTTGCAACGGCCGAATGCCCCTCAAACGTGCCGGATGCGTCTAACAATGTTGCGCAACAAGGGTTTTCATGTTGCGCAACATTTCATGTCCGTTGCCACGGCGGCGGGCCCCATGGCGGGACACCTGCCGCTGCGCGGCGGGCATCCCCGTGTCACCAGCCCATGTGATGGCCGCCGTTGATGTCCAGGTTGCTGCCGGTGATCCATGCCGCCTCTTCGGCTACCAGGAAGGACACGCCGTACGCGATCTCCCCGGGCTTGCCCAGCCGCCCGGTGGGGATGTCGGCAATGATCTTTGCCCGCACTTCCTCGGGGACGGCCATCACCATGTCGGTGGCCACGTAACCGGGCGAAATCGTGTTGACCGTGATGCCGAACCCAGCATTCTCGCGCGCAAGCGAGATGGTGAAGCCGTGCATCCCGGCCTTGGCAGCAGCATAGTTGGCTTGGCCGTACTGGCCCTTCAGGCCGTTGATCGAGCTGATCTGGATGACCCGGCCCCAGCCGCGGCGGCGCATGCCCTCGATGACCGGGCGGGTGACATTGAAGACCGAGTTGAGGTTGGTGTTGATGACCTCGTGCCACTGCTCGGCGCGCATGCGGTGGAAGGTGGTGTCGCGGGTGATGCCTGCGTTGTTGACCAGGATCTCCACCGGGCCCAGTTCGGCCTCGACCGCGCGCACCATGGCCTCTGCGCTGTCCGGGGTGGAAACATCACCGGGAAAGATGCCGATCGACAACCCGCGCGCTGCCATGGCGGATTGCCAGGCCAAGGCTTTTTCATGGTCACGGTAATTGGTGGCGACCCGGTGGCCCTGGTCGGCCAGGCGTTGGCAGATGGCCGTGCCGATGCCGCCGGTACCACCGGTGACCAGTGCGACGCGTGGAGTCATGCTGCGCTTCCGATTCAGGAGGGGAAGGGGGATTCTGCATGATCAGCGCACCGCGTGCGCCTTCAGGTCAGCAGAATATCGTGATCGGGAATCCGCCCGGCATCGAACGCTGATGCTGCGCGCCGCAGCAGATCATCCCGATCCGTTGCATCGACAAGGGCCTCCGGTGCCTGGCCGAGCAGATGCCAAAGCTGCCTCAGTACGGGGACAGGGTCGCCTGCGTCCACCGGCAGTGCGGCAGCTGATTTGGACAGCTTGCGGCCGTCTGTACCCAGCAGCAGCGGCAGGTGCGCATAGCGCGGGGTGTGCAGTCCCAGCGCGCGCTGCAGGAGCACCTGCCTTGCCGTCGACTCGAGCAGGTCGGCACCGCGGACGATGTCGGTGATGCCCTGCGCCGCATCGTCCACCACGACGGCCAGTTGATACGCCCAGCAGCCATCTGCCCGGCGCAGCACGAAATCGCCGACCTGCGCATGGACGTCCTGCTGCTGCGGTCCACGCACGGCGTCGTTGAACGTGACCACGCTGCCAGGCGGCACACGCAGGCGCACGGCGGGGTCCGGTCGCGGTCGGCGGCTGATGCAGCGATGGTGGATGCCGCCGTTGGCGGCCAGCTCGGAGCGGCTGCAGTGACAGATGAACGCCTCGCCGCGGGTCAGCAAGGCATCCAGGGCCTGCTGATAGGCCAGGGCGCGCTGGCTTTGCCAGAGCACGGGGCCATCGCTGCCCAGGCCGAAATGATCCAGCACGCGCAGCTGCGCCGGGGCTGCGCCGACGACGGTACGGGGGGGATCCACATCCTCGATGCGCACCAGCCAACGGCCCCCGGCGTGGCGAACGGACAGCCAACCAGCGAACGCCGCCAGCAGCGATCCGGTGTGCAGGGGGCCGGTAGGCGAGGGCGCGAAGCGGCCGCAGTGAATAGGGGGCGTCATGGAGGCTGAATCGTCGGTCAGGTTGGCGCTTGAATTCAAGCTGAAGTCACCGCAGATTGAGCGTCGACATCCTCATCAGAGCTTACCTTCCCCATGTTCAGTCGTATTGGCTTGTTCCTTCTGACCAACCTCGCAGTGCTGGTGCTGGCCGGTATCGTGATGTCGGTGCTGGGGGTCAACCCCAACCAGATGAGCGGCCTGCTGGTGATGGCCGCGATCTTTGGCTTTGGTGGTTCGTTCATCTCTTTGCTGTTGTCCAAGTGGATGGCCAAGCGCTCCACCGGCGCAGTGGTGATCACCGAGCCGCGCAACGAAACCGAGCGCTGGCTGCTGAAGACCGTGGAGCGCCAGGCGCGCGAAGCCGGCATCGGCATGCCGGAGGTCGCGGTGTACGACGGTCCGGAAATCAACGCGTTCGCCACCGGTGCCAATCGCAACAAGGCACTGGTCGCCGTGTCCACCGGCCTGCTGCACAACATGAGCGAGGACGAGGCCGAAGCGGTACTGGGCCATGAAATCGCCCACGTGGCCAACGGTGACATGATCACCATGGCCCTCCTGCAGGGGGTGTTGAACACCTTCGTGATCGTGCTGGCCCGCGTGGTCGGCGGCGTGATCGACAGTGCGATGTCGGGCAACCGCGAAGGCGGTGGGCGGGGCATCGGGTATTACGTGATCGTGTTCGTGCTGGAAATGGTCTTCGGCATCTTCGCCACGATGATCGCGATGTGGTTCTCGCGTCACCGCGAATTCCGCGCGGACGCCGGCGGCGCGCAGTTGGCCGGTCGCCAGAAGATGATCGCGGCGCTGGAGCGTCTGAAGGCCAATCATGGTCAGAGCACGCTGCCCACCCAGGTAGCTGCCTTCGGCATCGCCGGCGGCATCGGCCAAGGCATGCGCAAGCTGATGCTGAGCCATCCGCCGCTGGACGAGCGCATTGCCGCACTGCGTGCGTCTACTGCTGTCTGAGGCGGTTTGGTCGAACGGGTGAGACCCCCTCGCGGCGGGCTCTGACAGCGGGTTACGAGTTTGGGGCCGGGCGGTGGGGCTGGGCGGGGGACGGCAACAGCCGCTCCTGCGTGCCTCGTTTCGCGCCATCCATGGCGCTCAACGCCCCCGTCCAGCCCCACCGCCCGGCCCCCTGACAGGTTTCCGTGGCCGCCCGCCGCGTATGAAAAATGAAGAAAAGCGGTAGCGCCGACCCATGGTCGGCGAGCGTAGCGGGCCGTTGGCGGGAACATTCCGCCGACCATGGGTCGGCGCTACCCATGTCGGCATGCCCGATCCTGCTGCTGCACCAGACAGCAGAACGGCGCCCGCAGGCGCCGTTCGACCAGCCAGATGTTGAAGCGGTAGCGCCGACCCATGGTCGGCGAGCGCAGCGGGCCGTTGGCGGGAACATTCCGCCGAGCACGGCTCGGCGCTACCCATGTCGGTATGCCCGATCCTGCTGTTGCACCAGACAGCAGAACGGCGCCCGCAGGCGCCGTTCGACCAGCCAGATGTTGAAGCGGTAGCGCCGATCCATGGTCGGCGAGCGCAGCGGGCCGTTGGCGGAAACATTCCGCCGACCATGGGTCGGCGCTACCCATGTCGGCATGCCCGATCCTGCTGTTGCACCAGACAGCAGAACGGCGCCCGCAGGCGCCGTCCGACCAGCCAGATGTTGAAGCGGTAGCGCCGACCCATGGTCGGCGAGCGCAGCGGGCCGTTGGCGGGAACATTCCGCCGACCATGGGTCGGCGCTACCCATGTCGGCATGCCCGATCCTGCTGTTGCACCAGACAGCAGAACGGCGCCCGCAGGCGCCGTTCGACCAGCCAGATGTTGAAGCGGTAGCGCCGACCCATGGTCGGCGAGCGTAGCGGGCCGTTGGCGGAAACATTCCGCCGAGCACGGCTCGGCGCTACCCATGTCGGCATGCCCGATCCTGCTGTTGCACCAGACAGCAGAACGGCGCCCGCAGGCGCCGTCCGACACGTCAGATGTTGAAGCGAAGAATCAGAACTTCGCGTCGAACTCGGCGGCATAGCCGGTGTTGACCAGCACCTTCTGCAGCGCCTCGGCCACCTTCAGGTTGCCGGCGACCACCTGGTGGTTTTCCGGGCCGCGGTTGTCCATGCGGCCCAAGGGGGCGCCCTTGTAATCGCAGACCTTGCCGCCCGCCTCGCGTACCAGCAGCACGCCTGCCGCGATGTCCCACGACTTCACACCGGCCTCGAAGTAGGCATCGGCGCGACCACAGGCCACGTAGGCCAGGTCGAGTGCCGCCGAGCCGGTACGGCGCACGTCTTCGGCCTGCACCAGCAACGTATCGACCGTCTTCAGCTGGGCGCTGGCGCGGGCGCGCTCGCGCGGCGCGAAGCCGGTGTGGATCATCGTGCCTTCCAGGTCCTTGCGGTCCGATACGCGGATGCGGCGATCATTGAACACCGCACCGGCACCACGGCTGGCCGTGAACAGCTCATTGCGCAGCGGGTCGAAGATGACCGCGTCGATCGGCTCACCGTTCTCGACCAGTGCGATGGACACGCAGTAGTGCGGAAAACCGCGCAGGTAGTTGCTGGTTCCGTCCAGCGGATCGATCACCCACATGTAGCGGTTGGCGCCCTGGATGCCGCCTTCTTCGCCGATCACACCGTACTCGGGGTAGGCGCGCTTGAGTTCCTTGATGATGACCTTTTCCGCATCGCCATCCACCTCGCTCGCATAGTCCATGCGGCCCTTCTGCACGACGTTCAGCGTCTCGAGCTTGTTGATGTTGCGCAGCAATACGTTGCCGGCGAGGCGGGCGGCCTTGACCATGACGGTGACGGCGGGTTTCTGCATGGTAATAGCTCCCGGGAGGGCAGAGGGGGGATTGGCGGGGGAAAAGAGCAGGTCCGGCGCAGTGGCCGGCCGCACAGTTTACCATTGCAGGCCGTCCAGCTCGACTACTGCGTTCATGTCCGATCCATCCCTAGCTCCGCGTATCCGCTTTGTCCTGGTGGGCACCCAGCATCCCGGCAACATGGGCGCCGCCGCACGTGCCATGAAGACCATGGGTCTGCACCGGCTGGTGCTGGTTGCCCCGGAAAAGCCGCTCGATGAAGAAGCCTTCCGCCGCTCGGCCGGGGCCGAGGACGTGCTGGGCGATGCGCCGGTGGTGGCGACCCTCGCCGACGCCGTCGCCGACTGCACTCTGGTCCTGGGCTGCACGGCCCGCGCCCGCCGGGTGCAGCTGGAAGAACTGCTGCCTACCCTGGCCGCCGAACGGGTGGCTGGCAAGGCGGCCGAAGGTGCCGAGGTGGCGGTGGTGTTCGGCCGCGAGCGTACCGGACTGACCAACGAGGAACTGCAGCTGTGCCATGTCGCGGTGCACATTCCGTCCGATCCGGCCTTCAGTTCGCTGAATCTGGCCGCCGCGGTGCAGGTGCTGGCCTACGAAGTGCGCATGCGCCTGTTGGGCGATGCCGCTGCGCCGGTGGTCGAGCCCGGCCTGCGCGAGCAGCCGGCCAGCCACGAGCAGATGGAGAGCTTCTTCGGTCAGCTGGGTGAGACGCTGGAAGAGATCGAGTTCCACAAGGGCAGGGCGCCGGAATCGGCGATGCGCAAGCTGCGTCGCCTGTTCCT
>Ga0247812_10002629_pt1 | contig 10145 bp, 6 predicted proteins | sample UWRJL149409B1_FD_178011 | JGI IMG/M metagenome (GOLD analysis project Ga0247812, IMG submission 178011) | Plant litter microbial communities from Arlington Agricultural Research Station in Wisconsin, United States - UWRJ-L149-409B-1 | ecosystem: Environmental > Terrestrial > Plant litter >...
ATCCCTTGATTCCAGCTCCCAGTCAGCACTATCGTCTCCTATGCTATCTATACCCACCTTCCTTTCAACACTCTCAACATAACCCACTTCTACTTCCCCTTCCACTTCCACTTGCACTGTATAAAAGGTACGATTGCTAGTATTCCAGCACCGCACAAAAGAATAGTAGGTAAGTAGGTATGTTTTTGTGCTTGATTTCGCTGTTTTGTCATAGCATATCAATATCTGCTTTAGACTCGTCGTAGGGTACATAAGGATTCTTTTTTTATTAAAAAAAGCCCTCACCCTTTTTTCTTGTTTTCGCTCCTTACTAGTAATGTAAATAATACAAAATATTTTTTTCAATGGGCTGATAATTGCAAAAGAGGAAGAATATTGATTAACATTATTATTATTATTGTTATTATTATCCCTACTTTTTACATATTAACGTCAAGAAAATAGAGCAAAGCACAGGCAGGGGTTTATCGCTTTTCTTTTTCTTATCCCTGCTGCGGACGTCGCTACGACCTAAGCGAGCTAAAAAAGGGGGTGCGTATTTGATAGAAAATGCAAAGTTATCCATAAAGAATTACTAGGATCGTTATAGGCTATTCTCAATATTTTCATTATTCTACTCAGGGCAAGAGCTGGAATTTTAGGCTTTCAAAAAAGAAACAGAGGTATAGGTTCTTTCCATCCAGCTCCGATGGTGAAAAAGAAAGAACTAGGCACCTAGAACTTTGCTGGAAGACGGGTCTCCAAAAAAGGAAAGTAAACTATAAGTAGGGGTTTCATGTATAAATGATGTATAAAAAGGTTATTTAAAGTAGGTTTATAGTCATGCATGTTGGCCTAATGGGGCGTATCTTATCATATCAATCACAGCAGCGTAACAAGCGTTTCAACACCTCCTTCATACCACTCACTTCCCAGATTGTTAATGACTCCAATGCGTTCCATGACTCCCTCCAACGCCCGTCCTTCTACAGGCGTGACCACCAAACCTACATATTTATAGTGCCACATCCCCGTCCACGCAATACACAGAAAGAACGCGCCCGCGCCTTCGTAATCGGCACACATGTGATCCAACGTCGTCTCCATGCCGACCACAGCGCGGCGACACACTGGACCGTTCACGGAGGTTGAGTTTACGGGCACGATCTGACCGTCGCCGAGGAACCAGTTTTCTTTGCTGCGGCTGCCGTCGGGCTTGAGTGTGTAAGCATGGTGTTGGCCGAGTTGGTAGGTGTGTTTCACCAGACATGGTTTGAGGCGGGCGCGGAGCTTGATGCTGCCGTTAGATACGATGCCAAATGGATTTGCGCCAACAATGTCGCAGCGCGCGTCGACGATGGTGGCGAGGGGCTCGAACGACTTAAGTTCGTTCCAGACAATACCGTGGTTAATCGATGCCCATGACCATGAAGGCGCCACTTGCTCGTTGGGAGGATAGGTCATCACTGTTGAGGATCGATTGCTTGTTGGCATGACGTGCCAGAGCAGGTCGCCCAGCAAGGATTCGCTCCACAGCCCAGCAAGATAGGTACTTCGGGTTGCTTGGGGCATCAGAGCCGCAATACCAGCTACTGCGGGTAACTTGTCTTTGGCAAACGTTAGTTGGCGTGAGGTATAGGATTTGATGATTAGACGCCATTTTTCTTCATCGGTGACCTCTCCCAGCGAGCCTGGATATACCAGGGTATAAGGCGGCGGCGAATCGTCGCTCCTTCGATGCGTTTTGCACTCGAAGATGAGGGATCCTGGCGCAAAGTGCAGTGCCCGGGAGGCAAGATGCGATTCCTGGAAGCACCAGCCTCTCTTGTAGAGAGGTCCGACTCTTTTCAATGTTGCCCAAGAACCTGTGAATGGAGGATCGAATTGACCCTGATCTATCGTTGGGGCTAGGAGATGACGCCTTCGCACCTTGATCGGAACTTGGGTTCCCGACGGCGTTTCAAAGTCGAACGTCTGAACTCCCCAGTCTGTTTCTCGTGGTCCCAGGAAAGGTACTTCTGGCTTTGCAGAAGACCCAGCCAGGATAACAAGGAAAGCGTGATTATAGACTTTACCCATCTGAGCGGCTTCTTTTTGCCAATCCACCTCGTCATCCTGGATAATACAGAGAGAGTCGATCCAAAGATAACTGATTGAGAGGTTGCGGCATACTTGGACAGCATTGTTAAAGGTTGGTGGCAGATCCGCAAAGTTGATGTTCTCCTTTAAGTTGCTGATATTGGACGTGTTGAGCTTCAGCGGCTCGCTGCCTCCCCAGCAATGACTTAGTGCAGCCCATGAAGTAGACGTGGGTAACGACTCGCAAAGTCTGATGCTATTGTTGATTGGGTCCAAGTATAGTAAGCGGGTGGGTACAAAGTTCGCTGAATTTCTCGCACACATGGGATGCTCCGTGAGACACTGTTGGATGCACTCTTTAGCGAATTGCATACAGCTTGGATCGAGTGTGTTCATAATCCGGGGAAGGGTGAGACCCAAAGTTGGTGCGCCAGGCACCATAAGCTCCTCAACACTGGTGCAATACATTTCCAAGTCGACTCGCGGGTGCATCATGGTAGGATCATAGATGAAGCATCCGCTGCAGTTGATAACCAGCGGGGCTCCTTCACGAATCATCAAACCGACATCAAGGTGCATACCATTTCTCGTATCGGTAATCCAACTCATCCACTCATCAATGAAGAAGGCGTCGAACACATCGCAAAGGAGCCGACAGTAGCGACAGTCTCGGAATGGCCTCCCGGTCTCGGGATTAATATCGCGGCACTTCAATAGATCCTTCGTCTCTATGTTCTTAATTAAAAGTGTCGGTGTATTAACGAGATCAGTCCTCGGCTGATCACCGTGTCTGATAAGTCTACCAAGGGACTCTGGTGTGCGGCCGAGGGTATCTTCGTGGCCATGTGGTTGGAGGTTGTTGCAGACAGCACAAACGCCGCCCAAGGGCCCAGTGACTATGGCTCTAGCAGCCCATCGACCGAGCCAGAGGCCAGTATCGCCAGCGACGCGAGCTGCCTTCAAAAAGCCCTTCCTTTTGCTGCCCGTCGATTGCATTTTGAGATTTTGCACAAGAAGACGAGGCATCCCACGTTGGTCAATGTGGACGACAGCTCAGCTTCAGCCTCGCCATTTCCGGAGTGGGACAAGCGCCGTGGCGCTCAGGTCGAAACAATTATTGTCACATACTCAAGTGCGTCACATTCTATTGCGTTAGGTACGTTATCACACATATCTGTAGCTGAAGTTGGTGGTTGTGGTAGTGTTGTTTGTATATAATAATAATCAAAACCGGTGAGCCGGGGCGTGGGTGACTCGGTGGTAGGGGCGGGATCTGGGATTTAAGCTTATTATGTAGCTACAATATCGCTAGAACACTCTATATTAACCACTGTAACTTACGCGAGTTTATATTTTTGAACAACCATGAAAATTGTGATATATTGGCCTATATAGAGTGTTGTCGATGCTTGTGATATTAGACCAAGTTTTGAGCTTTTCTATAACCATCTGCACTGAGGTTTGCAATAGAAATCTAATTCTACGGAGGATTAAGCATGGCCGGCGATTATGGATCTAAGAAATGAGGTCAGCACTAGGGTTACGGTAGAGCTAGACAGCTAAATCGAAACACAAGAGTGGGAGACCAGTACCTAAATCCTTAACTTATCATCAAGTTGATGTATTCTTACCAAGACATGATTAAAATGGACCAAGCTTCCAAAGAATGCTGGGACAGAGGCGAGAAATCCGGCCTCATATCAATAGGCACTCACAGTCTCTATATCGAAGTCTCCGGTCCTGATCGATCTCCAGGTGAACCAATTATTGTATTGATGCAAGGCTGCGGTAGTACTATCAATGAATGGGTGGTGGTAAAACGACTTGTTCAACCGTTCGCGCGGTTTTTATGTTATGATCGCTCTGGATTGGGGAAAAGTGAAAGTCCACCCACTACTCCTGAAATGATCACCGCCGTTTCGGTAGTCACTGAGCTCAACACCCTGATTCAAGCTACAAATATCGAAGGACCCTATATCATCGTGTGCCATTCATGGGGCGGTATTACATCTCGAGAATTTCTCCACCTACGGCCACACGATGTTGCAGGCATGGTGTTTGTAGATGCCAACCAAGAGAAAACATTTCTACACCATGAAAACTTCCCCCCTCCGTGCTTCAGCAGCATGATGGCTGGTGTTGATTATTTCAAAGTCACGGGTATAACAGCAGATACCGCCCTGTCGGACGAAGAGTTCCAAGCGGTGGTAGAGGCGCAAGCAAAGCCTTCGACTCAGATGATTGAGGCAGCTGAAGCGTCAGGCGCTAAAGGAGACTGGAGAGTTTTGGCAGCAAAGAAACAGCTTGAAATGCAGGCAATGGGAAATCGGCCTGTCAGTGTTATCCATGGAAACACAGCGCGCGATTTTCAACGGATTTATGAAGCTGGTGTTGAAGCGGGTAATGGAACTGAGAAGGAGCGTGAGGAGTTTAGGGAGATGGTGGACTGGTGGCATGAGACTTCTACGGTACGTTCGAAGGAGATACTGGCTCTTTCAAGTGTTAATAACTGGAGAGATACGGAGAGGAGTGGACATAACATTGAACTCATTGAGCCGGGCTTGATTGTTGAAGAGATCAAATGGGTTTATAGTCAACTGCCTCAAAATAGTAATAAGACAGCAGATCGGTGATTTTCGTCTTGGACACTGCATGTGAAAGGGGAAACCACAACCAACATAACTCACATGGTTATTGGTGAGCTCGTAATGTCATCTTCATCATCCATGATGCAGGCTCGACAGGGTCGTAATGTACCCCGCTTGTAGGTTAGAGTCGTGTAAACTCTCGTAAGTTTCCTTCTTAGACTTCCTTAACCAAAACTTTAGAAATATTTTCACTTCTCTTTCTTATCATCAAAATTGTCTTCTAATCAACTATCGTACAGCTCTGTACATATACGATACGGACGAAACGGCATACTGTTGACAACTTATAGCTATATTACAGTAACAATGAATAACCTCAATGACAACATGGCGCAGACCTACGATAAAGAGAATCGTGGTGTGCCCCGACTCATCGCAAGGCACATTATAACTCTTGTGCCACCAATCAACAGAGAGTCTGTAGTTCACGACAATGCGTGCGGACCTGCAATCGTCACCAGCGAGATGTTATCTACAGTACCATCAAACATCACCCCTCTAAGAATTGAAGCAACTGATATCTCAGCACCCATGATCGAAGCAGCCAGTGATGTAATCAAGAGTAATGACTGGGATTTCGTTAACACGTCCGTGATGGATTCTCAAAAGCTTTCCTTTGAAAACGACACTTTCTCACACAGCATTACAAATCTTTTGATACCGAGCGCACCTTCTGCTGTCTCTGAAATCTACCGGACATTAAAGCCTGGCGGTACTGCTGTTTACACTGTATGGAAATCTCACGGGTTTCTAGATCTGATGAGACGATGCGGCGGGGCTATTCGGGGAAATAATGGGCCAACCGGCGGAATGCCTCCACAGCCAACTGCGGAGTCATTGAAGGCAATGTTTGAATTAGCAGGGTTTGGAGGAGGTGAAATCGTGGTGCAAACTCACAACGATGCACTTCCATTCAAAGGTCTAGATGATTTGAATGATCTTGCAGTTGGTCCATTTGGCAAGTTCTTAACAAAAGACTGGAGTGCAGAGGAAGTTGGGAGGTTACCAGAAACAATTGGGAAAGTTTTAACTGCAGAAGAGCTGAATACCATGAGTCTTGAGATGGTTGTTTGGGTTATTATTGCGAAGAAATTATAATGAAGTAATTAGCTTGAGTGGGGTATTTATATGCCAAAATATGCCAAAGATACCGACTTAAACACATATTCTTTCTCTTATTGTAAACAAAGTATTGATAGATCTAATTACTTGGGTCCAACACGACATATTAGAGATTACAAAGCGTTCTTCATAAAGAAAGATCAATTATATAAAATCCTGTTCGTTGCCGCTCTGCTACACTTCATGTAAAACACGTCCAATTATGTTTCTCAAAAAACATATTCATCTATTCAGCCCCAAGGCTGGTTATCACTGTCCTTTAAACTTCGTGGATTCTTTCACGTCGGTGTCATAGCTACTTCCTTAACAACAACAATAACATTAGTATTAGTGCAAAATTCTTAGCCTACGCATACACAGACAGTCCGCTACCAACGCCGAACAAAATTTGGCTATCATATGGGTTGCAAACTTCGTCCTCAGCGGTATGTCTTTCTGGCCAAAACTCAGATCTGATGATTATTTTAAAGCTACCGAAATTGAAACATGTGCCTGTTCAAGCTTGGGATTTTTGTTACCTTTGACAAATAACAATGAGGATAGACTAACTTTTTTATTTTTTAAGTAACCATATCTTTTGACTTTTGAGACACTATGATATCAGTTAAAAATAATCCATTCACAAACATCCTGAGATAACAGCAAAAGCCTGGTGAAATTTCCCATTGCCTTTCCTAATCTAAAGTTTTCGTGTTAGCGCGAATAACTTAGATAAGGCTTACATTAAAAAACTTGGCCAATGCAAGGTAAGTTGCTGGGAAGAAGTTCTTTTTCAATGTAGTTCCATAGATGGATGCCTTGTAATTCGGGCCACATTTTATAATGATGTCGCTTATTAAAGGGGTTGGTCTTGGCAATAACTGGTTTCTACCCCTATTAATTGACATTTTTCGCTACGTTTATTGGTCAGTACTATTGTTAAGGTTGGTTTCAGCTGACTACTGGTTTATGTGTGCTTCACGATATCAGCAAGTGAATTGAAGGTAAATGGGTAATTGTTTCTTTATTACAGCTGTTGCTGCATTGAATTATGGGTATCATTATGTTCCGTTTTATCTTATATCATAAATTTCCAAGTATACTCCTTATTCATCCAAACACCTGGCTCCCAGATCCAACACCCCAGGCTCCTTTTCCACAGCTAATCACTATTCACAACTCTCAATGTCCGTCTTGGATTCAAAACCACACTGAAGAAACTTGGTTCTTGACCACCTAACAAATCTACCATCGAACTGTTCGTACTCCCACCACTAATCGTACTTGCAGCGCCCATATATGCTGTATCCTCGGCCTCCTCATCAAGCCTGCCATATGCGCCCCATTTGGCTTGTGGTGGGAACGCAGGGCCTCCATATATGCCATGTTCACCATACGGCATACTCCCAGTCCCAGACACTGCAGACAGCGGCGTTACATCCTGTGTTGTCGAAAGTCCTGAACGGCCACCTGAGCTCTCACCTAACGAGGGACGACCAGCACTACCACTTCCACCAATCGTGGTACCGAAAGGACCGAGCATTGGAGGTGCATTACCGGCATTGGACATTCGGACTGCTGCTCCGCTACCTTCGCCAGAAGAATTCCATGGTGCGTCTCCGTTCTCGGAACCATAGCCTGTGCGTTGCGCCATTGCAACATGTTCTTTATATTTGTTAAGTTGGCGTCTATACAACCACGTACAGAATGCCAAGTAAGCAGCTAGAACACCTGCTATACCAGCGATGACACCAGCTGCTATCAGTGCACCTCGTCTCTTCGGTACTTCGGTGACGGCCTTAGAATTTGAATCCGATGACGAACCAGTTGCAGTTGGGTGTGCAGTTTGAATGACCGTGGTACCGGAGGCGGTCACTGTGAATGCGGGCGGTTTCCCCGTAGCAATAGGACCGGCTGTCGCGGAACCGCGGGCTGGTTGGGTAGCTGTTGCACCACCTGCTGAAGATCCGCCAATAATGGATTGCAGAAGTGCAGGGACTTGATAACCATAAGAACCCTGGAAGACTGATGAGTCTAATGCGCTACCTGAACCCGGAAGGGAGGAATCTGATCCGCTTCCTTTGGAGGAGTCCCCTGAGTTGGATCCGGAACTTGTGCCAGTTTCAGGATGAACGAGAGCTGTAAAGCTGTTCGTCCATTCTAGGGATGATGCGTTGAAGACATATATCCCTGGACTGTCGCAGGAGATATCTTTCCCCACATAGCCACCCATTACTACCAATTGGCCATCCCACATTGTGCAGCGATGACCTGCTCGAGCTGGTGGTTGAGATTGCCCATCCATTTTGACTTCGACCCAAGTGAAGGACGGGATTGTTAGAATGTACATGTCACTGTACTGGATTTGACTTCCGTATGGAGTGAGGTTTTGTCCACCATACATGTAGATATTAAAACTTGTTCCATCTGGGGCAGCGGCTACAGCTGTGCATGGATTGACTCTGATAGGCGGGTTGGGACCAGAAGTCGCTTGTTTGTACCATGTGCTCTGGGCTACGTCGTATATATCAATGACGTTCATCTCGGACTAGTTTATGTTAGAAAAAGATTTAACTGCAACAATTCTGGCATGCTGAAAACTTACGAAAGACACGTTAGTGCCACCTGCAAGACCCAAAATAATGCCTTCTTCTCCCCATCCAGGTATATAAGTCAAAACGCCATCTGCACGCTCGGTAAATTGAGCATCACCTTGGATTCCCCCGTCGGTAATATTCCTATACACCCCTCCGGCTGGCGCCGCATTTTGTAGGCCTAACGAGTAAACTCCGGAGTTCGCGTATCCAGGATGCGTAAATTCTAACAAGCTTCTGAGATATATTCTGAAAATACTTATCGACCACCCAACAGTTGTAAACGCATCCAGATGGCCACCAAAATACCAACTTCTGCCCAACTCAGGAACACTTATACCCGCACCCTCAGCTGATCTTTGTACTGGATTGTTCCCGCCCTCAGAAAAGTTTCCTGCCGATGTTTGAGGATTTGTATGTTCAATCCATTGAGCGGATTTGATATTATACTCCCAGGTTGATAATGGTACGGGAGATGTTGCAGGGCTGTCCGAAAACTCACCACCGTATAAGAACAAAGCGTCGTAAGAGTTCCAAAGATAGCCATCAGCCACTGCTGGGGGTCCACTTGGTTGTGGCAGGGCGGATATCGCTGGTGAGGCTATATCCCACGATTTTGTAAGGTCAAGTTTAACGAAATTGTTGTCTGAATCTAAATTAGCATATTGATCTTGATTTATTGCTCAAGAACTGCCTTACTCCAGGTATTGTCTGTCTGGCCACTCTGGCTCTTCGATCGACCACCATAGTAATATACTGTGCCGTTCACATTTGCAGCTATAGAATTGTCAGCATCAGCACCATCATCGACATTCTCAAATCTCTTGATCAATTGTACCTTGTCCAGCCCATCGAGTACAGATATCAGCCGCGTTATCTTGCCTTCCTTCGATCATATTCCCGTTGGTCACAAATTCCGGCCGCATGATAACTCCAGCATCCGCACCACTGATATTGACCTTATCTACCCCACTACTATATCGAAACCCAGGGACAACAACTGCAATCAAACATACAATCAAGGCGGTTCTGGGTATCGTCGAGAATGTTCCTGGTGGCGCACTTGCCACCGAAGTAATTCTTGGTCTCTTTCCCAACTTCGGAAACCACGCAGAGGGACGAGGCTTCTTCGATTCTTCACTCGACGACTCCTTGTATTCCATATCTTTCAGAATTCCATCAAAGGTATGATTTTTCTCGATGAAGTCGGAGTCTTCCTCTTGAGCCACCGCCACCGAGCGCTTACGGTCATTTTGTGCGCCGTGTGACGGATGCACGCTGTGTTCCAAATCATCCAATCCTTCTTCTCGAAATATTGATCGTCTTGGTTTTGATAGGGAGGTTGGGTTGGTTGGTCTGCGTTCGCATTCACGCAAACGATCGGACGTTCTTGTTTGACTGAACGCTGGTCTGGCTAACCTGGGGGGGCGATCGGGGCTGGAACTTTGTGTTGATTGGATATCATGTTCGAATGTGACCGACGCCATGCTGAGAGATACGAGATGATATGGAAGAAGTGAATGGTTGTGGGAATGAATCGATAGTTATCTCATGATGGAATTGAATGAATTGGTTTTTGTTTTGGAAGAATGGGAACGGGTACGAGGTGATGGCAGAGGATGGATGGACAAGGCCATACATACCCTTTCCCTTCCCAGGGCCTGGGCCAGGTGAAGCTTGGATTCTGATAAAAGCGACTGACATCATTAATTCCCGGGGCGGCAGGGGTGGTGAGGTCAAATCA
>Ga0247812_10002630_pt1 | contig 10145 bp, 7 predicted proteins | sample UWRJL149409B1_FD_178011 | JGI IMG/M metagenome (GOLD analysis project Ga0247812, IMG submission 178011) | Plant litter microbial communities from Arlington Agricultural Research Station in Wisconsin, United States - UWRJ-L149-409B-1 | ecosystem: Environmental > Terrestrial > Plant litter >...
GCTTTATCAAACACTGGAACCGTTAAAGTTTGGGTAACGCCAACCAATAATTTTAAAACAGGAGGTAAAGATGATTATCAGCTTTTGGCTGAGGTTCCAGTTACGGATAAACATGCTTTTGTTAACGTAGAAAAGTATCCTTCTAAATTTTATAAGGTTGTTTTGGAAGCTAAAAATAACATGATAAACCGCTGGATTGTTCTAAAATAGTTTCAAGTAAAAGGAATAGATGCCTCTTAGTTTCTTAAAAGTAGAATTAAGAGGTATCTATACGATGGGTTTCTGCAAAAACTCACTTGGGGTTTTCCCAAACTGCTTCTTAAACTCGAGGCTAAAGTATTTTCTGTCGTTAAAACCAACAGCATAGGCAATTTCAGAAATGTTTCCAGCATTTTGTTCTAATAGCTGTGCGGCTCTTTTTAACCGTATAAATTTTATAAAGTCGTTTACCGATAAATCGGTTAGCGCCCTTATTTTTTTATATAGAATTGGTTGGCTCATCCCTATTTCAAAAGCTAAGGCAGGTACGTCGAAATTTGGATTGGCAATCTGATTTTCAATAATGTTAATGATCTTTTCTACAAAGTTTTGCTCTGTTTTATTGATAATCATATTTTTAGGTTCGAGCATTACAACCTGCCCAAATTTTTGCCTTATTGTTTCTCTGGTAATTAACAGATTATGAATATTTAGTTCTAAAATTTTTAAATTAAAAGGCTTCATAATGTAGGCATCGGCGCCATTTTCGTCCTAACAAAAGTTACCTATCTGGAAGCTTTGGGGCGAACTGCCGCTGGTGTTGCACCCTGGCTCGCCTTACCCGACGATGAAACCGAAGAAGGAAAAATGCGTAAAAGTTTACGTTTAGAGTTACTTAAAGGATTGGCAAATTCAGTGAATCCCGAAAGTCCTGATTATATGAACTACCGCACCGAAAGCCAACCCATTGTTGATGCAGCTTATGTAGCACAAGCCTTTATCAGAGCGCCAGAAGCACTTTGGAAGCCTTTAGATGATTTGACAAAGAAACGGTTTGTAGAAGAGTTTAAAGCATTGCGTACAAGAAGTGGAGCTTATAACAACTGGCTTTTGTTTTCTGGCTTAACTGAAGGTTTTTTATTAAGCATTGGCGAACAATACGATCCTGCAAGGGTTCAGTTTGCAGTAAATAAGATGAAAGAATGGTACGTTGGCGATAGCTGGTATAGCGATGGCGAAAAGTTTAGCATGGATTACTACAACTCTTATGTTATTCACCCGATGCTGGTCGATTTAATGAAGATACTGGTTGATAAAAAAAGAGCACCACAATCTGAATACGATTTAGTATTGAAAAGAATGGTTCGTTATTCAGAATACCTCGAACGCCTTATTTCTCCTGAAGGTACCTATCCCGCTTACGGTCGCTCCATAACTTATCGCACTGCGGCATTTCAGGCTCTGGCACAAACCGCATTGCTGGAAAAACTCCCCGATTACGTTAAGCCAGCCCAAGTTCGCTGCGGTTTAACAAAGGTAATTTACAACCTATACAATGGTAATCAGAATTTTGATCAACAAGGCTGGTTGGTTTTAGGTTTTAATGGGCACCAACCTGAAGTGGCAGATATATACACGTCTACAGGTAGTTTATACATGGCAACATTAGGATTTTTAACACTTGGTTTACCTGCTGATCACAAATTTTGGACAGATGAAGCTGCTCCATGGACGAGCTTAAAGGCCTGGAAGGGCGAGCAGATAAAAAAGGATTATAAAGTGGAGTATTAATATAGACGATGTGTTGTTTTATTAGTAAGATGTTCCGAAGTTTAGCCTTTGATATTAGATGAAAGATTATACGCTTTAAATAAATAATTGGTAGATGTTTACAAAGAAAGAAATGAAAATTGGTGCGGTTTTATTGATCATGTTGACAGGTTTTTGCTCAAATCTTAAAGCGCAAACCGCAAAGAAAGTACAATTGCACACTTTTGAAATCCGCGATGGCAGTTTTATGCTGGATGGAAAGTCGATTCAAATTCATAGCGGCGAAATGCATTATGCAAGAATTCCTAAACCTTATTGGCGTCATCGCTTAAAAATGATGAAAGCAATGGGTTTAAATGCTGTAGCTACCTACGTTTTTTGGAACTATCATGAAACTGAACCAGGTAAATGGGATTTCAAATCTGGAAATAAAGATATTGCGGAGTATATCAAAACTGCACAGGAAGAAGGACTGTTTGTTATCCTGCGTCCAGGGCCATACGTTTGTGCCGAGTGGGAGTTTGGAGGTTATCCATGGTTTTTAGCAAAAGTTCCAGGAATGGTTATTCGTGGAAACAATGATCAATATCTTGCTGCTACAAAAGCGTACTTTACGGCTTTGTACGGACAGGTAAAAAACTTATTGGTAAGCAATGGCGGGCCAATCATTATGGTTCAAGGCGAAAATGAATTTGGGTCGTATGTTGCTCAGCGTAAAGATATAAGCCTCGAAGAACATAAAAAATACAGCGCAGCAGTTTTTCAGCAACTTAAAGATGTAGGTTTTAATGTGCCCTTTTTCACATCAGATGGGAGCTGGCTTTTTGAAGGCGGTGCTTTACCTGGCGCTTTACCCACAGCAAATGGAGAAGATGATGTAGCCAAACTTAAAGAAACAGTTAATAAGTTTAATGGCGGAAAAGGGCCATATATGGTCGCAGAGTTTTATCCAGGATGGCTTGACCATTGGGCAGAGCCTTTTCCAAAGGTTAGCTATAAAAGTGTAGCAAAGCAAACCAGGAAATATCTTGATGGTGGCGTATCTTTTAATTATTACATGGTTCATGGCGGTACAAATTTTGGTTTTACTTCTGGAGCAAATTATGATGGTAAACATGATATTCAGCCTGATTTAACCAGCTATGATTATGATGCGCCAATAAGCGAAGCAGGCTGGGCAACGGTTAAATATGATACTTTAAGAATGATGCTGAAAACAGCAGAAACGCCAGCAGTTCCAGCAAAAATTCCTGTAATTGCTATTCCAGAAATAGCGTTGTCTAAAGCTGTTGATCTGGAAGATCTGAAAAGCAAAATTACCCCCATAAACGATGATAAGCCATTAACATTTGAAGAATTAAATCAAGGACATGGTTATGTTTGGTATAGTAAAAAGTTTAATCAGCCTATCAGCGGAAAATTAGAGCTTGCTGGTTTGCGTGATTATGCAATTGTATATGTAAATGGAGTTAAAGTTGGGGAGTTAAATAGTTATTATAAAAACTACGAGTGCGACATTGATATTCCTTTTAACGCAACTTTAGATATCGTTGTAGAAAATATGGGGCGTATAAATTATGGCTCAAAAATCATAAACAGCACAAAAGGCATTATTTCTCCTGTTATAATTAACGGACAAACCATAACAGGAAACTGGGACATGTATAAACTCCCAATGAATACAATTCCCGATTTGGCTGCTATGAAAAACTCTGCATCAGTTGGCAGACCGACACTTTATCAAGGCAGTTTTAATTTAACTAAAACAGGCGATACTTTTCTGGATATGAAAGACTGGGGAAAGGGCATTGTTTTTATTAACGGGATAAACATTGGCCGTTATTGGAGTGTAGGGCCGCAGCAAACATTATATGTTCCAGGTTGCTGGTTAAAAACAGGAAAGAATGAAATTGCCATTTTTGAACAAAAGAACGACAGTATTCACAAATCGGTAAGTTCGGTTTTACAGCCAGTACTTGATAAGTTAAAAACTGAATAGTATATATTCTAATGTTATTTAAAACAAAAAATAGGTGCTGAATTTTTATTCAGCACCTATTTTTTTATGTAAACTTTAATCTTTTTTCAATTCCATTAAGCAAAATCGAGCCACAAACTACCTACCTGATAATCTGTAATCGTTGCAGCTGTATTTTGAAAGCGCAAAGCAGCAACCAGTGAGGCCACTTCTTGTTTTATCATTATAATACAGTTTTCGGCAAGTTCTTTTCTAAAACCTTTCTCCTGAAGATCGATAACATATCCAGCACAAATAATTCTGGCAATTATTTTTCCAAGATCTACCAGCTTTCTTTGCGGCAAATGTTCATCAAGACTAAAGTTAATTTCTTCTTTAAAGTAATCAGCAGCCTTAATGGTTAATGAGAATTCCTTAAGATAAGCGTAAAGCTGTGCCTGTTTTTGTTTTTTCATGGCTTTAGTTACCATTTCTGCTATTTGGGCATATAACATTTCGTTCGATCCCTCAAATATTTGAAACGGACGACTATCCATAATGCCACGGCCACCAATATGACTGGTACGGTAACCTTTTGCACCCGATAGCTGAACCAGTAATTGTGCGCTTTCCTGCATTAAATCAGTTACAACAGTTTTCATGGTGTTGGCTTCAAGGCCTTCGGTAGCCAGGTTGTTTGCTATACCACTTATTGATGAACTTCTGGCGCACATGGCCGAACAAATGGTATATGCAGCCTGAAGTCTGGATATTTGATGCTGAACATTATCCATACAAAGCAAATTGCCCGTACCAACTTTTCTGTTGTAACAATGTGTATAGGCCTCATCAAGCATACGCTTTATAAAACCCATACCCATACCTGGAAACTGCATTCTGCTTCGGTGTAATATGTCGAGCATCATTTTTATTCCAGTAGTTTCAGGCTGAAGTTTGTAATTTTTTGGAACCTCAATATCCAGTTTATTTAAGCCGTATGGGATAATATATAAGCCTGCATTATCATAATATTCTTCTACAAAAATTTGTTGGGCAATTTTCGAATCATCAGAAATAAAGAAATCAATATCTCTTGATAAAGCACCATCGTTACTTTCATTTCTTGTGGCTATGATCCAGTAATTGGCCATTCCCGTAAGCCCTTGCCAATGTTTTGTGCCTTTAATTTTATAACCATCGGCAGTCTCTTTGTTAATGGTTCTCATGTTTAAGGCATCGCTACCATAATCTGGTTCGGTAATCATCAAACCACCCATGTTTTGTTCTTTCAGAAAACGATCGAAAATACCTTGTTTAATTTCACTGTTCCCGTACTTAGAAAGTGGCTCCAGGAAAAGGGCAATGTTTATTCCAAAAGTTAAGGATAACGATAGCGACTCGTATGATGCAGCAGAAAGTATTCCCAAACATTCTTTAACCAAACTTCCTCTTCCGCCATATTCTTTAGGGATGGCAACAGATAATGGCACATTATCCATAATTCCTTTAAGCAATTCTGGTGGAAGCCCTCTTTGAAGACTTAACAGATCAATATTATATTCTTGCTGAAATAGATGTTTTAATCGTTGCTCAAAATTTTCGAGAAATTCTGGGAATCTTTGGTTAGGGTCTATCATGTTTTTTACTGCCGTAAGCTTTTTTATACATTTAATTTGAGGTCGCTTTTAAACACAAAATCCTCATCACGAGCGTGTATCACTTCCATCGATTTTTTATAATTCGTCGATTTCTTCTTCAAGAAATCCTGTAGAGCGGTTTTTAATTTTTACAATTGCCTCATTTACAAATTCATTGGTTATAATTTCTTTAATGATATTTGTGTTAACGATCAAAAGTGCTGTAAAATAGAAAAAAGAATCTAATAATATGAATCCGCTTAATATGAGGCGTAAATTCTGTTGCCTAAATTATTTTTTTAAGCTGGATAATCCGCCTGAATTCTAACAGCTTTATTTTATAAATGTTTGAGCTCATTTACGCAAGTGAAAGATTTATTGTTTTTTTCGATTCGGGTAATCGCATTAATGCGCTGGAACAGCCAGCCAGTTAAAATTTCTTTTCTGGCGCTATTTGCCAGGTTGTTAAATATTTACATCTTAATGGTTGGTGTAAAGATGATTTATTTACATCGATTGAAATTAGCTTAAGATTAAAATGAACGTATTATGCTTTAATATTATTATTCAGAAAAAGGAAATTTCTTAAATTCAACTGATAAGTTCTTTTTAGTAATATTAATTATGAGAAAAATACTCATTTTATCCCTTTGTTTTCTGGGGTTTTGGTACACAGCCACGGCTCGGCCTGCCTTTAAGGTATTGGTTCTTTACGAACAGGGTGGTAACCACACCGAATATTCTAAGGCGGCGAGAATCTGGCTGGATAGCCTTGCGTCTAAAGAATCGTTTGCGATTACTTATGTGTATAATACAAAATCCTTTGATGATGAGTTCCTCCGTAATTTTAAACTAATTATCCAGCTCGACTATCCTCCGTATGCCTGGAGTCCAGAAGCGATGAAAGCATTTCGGGCCTACATTGAAGAGGGAAAAGGCGCCTGGATAGGTTTCCATCACGCTACCCTGCTGGGCGATTTTGATGGCTACAGTATGTGGCCGTGGTTCAGTTATTTTATGGGCGATATTGTTTTTAAAAGCTACATCCCAGGTTTTGCATCTGCAGAAGTTCAGTTAGAAAAACGTGCACATCCCATATTTAAAGGAATTCCCGAGAAGTTTGTAGTTAAAAGAGAAGAATGGTACATCTATAACCAAAGCCCGAGGGCTCATGTCGAGGTTTTAGCAAATGCGAATGAAAATTCTTACGTGCCAGCTCAGGTTCCAAAGATGGGCGATCATCCAGTGATCTGGAGTAATCCTAATGTTAAATCCCGAAATTTATACATTTTTATGGGGCATGGTGCTGTTTGACAATACTTACTATAAGAAACTTTTCAAAAATTCCATTCTATGGGCTGTAACCCCATATTTATAATACCAGCAAACTTAACATGAAACAAGCTTTTTCAATCCTATTGTTGTTTTTATCTTCCTTATGCAGTGTTCTACACGCAAAAGTTATCATTTGTGTAAACCAGATCGGATATAATACTGGTTCATCGAAAGATGCCATAATTGTAAGTGAATATGGCGACAGTTTTAATCAGAAATTTGAGATCATCAATCAAAGTAACCATCAATCCGTATTTCAAGGTATCATAAAAAAGGAAGGAGCATTTACAGAATGGGGAAAAAAGAGCTATTATTCAATAGATTTTTCTGCATTAAAAACGGCAGGTAAATTCTATATTAAGATCATTGCTGCAGACTCACTCCATTCTCCTGTCTTCGAAATCGGTGAAAATCTACTTGCTCAAAAAACATTGCCTGCGTTAATGCATTATTTCAGAAATCAGAGAGCCAATACGCCGCAGGAACTTAGGCAAGACAAAAACGTTTTGCTGTACGGTTCTGCAAAAACGGTTGATCTTACGGGCGGTTGGTGCGATGCTTCTGGTGATGTGAGTAAGTATTTTTCTCACTTATCTTATGCGAATTTCTTTTCCCCTCAACAGATCCCATTGGTAACCTGGAGCCTGATTGATGCATCTGAAAAAATGCCCGAGCTTTTAGGAAAACTTAAACTAACCGATTCCATAAGGGACGAAGCGGTTTACGGAGCAGATTACCTGCTCAAGTCGCTTTCTGAAGAAGGGTATTTCTACATGATTGTTTTTAGTTATTTTAATAAAGATCCGAAAGCACGCAGAGTTGTTGGGCTCCATGCAAATAGCGTAACCACAGATGAATATCAATGCGCATTTCGCGAAGGAGGAGGCATGGCTATTGCTGCCCTGGCAAGAATTTCAGGGTGGTCTATGCTCGGGAAAAATCAAAGAACGAATTATTTGGCTGGAGCCAAACGGGCATACGAACACCTTAAAATTAATAACCTTAAATATTGTGATGATGGAAAGGAGAACATAATAGATAACTATTGTGCGCTAATGGCAGTAAGTGAACTTTTTAAGGTTACTAAAGACGAATATTACCTATCGGAAGCCCGTGGGTGGATGCAAAAATTAGAAGCTCGGTTAAGTCCTTCAGGTTATTTTATTTCTGATGATACTGGTCGTCCTTTTTTTCATGCATCTGATGCTGGTCTGCCTGTTATTGCATTAAACAGATATCTAAAACTGGAGAAAGACAAGCAATATAAAAGTCGTGCTCAAAATATAATCAATGCTAATTTAAACTATCAATATCGCATAAGCACAGAAGTGAGTAATCCTTTTGGCTATCCTCGTCAAACTTTTAGAAATTCTGCAGGTATTCAAAAGTCATTTTTTATCCCTCATGAAAATGAAACTGGCTGGTGGTGGCAAGGCGAAAACGCAAGACTTGCCTCTCTTGCATCGGCAGCGCTGGTAAAAGAAAAAGATAAAAGCCAGCATACATTTGCAACGCAACAACTAAACTGGATTTTAGGATTAAATCCCTATCAAATGTGTTTTATGTATGGAATGGGCGAAAATAATGTGCCTTACATGGCCTCAAATTATGGTCATGGTTCGCAAAAAGGTGGCATATCAAATGGGATCACTGGCCGTTCCGAATCGGGGTTAGGCGATGGCATTGATTTTAAAATCGAAGATAAGGGAAACGAATGGCGCTGGACAGAGCAATGGCTTCCTCATGCGGCGTGGTTTCTTCAAGCCATTACAGCCATGAACGCTGAAACTGATAAAAGATAGAGTCGCTTATGGATAAATTGTTAACACAAAAATAATTTTACTGCCTGTAGCTGGCAAATGGTAATTGTAATGAGGCTAATGTTTGGTTTTTTTTATAATTTTAATGATCAATCCCGCCTTTTATGAAATCATTGTTTTTTGCCTTCCTAGTCATTTCTGCAATCATCTTAAATGCATGTCAGCAAAATAAGTCGACCGTAAATACAGATCAACTTGATCAGGAAGATACGCTAACCATTGCGGCAGACGATGTATTGATCTCAGATGTTTTAACAAAAGAAGAGCAATCAAAGCTCCAACCTGTCGATGTTCTAAAACGCCTGGAACAAGGTAATCTGGATTTCACAAAGGATAATCTAACCATCCGTAATACCACAGAAAGAGTAAGGAAGGCTTCGCTGGGGCAATATCCGAAAGCAGTTATACTTTCATGCTTAGATTCCAGAGTACCAGTAGAAGATGTTTTTCACAGTGGAATAGGAAACCTTTTTGTTGCAAGGGTGGCTGGTAACATCATCAATGATGATATTTTGGGAAGTATGGAATATGCCTGCAAAGTTTCTGGAGCTAAGCTTGTAATGGTATTGGGCCACGAATATTGCGGCGCAATCAAATCTGCCATAGATGGCGTAAAATTGGGTAATATCACAACATTGCTCAAAAAAATTAATCCCGCGGTGATTAGTGCTAAAGCTAAGTTTAAAAGCGAAGCGGTTTCTTCAAATCCATTATTTGTGGAGGCTGTTTGCGATGAAAACGTAAAGCTATCCATCCAGGAAATTCGAAATAGAAGTACGATTTTGAGAGAAATGGAATCAAAAGGAGAAATACTCCTTGTTGGAGGAGTTTACGACATGAAATCAGGGAAAGTCGAAATATTTCAAGCCCGTAAGTAATCAATCATTTTTAATAATTCCCAATATGAAAAGACAACGCATAAATCAATGTTTGAAAATTATAAACTGCATACGGTTTTTGGCTTTTTCGCAAATTAACTTGATTCTTCAAGCTAAGTTGTCCAAATTCGCCATTGGATTTCAAACCCTCAAACCGTAATGCGCCCTAACACAGATAGACTGATGGCATTTATCCCATCCAGAATTGCAATTTTCACTTTTTTATTGGTGTTGCTTGGCCTCGGTGCATCAGCACAGAATGCGCCAGTTAAGGTTGTTCCGGCTGAGCTTAGTGAACTATCTGGACTGTTTATCTCCAAAGGCAATCTGATTTTTGCACATAATGACAGTGGCGACACTTCGCGGTTCTTTGCTATCGATGCTAAAGGCAAGTTGATCTCCACATTATATTTCAAAGGAGATCCCTCCATAAAGCGGTTAGGTGTAACTGATTGCGAAGATATAGCTGGCGGCCCTGGCCCTGTAAAGGATAAGAGCTACATCTACCTGGGCGATATCGGCGATAATGGTGGCAAACGTCCTTATGTTACGGTATATCGATTTGCAGAGCCCAGCAAGCTCTCTGGTAACATGCAGATCCAAAATGATGCTGTCCACCTCAAATATCCAAATGGTCCGCAAGACGCCGAAACTTTAATGATCGACCCTATTTCGAAAGAATTGATCATCGTTTCGAAGCGACAGGATACTGTTGGAATATATTCAGCTCCGCTTTTTTTCAAAAACAAGGATACCATAACAATGAAAA
>Ga0247812_10002637_pt1 | contig 10129 bp, 8 predicted proteins | sample UWRJL149409B1_FD_178011 | JGI IMG/M metagenome (GOLD analysis project Ga0247812, IMG submission 178011) | Plant litter microbial communities from Arlington Agricultural Research Station in Wisconsin, United States - UWRJ-L149-409B-1 | ecosystem: Environmental > Terrestrial > Plant litter >...
GTTTCAGGTTCGTCGCGATGATGAGCAACCTGAAACCTGAAACCTTTTTAAAACAAAAAACCCATCATTAAACTGATGGGTTCTTTATAAAAGATATATCTCGATTAGATAATCAACATCGCATCTCCATAAGAATAGAATTTGTATCCTTCTTTGATTGCTTCGTCGTATGCTTTTTTCATTAAATCATGTCCACAGAAAGCAGAAATCATCATTAATAATGTTGATTTTGGTGTGTGGAAATTCGTAATCATACAATTTGCAATACTAAAATCATGAGGAGGAAAAATGAATTTATTTGTCCAACCTTCGTAAGGATTTAAAGTATTTTGAGATGAAACTGAACTTTCAATAGCACGCATTGAAGTTGTTCCAACAGCACAGATACGTTTTTTCTTTGCTTTTGCTTCGTTTACGATATCACAAGCTTCTTGTTTGATGATCAATTCCTCAGAATCCATTTTGTGTTTTGATAAATCTTCAACCTCAACTGGATTAAAAGTTCCTAAACCAACGTGAAGTGTTACCTCGGCAAAGTTTACTCCTTTGATTTCTAATTTTTTCAAAAGATGTTTTGAGAAGTGTAAACCTGCAGTTGGTGCAGCTACAGCTCCTTCTTCTTTTGCATAAATTGTTTGGTATCTTTCAGCATCTTCAGCAGTTACTTCTCTGTTGATGTATTTAGGAATTGGAGTTTCTCCAAGTTCTGTCAATTTGTTTCTGAATTCTTCGTAAGAACCGTCATATAAAAAACGTAACGTTCTACCACGAGAAGTTGTATTATCAATTACCTCAGCAACTAACGAATCGTCATCACCAAAATAAAGTTTGTTTCCGATACGAATTTTTCTAGCCGGATCAACCAAAACGTCCCAAAGACGTTGCTCTGAATTTAATTCTCTTAATAAGAAAACTTCAATTCTTGCTCCTGTTTTTTCTTTGTTTCCGTACAAACGAGCAGGGAAAACTTTAGTATTGTTAAGAATTAAAACGTCTCCGTCATCAAAATAATTGATAACATCTTTAAACATTTTATGTTCTATAGTTTGTTTTGCACGGTCAATTACCATTAAACGAGACTCATCTCTATTTTCTGCTGGAAATTCCGCTAAAAGTTCTTTTGGTAAATTAAATTGAAAATGTGATAATTTCATATTTGAATTGTTGATTTTAAAGTGTAGATCTTAGATTTTATATCTAAAATTATAAATCGTGTGCAAATATACGATTGTGAGATAGGCGTTGTCAAGTGTTTTGCTGTTTATTTTCAAAAGTCGTTGATTTAGTGGTGTTTCGGGTTGTGTTTTCTAACCATATAAGAAATATAAGTTCATTTAAATTGGATTCTTTAAGAATTGTAACTCAATTGTTTGGCTAAAGCCGAAAAAAGATCATATAAAAAACCCCTGGTTAAAACCAGGGGCTAATCAAATTACGCTCACTTTGTTTAAGTGAACTTATATTTCTTATATGGTAGAAATTTTACAATTCTGAAATTTCAAAATTTAATGATTTTAAGTCATTCCAGAAATCTGGATATGATTTTGAAACTACTCCTGCATCTTCAATAATAATTGGAACTTTAAGTGCTAAAGGAGCAAATGCCATTGCCATACGGTGATCGTTGTATGTTGCAATTTTCACATTATGATTGATATTTTCTGAAGCCACTAAAGTTAAAGAATCATTAGTTACTGAAATATCAGCTCCCAGTTTTGTAAGCTCTATTCTTAGTGCTTCTAATCTGTCCGTTTCTTTAATTTTTAAAGTATGAAGACCGGTCAAATGACAACCAATTCCTAAACCTAAACAAGTCACAACGATTGTTTGCGCAATATCTGGCGTGTTGTTTAATTCGAAATTTACGGTTTCATATTTAAAATCCTCTTGTTTTACCAAGGTCATTTTATTATTTTGGAAAGTTGTTTTTACTCCTAATTTCTCGTAAAGTGAAACTAATTCCGAATCTCCTTGTAAACTATTTTCCTTATAACTAGTTAAAGTTATTGAAGCCGTATCGGCTAAAGCTACTAAACTAAAAAAGTAAGAAGCCGAACTCCAATCTGATTCTACGACCATTTCTTTTGAAGCAACGCTTTCTTTTGGATAAACTTTAATTACATTTCCTTCAAAACTAGTTTGAATATCTAAATCAGTCAGCAAAGCCAAAGTCATTTTGATGTATGGAATCGAAGTAATTTCTCCTTCTAAAGTCAGCTCTAAACCATTTTCTAATTTTGAAGCCACTAACAAAAGTGCCGAAATATATTGGCTGCTTACATCAGCAGCTAAAGTTACTTTTGAAGCGGTAACTTTTTTTCCTTTGATTTTTATTGGCGGATAACCTACTTCTTTTTCATAGGAGATCTCAACACCTAATTGTGCTAAAGCTTCTACCAAAATTTTTATCGGGCGTTCCTGCATTCTGCTTGAACCAGTCATTACTACATCTCTGCCTTCGCTCACAGCAAAATAAGCCGTTAAAAAACGCATTGCTGTTCCGGCGTGGTGAATATCTACAATTTCATCATTTCCAACCAAAGCTTTTTGCATTACTTCGCTGTCGTCAGAGTTTGAGGTATTGGCGAGTGTAATATTTGGAAACAATGCTTTTAACAACAACAAACGATTGGTTTCGCTTTTTGATCCTGTTACTGCAATTTGTCCTTGTAAATTATGTTGAGTTGTTTGGAGTAGTAAATTCATTTTTTTAATTGTAAGTTGTAAATTATGAACTACGAATGGTTGCAAACGTAATTAAGACGCGCAATTTACCACTCCACATTCATAATTCAAAATTCAAAACTCATAATTCAAAACTTATGAGCGATATTTCACAATTATTTTAATTTATCGTTGTTTTTATGACGGTCTTTATCGCGAACCGATTTTAAATCCATTTTTTTATCAAAAGCAGCTTGTAAATCGATTCCCGTTTGATTGGCCAGACATAAAACTACAAAAACAACATCAGCCAGTTCTTCGCCTAAATCTTTGTTTTTATCGCTTTCTTTCTCAGATTGTTCTCCATATCTGCGGGCAATAATTCTAGCCACTTCACCTACTTCTTCTGTAAGCTGTGCCATATTCGTCAATTCGTTAAAATAACGAACTCCGTGCTCTTTTATCCAGGTATCTACATCAAGTTGTGCATTTTTCAAATCCATCGTTATATTTTTTTAAGAACAATTTTTTCATTTTGACTGGCAAGCATTTTCTGGAAAATATCTTTTAGTCCAGTATACTCATCTGCTGCAAAAATACTACTGTTAATCTCTTTTATACAATTAATTTGAATTTTATTCCCGTCATAAGAAATATTAAAATTATAAGCTATCGCTTTATCTTCAGATACGATACGAACAGGTTTTGGCATTGACTCCACAATATATCCTTCTGGAATATTTAAATTTATATTGATTTTTTCTTGTGTTGGATATCCAAAATAAATTCCCATTTGCCTTTTTTCCTGAGTAAAAGGATTTTTTGTTCTGGTAAAAAACAATAACGGATTAAGGAATATTTTGCCTCCAATAATCTCTGATTGATTGTCTGAAGTAAAGGAGAAAAATTCTACAATTGGATTGGAAAAATTCGTTTTCTTATTTTCGATTTTATAATCTGATATTTTTAAATCACCTAATTCCTCTTCGTATTTCTCAAGATAATTTTCCTCATTTTTATCGGCATTGTGGATTCTGAAATTATAGGCATCATAATCTGTTCTTTGCACCTTTACCTTTCCTTCTATTTTACCAGAAGCATCCAATTTTGCTATTGTATTTGAAAATTCTCTGGAAAATGATACAGGATATAAATCTATTTCTTGTGAAGTTCCATCTTTTTTAATCAGTCTTCCTTTCCAGTTTAAAACATTTAAAGGCAAAATGTTGGGAGATGTAAATTTATGCGTCGCATCTAGCAAAATTTGCTTACCGTCAATTTCGGCAGCTGCAATAACATAATTAAAACCAGTACGTGTAGGATAAAATGGAACTCCATTTTCTACCGTACTAGCCAGAACCGGATTTACTTCTATACCGGCCAATTTGAGCATATTAATCAATATAAAATTAATTTCGGCGACATTCCCTGTTTGCTCCACGTACGCTTTTACAACTCCTTTATCTGTATAGTAGCCATTCTCTTCATTCCAGTTCATTTTATTCTGGACGAACTTAAAAATGATATCCAATCTTTCACTAAGTGATTCTACATTGCCTAATAATTTTTTGACATCTTCAAGTAAAAAATCTTTTTTACTAAGTTCTTTTCCAAAACTTTCATCTTTAAAAATTGTTGATGCTACGCCTTCCCAGGTCATTGTATAATCTTTGACAGGCTGTTCTGGAAATCGAACACGTTCTAGTTCATATTGAAGACTTCCTCTATAATTATCGATATTATTTACATAAGGCTCAAAGGTTAAAGCGGGAATATCCTTTGCTGTATAAAGACTATTAATTTGTTTATAAGAAAGTGTTCTTGTTTGATTGTGCTCATTTTCAAAATTCTGACTTCCGTGTGTAAATTTAGATTCTGATGTTATGGGTATTTTTCCAACTAATATTGGTTTATAAATATACATTTCAGGAATCTCGGTATGATATTCAAAATAATCAACCGGAATCTCATACTGAAAATCAAAATCAGGAAGCTTGACAATGTTTTCTGACTTTAAAACGTATTTGTACTCAATAATCGACCCTACTTTTACATTGGGTAATGTTATGGTTTTTTCATTCCAGTACTTATTTACTTTCTTCTTAAAGGTTCCCTGATTATCAAGTTTGGTTTTTACAATTGCTCCATTTTCAAGATTATAAGTAACCGCGTTTGAAAACTCTAACCGATCCTCATTTAGTTTCTCATAACCGATATAAAAACGGACTTTTTGATCAGCCCACTTAAGTCCTTCTTTTTTATAAATTTTAATTTTAAATTCATAAACATGATTTGCCGAGAAACCATTTGTATTATTGTAAGTAAAAAAAGTTTTGCCTTTTTTAAAAATTATCGCAGCCGGAGCAGAACTATCTTTTGCATGTACTTTTTCCTGTAATTCAGCAATAGTTACTTTTCCTAATTCATACTTTTGAGCACTGACTTTTGAAGTTCCTAAAACCAGTAAAATTGAAACAAATAGCAGACGTAATCTCATTTTTTTTTAGATTCTTTTTAAAACTATTTTTTCCGTTTCTTTAGCAATCATTCCTTTGTAATATTCTTTTAGCATTTCATATTTTTCTGTTGAAAATGTTGCCTCATTAATTTGATGTGCAATATTAATTTGAAGAGTATTTCCTGTATTTGCGATGATAAACTTAAAGCTTCCCAAATTACCCTCCATATTAATATTCGTCGGAGCTGGTAAAGTCTCTACTGTAAAGCCTTCAGGAATTTGAATTGTAATATTGTATTTGTCCAGAAATGGGAACCCAAAATCTACCGGATATTCTCTGGTTTCCTGTTTAAATGGGTTTTTATTATTGGTAAAAAACAACATTGGACTCACATAAATTTTTCCGCCAATAACTTCACACAAATTATTACCTGTAAACGAATATGTCTCTACAAGTGGTAATAGAATTTCTTTTTCATTAGTTCTTGAATATTCACTAATTTCAATTTTATTATTCTCGTTTTCTAATTTTTCTAAATACGTTTCTTCCTTAACACCATCAATATTATCTCTTGTAATTAAAGCGTTATAATCTGACATTTGTCTTCTGGTTTTACCTGTAACTTTTCCTTCAGCGTCAATACTATAATTCATAAAAACAATATCATTTGATGGTTTACTAGGCATTAAATCAATTTCTTCAGAACTACCGTCTTTACGAATTAATCTTCCATACCAATTTAAAGTTCGAATTGGCAAAACATTCGGAACTGAAAACTTATCAGAAGCATCTAATAAAACACTTCCGTTTGGAGTCTCGACACGAGCAACTACATAGTTAAAAGCGGTTCTGTTTGGGAATAGCGCAATTCCGTTAGAACGTGTACTAACCAAAACTGGATCAGCAGTTAAACCTGCATAACGCAACATCGCAGTCAACATTAGGTTAATGTCGGCAATGTTTCCTGTTTTCTCTTTATAAGCCTTTCTAACTCCCAAATCGCAATCGTAACCAGTGTATTTATTCCACTTTACATTCGTTTTTACATGGTTAAGGATTGCCAATATTTTTTCATCAGTTGTGTTTTTACCTGCTAATAATGCTTTTAAATCATCTTCAAAATAGCCCGTTTTGTTTAATTCGGCACCAAAGCTCTCATTGTCATAAATAGTTTTTGCAACAGAAACCCAATCCGTCGAAAGTGGTTTTATGGGCTGGTTAGGAAACTTAACCAGTGATAATTCATGCTGAATACTTGAAAGATAATTGTCTACATTGTTTACGTAAGCTTCATCTTTCATAGCTGGAAAATCTTGCGCTATATAAGTGGTCTGTGTTTCTATATAATCTAATTTATCTACAGAATATTCCGTTTTTACTGGAGAAAATCCGCCAGACGAAGTTCGCTCTTTACTTGTAAAAGTTATAGATTTGGGATTTTTTTGAATTGATACTTTAGGAAAAATATATCCTTTTTGTCTTGAATTAAAAACATAATATTCCGGAACATAAGTAGAAAATTCAGAATAGTTTACAGGAATACTAGATTGAAAATCCCACTCTCTGATTAACCTGTCGCTTGGACTTTTAATAGTATAACGATATTCAATTACAGAACCTTCTTTAACATTGGGCATGGTAATCTTTTTTTGCCCCCTGTATTTATTCAGTACTTCATCAAAAGTCCCTTCGCTTTTTAGTTTCGTTTTCTCAATCTTTCCATTTACCAAATTATACGTATAGGCATCAGCAAAAAACACTTTCTCAGTCAATCCAACCATATTATAATACCAAACTTCCTGATTAGCCCAGTCATAACCTTCTTTTTTATAAATTTTTACTCTGGTTTCAATATCTGTCAAAGTTACAAATCCATCATTTTGGTCATATTCAATTCTAGATTTTCCCTTTTTATACAAAATAGCAGCTACCGCAGAAGAATCTTTGGGATGCACTTTTTGCTCTAATTCAGCGATTGATACTTTTCCTAATTTAAATTCCTGAGCTGTTAGTTTTGTAAAAAACAACAAGAGAACAGATAGACTAAAAAATTTTATTAATTTCATTGTGGTTTGTGCTTGGTTAATTTTGTGGTTAATTTTTAGTAAGTATAATTTTGGCATTATCATTTCTTGACACCTGCTCCATAAAAAGACGGTATTCATCATACTCTTTATTAGAGTATTTGCCTTTGTTTAAAAACATAGTGCGTTTATAAAGTAGTTTGTTGTTGTCTTTTTTGATGATTTCTGTTTTATATTCTCCGAATTTCCCTTTTAATTCAAAGTTTGAAGGAAGAAATTCGATGTTAAAATCGGTTGGTAAATTAATTTCGATTTCATCTGTATCCAGATAACCACGCTGAATTTGGAAAGGAGTTTTTCTGTTTCTGATGCGCTTTATATTTTCATTATTTTGGTTAAAAGCATCGATAGCAAAAATCATTTTATTAGATGAAATTGGCGCATAATTGATTGCACTTACCTGAACATCTTCAGTAAAACGAATATTTTCCTTATCGTTTGTAAATGTTATTTTTCCAAGTTTCAAATTATTGATATTATCCCAGTAACTTTTATAATGTTTTTCTTTGTCCTCCGGAATAAATTTGGCGATTCTTTCTTTTTTCCCATACTGAGATCCTTCAGAAATAATATTTACCATACCTGAAAAATCTCCATTTGAATTTATAGTATACTTACCTTTACTTAACTGCGTATTTGCATGAGGTTCATAAATCTTGGTTCTAACTATTTCGCCGCCTTCTGGTTTTATAATGATTACATTTCTGTTGTCTGTAAAACCGGCCTGATAACCAAAAGGATTATCCTGGCTGGTACATTCTAAAAACTCAAATTTATCTTTGTTCGGAACGCAAAGTATAACATGATTTCCCTGAATAGAAACAAAATCTTCCTGAATATCCATTAAATCAGAATCACCATACAATTCAGTATAATAAGATGGGACACCAACAACATCTAATAATGCTTTTGTGTAGTTCGACAAAGCTTTACAATCTCCGTATCCCAAACGATCTACGTCACCTGCAAGCATTGGTTTCCAGCCTCCAATACCAACCTGAATACTTACATATCGGGATTTTTCCTGCACATATTGATATACTATTTTTGCTTTTTTTATAGGATCTGTTTCACTTCCTACACGCTCTTTTATTTTTAATTTAGTTTCTTCCGGCAAATTTGTTGTCCCGGTTAAAATTTTTTCCGAAAACCATTTTCCATATTCTTGCCAGTTTTTCGCATGGCCATCAACTCCTTCTAAATTAAAATATTCCAGACCCAGCATTACTTTTGGATATAAATCCCTAAAAGCCGGACTAAAATCTTCTGGCTTTTGAGCTTTAATATTATTCGCTGTATAACAAAGTTGTGTATCGGTATCGTTGCTTTTTTTGATATTAAAATCTGAAAACTGATATTCTTTTTTTCTGAACCCAAGTGCATTTAAATAAGTAACATTTAAAACGCTTTTTTCTACACTTAGAAAATAACTATCCAATGGATACCAGCTTGGGATAAATGCGGTTGTAGATGTTTCCCATTCGCAATTATAAACAATTGTAAACGGATAAGAAATTGGAGTATAATTTAAAAATAGATAACGGCTTTCTGAAAAAAGGGTGCTGCCGCTTACAGCGCTCTGATCAGTAAAATCTTTTCTCTTAATTTTTTTTATTTCTTTACCAAAAGCATCATAAACTACTGCTTCGATATTTTTGATAGTACTGGTTTTATCATAATATTGATACGCATCAATATCCCTCACTCCATATTCATTTAAAACAGTTATTGCTCTTTGTCTTTTGATATTCATACTTCGCTGAGAAGTAATATTAATATCAATTTGATTCAGGCGAACTACTGCATTAGCATTTTCTTTAAGACTGTCAGGAATATTAATTACAGAGTATTCACTCTTTTGGGCAGAAGATATAAGGGTGAAAAATAAAAAAAATAACGCAAAAAAAGGGTTTTTCATTAGTAGGGAATTTCTCCAAATATATATTATTTTTAGAAATCCTTAACATTTGTTTATTATTTTTTATTCCTTGTTTTTGCTATCTATTATTATTGTAACAGGCCCGTCATTTAACAGGCTGACTTTCATATCGGCACCAAAAATTCCGGTTTGTACTTTTTTACCAAAGTCTTTTTCTAAAGATTTTACGAAGTTTTCATACATCGGAATCGCAAACTCTGGCTTTGAAGCTTTTATATAAGAAGGACGATTTCCTTTTTTTGTAGAAGCATGAAGTGTAAATTGGCTTACTACAATAATATCACCATCAATATCCTGAACAGAGCAGTTCATGACGTCATTTTCATCACCAAAAATTCTCATTTTAATGATTTTTCCAACCAGCCAATCGATGTCTTCCTGAGTGTCGGCATCTTCAATACCAACTAAAACTAGTAATCCTTTTTGAATATCGGCAGTTTTATTTCCTTCTACAGTTACTGATGCCTGGGAAACTCTTTGAAGAACAACTCTCATGTTAATGGTGAATTATGAATGGTTAATGGTGAATTTAGATCGTAGTCAATTTTTGTTTCGTTGTAATTATGATTGAAGCTAATATTTTATTTATTTCTACAATATCAGATTTAATTGATTTGAATTGAGTTTCATTTAAATAATCTGACTGAAACAACAATTCCAACCAATAATCTGTTTCGTTGGCTTCTTTTTGTGCAATTGCTAATTTATGAATAAAATCTTTTTTGCTTTCTGCTTGTTCGGATTCGCGAACCAATGCTCCTATTGAAGTTCCACTGCGAAGTAATTGTTTGCTTAAAACAAATTCTTTCTTTTCCTAATATAGAAACTGAAACAATTTAACAATCCTCAAAGCAAAATTAAAAGATTTTGTTTTTATAACGTTATCTGCCATAATTCACAATTAACCATTTACAATTCACAATTATTTCTGGTTTCTTGTTTCATCACTAATTTTACGATCCTCATCATAAGAATCAGTGCGA
>Ga0247812_10002638_pt1 | contig 10128 bp, 7 predicted proteins | sample UWRJL149409B1_FD_178011 | JGI IMG/M metagenome (GOLD analysis project Ga0247812, IMG submission 178011) | Plant litter microbial communities from Arlington Agricultural Research Station in Wisconsin, United States - UWRJ-L149-409B-1 | ecosystem: Environmental > Terrestrial > Plant litter >...
GTGAGCGAGAACAAAGCCCTTTTTGTGTGATTCCTGAATAGGACTGCAGTACTTCCCAAGCCAAGCTCCAAGTCGTCGTTGATATCCTGGTGTGCGTATATAGTGTCATATATCACTATTGCGAACATATATGCGAGCATGAGGCTGATAACCGAGCCATTGTCCGACTTCCACTCATAACCCGTCAAACTTACCTTGCCAACCATGACGCCCCATGCGAGACAGAACCCAAGGATGAGTTGTGGAAACGGCGTGTGTTTCTTAGCCCATGGGTAATAGATTGCGGACAAAACTGAGGGAATCACAGTCCAAGCAGTCATCACAGGCAAGAAAAATAGGAACACAGAGGCGCAGATAATAGACATCACCGAGAAAGTGAGTGCTGCGTAGGGAGAGATTGCACCTCGGGGAATAGGCCGATGTTTGGTACGCTCCATCTGCGCATCGAGATGGGCATCGATGAGATCATCCCAAGCATGGCCGGCATTAGAGCAAAAGAGGGTCCAACCAAATAGGAGGGCACTGATGTGTAGGATTTCCATAGGATTATGATACTGTTGTTTGTCTGTTGCGGCAGCGTGAATGACACCGAAAAGATGTGGGAAGCAGGAGAGTGCAATAGGTGCAGAGATATTGAGGCGCGTGAGCTGGATGTATGGAACCCAAGATGATGGTAAGAGTGTCACCCATCCTCCATATGAGCCTCCAACAAATTCGGGGCTTGCTATCAACGGCGTCTTAACATGGCTGCCTTGGTTTCTCATCTTCGAATATGTCCCCGTGTTTAGATTTGGCCGATTCAATGAGTAGAAAAGAGGACGTGTGGGTTGATGAACGTTTTAGAGTTTTATAGCGTAGCAGAAATGGCATAATAGCCTAGCACTTTCTTCTAAACAATTGTGAATACGCATGTCCACCTCTGCATGGCACTCTGCATGTGCAGCGATATGTCAACCCCCGCTGTTGGAAATAGAAGATAATATTCACTCAAATGACAGGTACATCCACGCACAAGGTTCATATTAGCGCTGTACTATTACATTGCTACTACCAGGAGCATTAGGTGATTTGAAACTCCTACCTCTTGCATGATGCAGTCTCACACTCTACCAGCTATATCCCTCTTGAATCTGTATATTCAGTGTTGAAGGTTGAAAGTTTTACCTGGGTTTATATTTTACGGACCAAACTATGGTGTTGGTACACGTGACTTTATACCCACTTTTCGCTTTTTCATAATGCGACTATACCCCGAACTTGTACTGCAGCGGCCCGTTTGTATGTACAGTACAGTACTAGCGCATTAACGTCTCATAGTTGCATCAAAAGCTAACCGGAATCAATGAGATCGGCCATTACCCACTCCGCAATCGTAAGGTGGTATCTAGTATATATTATAATAAGGCTAATATGGCTGACGTTGGCCAAACATAGACGCCTACAGTAGTTGCAATTCGTTTGCTTTCTATCTTCGACTGACAAGCTCGTTGGAAATCTCGGCTTCGCATGTTGATTCGGCCCAAAGCCTCATTTATAATTACACAGTTGTGCGTTTTATGGTATATAATGGTAGTGGCGATTCGGTTCTCTTGTGTAGTATCCGTACTCGAACCCTAGATGGCTCTGTGCTTGTTCCCAAATTTGGAGGGGCAGACTAGACCAACCGCTCACCGCCGCCGTCGTTTTCTTTGTGTCCATCACCGATGCGTCGGTATTCCCTACCCAGAAGAATGGGATACCAAGTCCCAGGTCGGCTAATCCTGGAGCTGAGTGGTCATGGTTAAATTATATCCAACACTAAGCAGCGAGGAGTTACTTCAGCATCCCTGTTGGACCATGCTGTCGCACATTCCCGGCTCCGCTATGGATATTTGACGCCGAACAGGATGCTGCACTCAAAGAGATGTTAAACTCGTCTACCATTATGGCCGGAGAAATCCGAAGGACCTTTCTAGCTCGACCTCTTGTTTTTGAACAACTGGCACAAATATGGGGAAGGTGCAGTGATTGACGGAAAACGCGTTGACTCTGCAGACGCCTTCTGTGCAATACCACGTTCCATTTATAAGACGCCCGGTATTTGCGGATGCTCGATGCTAGTGAGTTCTATTTTTCACTCTTCGCCTGTGTTCCTTTTGCGCAACATATCAGGAGTTTTATTGGGCGTGTTGACTGAAGATTCTGGTTTAAGAGGTTGCCTTGAGTTGGGACTTTGGATGAAGGAAGTTCTAGGGGAACCCTTCTTCTCTATTATTAGTATGGCGAAAACCTTCTCACAAATATAGATATTACGGGAGCCATTGGTGGTCAACTACCTAGTTATCAAATCTATCATCGTCTTCGTGGTTCAAAGTCACGTCCATTTTTATTTTAACATGAGTTACTGCGCACTTGCTGGAGTCGCTGCTCCAGGTACATGGTGAGAGGTTTGTTAATCTTTCCGTTCTTATCTATAGCTGTCCAGGGTTTGGGAACCGACTTGTAGGAATATGAAAAATTCTGTAATACAAAGAATATTTGCAACCTATTCGGAGATTGATTGGGATATCATGAGGAGTATTTCTTGGTTCTAAACAGTTGCCAAATCTCTCACAATTTGGTAGCTACTTGAGTACAAATTCCATGTTAGGTTCAATGACTGATTTCAACTAGGTTCTATTCAAGAACAGAAAAAAGACAGTGCTGCTGCACTCTTCTTGTACATAACCTCTTCGACATCCCCTTTCGGTTTCGAGGTGTCGATAGGTAGTATATGTCAATGCATCAATACTGCTTAGATCACCAAATATGGGAAGCAAAGGATTCAAACATAATTTGCGAAAGGCGTTCAAGGTGCGGAATAAGTTGTAGCCCTGACTAGTTTGCTTAATCGTATCTAAGTTAGAGCCTTTTACTTCAGCGGCCCAGAAGAAAGAAATCGCTTATATAAAGAAACTGTAGAGACTTAACTGGTCTGGAGTTTCTCTCAAGATCTATGGCTGTATGAAGTTCAAATTAGTGCCTGGAGATACCAGCTTCCAGAACAAAAATAACTAGTTCACCAAGACTCATCAGTCGATACAGAGAGGCAACTCTGAAGCAGGACCTTCACCCTGAAATCCATTGCAAAAGGACAAATTCACACGCATGCGCATCGGAATATTCCACCATCTAGATGGGCCCTTGTATAGTTTACCAGCATTGTTCGGATCAAGTCCACAAGTCAGTGTTTACGAAGCTGGCATGTGGTCACCTCTGCATACACGTCTTGATTCGTAAAGCGTGGAATTCGTTCTGTTCCTGGTGTAGCGCAATAGACTTTGACTTATGGAAATAACTACTTGTGGCACGGTCTATATCTTGGGGTGCATGTAGACTGTAGCAAAATTCGTCTAAGAGGAGACAGAATATACTAGCTCAAACCCCATTGGATAGTCTTTCATCATTTTCTGTGAAACCCAAGCTGCTAACTTCTTGGCGAAAGGGTGGTCCTCAACATTTCCAGAACTTCTATTAATTTTCATCGGGATTTACGTGAGAAACTTCTTTGCTAGTAGTAGTATATTTTACATCCCAAAGTTACACAATTTGTTGTGGTTGAAGGTTGAATTTTGTTTGTTACTAGATAAAATTACTAGTAGGCAGCGTAAATTTGATAATCTATTTTTTCTTTGGGTGATGCGTCTCTATATCTACTGTCTTTACATATATCCATATCTTAGGATAATCTGGCAAGACAAGCCTTCTTCTTGCTCTGACATTTGGACATGATACTGGGCCATTAAAGCGCCAGACCATTAAAGTAAGTCTTGCGAATCTATATATTTTGTCTCATGGACTTGATAAATTTCTGTTGTATGTCAGCAAACCTGGTAGTCAAACCGACTAAGCAGGTGTGTTTACAAAGCAGGACCATTCCAGCTATCCATCCTCTTGATACCTGATGGTTGTGCCAGCCACCACGGCAAGAATAACCGAGGCGCTTCGCCCATGCCCCACCTAATTTCTTATAGTATAACAATGCAAACATGGATATCCGCATCAAAAAATGGCCATTTGGCTCATTCCACCCTCGGTCGTCTAGTTGGTTTATGGCGTCCGGCTGTAATTGTTATAGTCACCGGAATGTCGCGCGTTCGACTGTAAGCGCACACTCAAAACCAAATTCTCTCAGATTGAAGCTAACTTCAATTGCAGCGCGCCTGAGGGATCAAAAACATTTTTTTGTCAATTTTTTCTAATTTCTTTTTTGCTTGCTAATATTTTACGAAGTAGATGGTGTGTGTGGGTAGGAAGGTGGATCTGGATTAGGATTGGATGGGATGGTTGAAAGAGGGGCCAACTGAGTCGTTTTGGCCATCGCAGGTCGGAATGGGGTTTCTCCGGCGGCTCACTTGTATTAGGCAGGACTCGAGACGAGCGAGAAATAGAGACACTTTTTACTATACCAAGCTTCACTTACATGACTCTTGATATCAATCACTCCTGATTCTCCCCCATATCCACACAATAAGTAGGTAGCATTCAACCAGGTAAAGAAAGTGGCAGTGATAGCTCCAAGATGCCGGCAAATTTGGCGGGCGGCGTGCACCATGTACCAAGTCGCATGTGCGAAAACTGCACATTGTCCCGATTTGACATTATAAGCTGCACGTAACACAAGATGAGACTCATGGAAGATAACGAGCCACTAACCCGATATTTTCGAGCTTGGAACCGAGTAATTGACGCCCTTGTTCACGAAGACGAAGCCAGTGGATAGCTTATACTAACAGCGAAATTCTGCGCGATCTACTCAACGCTTGCAGAATATTGATCCCAAAGCCCTGTTCGCTTGAGGTTCAACTAAACAGTATTAACAGTCTGGTAAAGGAATGGAAAGAAAGTATCCATAAGTACCATCAGAGTATCGTGGAATTCAAGCACATCATTCCTAGGAACACTTGAGTTCTGAAAGGCTGCGAAGATGATCTTCTCCGGAAGGAAGCCGAAGTCAAGGCTTTGGAAGATAGATGTGACGAGTTGATTCAAATGGCACCATACGCGCAAAGATTACAACTTCAGTACACGAAGGATGAAGATATGCTCGTAGTGCGGCAAGATTTCGAAGATCTAAGGCTGAAAGAGATAACGCTTTGAGTAAGGTGAAGGAAAAGAATGAAAGTATTTGAAGGCTACAAAAGGACTTTGTGAAGGCTAAGTTAGAAGCGCCCGAGCTCATTGAAGGCTTGAAAGAATTGGGGCTTAAGATTGCATGATATATGATTTCAGAGATCTAGAGCCAATGTCTGACAAGCGATGGTTCTATATGAGGCAGCAGAGCAAAATCATCACGGTAGTGAGGACTTATGTTTCAGCTACTAGCAGATTTGACTTAGAGGACTAGGAAATACACGATCTTATCTAGTACTTTCCTTTGAAGCTGCTCATTTATTAGCAGTGAAAGACCATACCACACCGCCGTGCTCCAACACACTAGATAAGCAGCCACAGTTCTGACAGCATGAAATATCAAAAACACATATGTAAAAAGGGGAAAAGGCTCTATTGTTATATTATGTAAGATCAATGACGCTAACATCGGGCAACTCCTTGTCGCCATCGATATCATGAACACGGGAAGGACGATCCTCGATGCTCACGTTCCACACTCCAGTCTGGGGATCATATTCAAGAAGATACACAGTTTTCCCATCACGATCCTCATGATATTCATACACAATTTCCACGTTTGGCTCTCCGTAGTTGCCCATGAACTCAAGCTCAAGCTTCAGTTGCGTTCCAGGATCTAAATCGCGCCGGAAGTTGATATCAAATGGTTCCGAGGTAGCCGCGCGTCGAGTGTCTTCAAGCTTGACGGATCGTAGAAACGTGGCCGGAGTGTCGTCTACGTCGACACCGTAAACCTTAAATTGGTGTCTTGATTTGTCCTTGGTGCTGAGTTCCACGATCAACCGGCGATGCAGGATGAATTTTGGGATCGGAAGATCGAGTTTTTCCATCACACGGATCAACAGATCATCTACATTGGAATTAACCCGCAGGGAAGCAAGCGAGTCGAGCTCTGTCGATTGAAGATTACATATAACGAGCTTAGCGCCCTTTTTCTTGCCAACTGATTTTGGGATTTTATTGGCGGGAGGTATCGTAAGGGAAGATCCTAGGGCAAGACAAAGATCGGCCTTTTTGGCGTTTGCATACGCTCTCTCAAGGGGCTCCTCAAAGAGGTTTTCGCCAAAGTTAATGATGGTATCGTGTAAGACCCCCCTACAAGCGGCACACTTCCTGCCCGTTCGATGGTCAAAAATGGAATTCTCAAAAGTCGCAACAGCACGAAAATCTATTCACCAAAGGGTTCAGTAACATTTCTAACAACTTTGTAAGTGAAGTTGTTGTAAATACCACGAATGTATTCCTTCCCACAATCTTTGCAATACTCGCGGTTACTATTACCATGTAACTCAGAAATGTTATCCTTTTCCCCAAGAAATTAGTCATAGTTGCGCATTTCTCCAGGCTAATATATTCTTACAGGTAAAATTCCACTTCTCCTATGCAAACCATCACAATTTTGGCTGACCAAGTATTTCAGGAAACCCCGATTTTGTAACTCTACCAGGGCCATATGCGTAGGCGTTGGAATAGCTTGTAGCGTACTTGTTGTTTTCTCAGTACGCTCCCTTCCCTGTGCTCTCAACGTCCATGCACCATTGGGACCTCGAAAATCAGGGATACCTGGAATGAACATTATCAGCTAATCAAACTTCCTCTATCTGAGTGTTGATGCTAGTCTGACCCGCGGATGTAGAAACCCCCGCTCCTGTAAATGCAATGAAGTGTTTGCTTTTCCTTATTTGATCTGCAAGCTTTTGCGCTTTTTGGTCAACGATATCAGGTGATTCATGCTTTTCCTCTTCAGCGATCTTGGGAGCCGAGTCGGCCATAGTAATAGTAATGGTAAGATGGGCGATTTGATTAATAAATAATAGATAGGGGCTGATAGTGGCTGTTGAAAGTATTTAGGAATCTTTTTAAATCTATATTTGCTGTTGCTGTTGATGATTTTCTCAAGTGGGCTGAATGTAAACAACGGTAAATCACATGATCACTGCTGCCTAAAGGTCTTGCTAAAAGGCCCTAATCATTAGCTAGAACGCAAAAAGCGTTCTGTTCCACTTCAAATGATTGGGTTGCGTTTTGATTCTGAATTGGGATTCCGAATATGTACTTCAAGTTAACGTTCTGACTAGGGGTTCAAATAACCTCTGTTACATCATACAAATTGAAGTCCTACACCAGATTAATGTCTGGAGGTTATAAATGATTTCTGGCAGAAGAAACTAGTCTGCGGAAGCTAATAAAAGAGAAAGCGAAGGAGGATATGAAGTCGAGGAATGTGAAGGAGTAAGAAAAGGACAAACTAGACGAGGAGTTGGCCCGCCCAACATATGCTCAGCCCAAACCAAATCTAGTGGACCGGTTTGCCTTGAGATGTCTCTCTCAATCGGAGGAGAGACTCCTGTGTAATTGATGTTCTAATAGGAGAGCCCATTATCAATAACGACGCTGGAACAGGCTGGTTAGATTCCTCTAAACCCCGTGTCCGCAAAGCTGTCAAATCACAATACCCAGAAATATCAGCATCGCTAATACGACGGCAAGCACCACTTCCCGAAAGAATCAGAATACACTGTGCTGCCCTTCATAAAATATTGTCTAAAATCTTTGAAGAAGTTGTAATGGGAATAGCTCACTCGAAGGCTGGAACAGGTCTCAGCGAGGTTCACCTGGTTGTTGTATATATCATATCTAATACCAGGGTTGATATGCCCTATAAGAAGCACGAGATTCCCTGGATCACTTCCCTTTTAAGTCTACCTTCATTTGACTTGTGATGACGACAATTTATAGAACCATATAGTTTTCTGGGACTTTAAGCAGTATTGTTTCGCTAGTCACGATTTGTTCTATCCTACAAAAAAATGGTTGTTTAAAGTATGGGTAGACTCGGCTGGGGGCAGGCTCGGGTCAGAGCTGAAAGTACTGACTTGTGGTCGTGAAGGTCTCACTCTAAATACAATCTTCGGGTAGATCAGGACTTGGAAAGAAAACAGTTCTTTTAGAAGGTGCGGGTTTTTCAGAATTCATTTTCACACGTACATATACCAACACCTATCCCAAATATATGCTACAACGGGACAAGTGGATATCCGCATGCCAATGCCACTCAACGACTGGAAAGGAAACATTATCTAATAAACACGCTTGAAAGGAGGAACAGCTTTGCACTCTGCCTCATCTAAGGTCGTGCCCACCACAGCTCTGTATTTAAGATCAACCTTGCCGTGTGGCTTCTTCTGGAAGGTTAAGCTGTGCTTCATCCACTCCTTGTCATCTCTATCTGGGTAATCTTCACGGGCATGTGCTCCTCGGGACTCCTTTCTTGCTGCTGCCGCTGTGGCGGTTTGGGTCCTATAGATGTGAGCGATAACTCCTTGAGTTGGGATTTTAGTACTTACGCGCAAGTTAACAAGTTTCTTAACTCAAGAGTCTCGACGAGATCAGAGTTCCAGATCATGCTGCGATCTTTGATACCAACGTCACCGAATGTGTTGTCCACTTTGTTGATTTTCTCGACACCTTCATCCAAACTCTCTTGAGTACGGAAAACGCTGACATCAGTTTGCATAGTCTTTTGCATTGCCAATCGTACTTCGTGTGTGCTCTTTGAACCAGTAGAAGTACGCACTTGGTCAAGCATGCTAATCGACTCGGCACCAGCGTCGGCGCTGATCTCCTTGTGAGGCATACCTGGCTCAAAGTTGTCACGAACGGTATGTGAAACGGCACGGCCGAAGACGATCAGATCAAGAAGAGAGTTGGCTCCTAGACGATTGGCACCATGGACGGATACACAAGCTGCTTCACCACAAGCGAAGAGACCTGGAACGACCTGATCCTTGCCCTCCGCATCGACAGTGAGGACTTCACCAGTGTATTTAGTAGGAATACCACCCATGTTATAATGGACAGTTGGAAGAACTGGAATAGGTTGCTTTCGGACATCCACCCCGGAGAAAATAGATGCAGTCTCGGAGATACCTGGTAAACGTTCGTGAAGAATCTCAGCTGGCAAATGGCTGAGTTGAAGATACAGATGATCTTTGTCTGGGCCAACACCACGTCCCTCACGAATTTCCATGGTCATCGATCGCGACACCACATCACGACTCGCCAAATCCTTGGCAGTTGGTGCATACCTCTCCATAAACCGTTCTCCCTCGGAGTTCAGGAGATATCCACCCTCACCACGAGCACCCTCTGTGATCAGACATCCAGCGCCGTAAATTCCAGTTGGGTGGAACTGAACGAATTCTAAATCCTGATTAGGTAGACCCGCACGGGCAACCATAGCCATTCCGTCACCTGTGCAAGTATGCGCCGATGTACAACTGAAGTAAGCACGTCCATAACCACCGGTGGCTAGAACTGTGTTGTGTGCACGGAATCTGTGCAGAGTTCCGTCCTCTTGGTTGTAGGCAAGAACACCCTTGCATTCACCATCCTCCATAATTAAATCAAGAGCGAAGTATTCGATGAAGTAATTTGTGTTGTGGCGTAAGGATTGACCGTAAAGCGTGTGAAGGAGAGCGTGTCCGGTTCTGTCGGCTGCAGCACAGCATCTGTAGGCTTGCCCACCCTTTCCAAAATCTTGCGACTGACCACCAAATGCACGTTGGTAACTATATTTGTTAGCCAGGTCAATCAATCTACTGCAAAAACATACATTTTTCCATCGTCTGTTCTTGAGAAGGGACATCCGTAGTTTTCGAGCTCGATAACCGACTGTGGTGCCTCCCTTGTCATGTAATGAATGGCGTCTTGATCTCCAAGCCAATCCGAACCCTTCACAGTATCGTACATATGCCACCGCCAATCATCCTTATGCATGTTTCCTAGAGCAGCATTGATACCACCTTGCGCAGCTACGGTATGACTTCGAGTAGGGAAGAGCTTCGATATACAGGCAGTGTTGAAACCGGCCTCGGCAAGACCAAAAGCTGCTCGTAAACCAGCACCGCCGGCACCGACAACAATCGCATCGTATTCGTGATCCTGTAGTCAAAGTCAATTGACCGCTTAAACAAT
>Ga0247812_10002646_pt1 | contig 10120 bp, 6 predicted proteins | sample UWRJL149409B1_FD_178011 | JGI IMG/M metagenome (GOLD analysis project Ga0247812, IMG submission 178011) | Plant litter microbial communities from Arlington Agricultural Research Station in Wisconsin, United States - UWRJ-L149-409B-1 | ecosystem: Environmental > Terrestrial > Plant litter >...
CGTCGTGGGGGTGGGCGTCGGGGTCGGCGTGGGGGTGGGCGTCGGCGTGGGATTGTTGATGATCACATTGCCGCCGGTGCCCGGCGAGGCGATATCGTCGGCGCCGCAGGCTGCCAGGGAGGCAAGCGCGCAACCGGCGAGAAGGGTTCTGCTAATCCGTGTGATCATGGCCATGAATGTCTCCGCTCCGGCTGCCCGGTCTTCGTGAAAGAACAGGGCGAAGCGCAGGCCGAATCAAAGCCCCCCTTGCTGCCCTGATGCGGCCCTAGAGACGGTTGATGACGGTGGTGTGGGAGTTATGAGACAATCGCGCGTCACTGAAATGACGCTTTTGTGTCAGCGCGGTGCGGCGACCGTGGCCCGGGGGGCTGAACCGGCGGCGATCCCCGCTTGCGCCGCATCGGAGTCGCCGCGCGCCAGGCGGAAGACAAATCCTGCAGGCATTTCAGGCAACAAGGCGCCATTGCCCGCCGGCGACAATTCGCGTTCGTCGGCTTCCGCCGGAAACACGCCATGGCGCGCCAGCCAATCGCCGACATCGCTGCGCGAGGTGACGGTGGCGACGACGGGCGCGAGCAGCAGGCCGGCCATGATCGGCATGAGCCAGATCATCCCCTCCACACCCGTCAGCGCGACCGCCAGGATCAGCGCGCCGAACGCGACATGCCATTTATAGGCGCGCAGCGCCTCCCGGAAGGCGATCCCGTCCGAATCGCGCTGCTGCGGCGCCCAGCCGCTGGCCTGGCCGCGCAGGATGTTCACGATCGAGGCGACCTGCGCCAGCATGGTGAGCGGCGCCACCAGGATCGAAAGCGGCACTTCGACGATCATGCTGCGCATCACCCGGCGCCCGCCGCCCAGCCGGCTGCGCCGTTCGGGATCGCGCATGAGCCAGATGAAGGACAGGATCTTGGGCACGATGAGCAGCGTCGCGGTGAGCAGGAGGGGCCAGGCCGAAAAGCCCGGGGATTCGACCAGACCCAGCATGTCCACCGCGGTCAGCAGGGTGAGCAGCAGCCAGAGCGGCGAGGTGAGATAGGCGGAGGCGCCCATCAGCAATTGGAACCGGTTCACCCAATGGAAGCCGGCGCTGTTCAGCAGCCGGAGATGCTGGAGATTGCCCTGGCACCAGCGGCGATCGCGCAGCGCGAAATCGGGGATGGTCGGCGGGAATTCCTCATGGCTGCCCTCGCCCAGCGAGACCATGTGGACGGACCAGCCGCGGCGGCGCAGCAGCGCGGCCTCCACCATGTCGTGGCTCATCACATGGCCGCCGAACGGCTCGGGCCCGGTCAGTTCGGGCAGGCCGCAGCTTTCGGCAAAGGCGGAGATGCGCACGATGGCATTATGCCCCCAGAAGGTCGCCTCGGCACCCGACCACCACATCTGCCCCGCGCTCGCGATCGGGCCATAGGCGGCGGCGGCGAATTGCTGCCAGCGCGCGAAGAGCGTGCGGCTGTTGATCACGGTGGGGATTGTCTGGATCAGGCCCACGCCGGGGCTGCGGTCCATCATGGCGGCAAGACGGGTCATCGCCTTGCCGCTCATCAGGCTGTCTGCATCCAGCACGATCATATAATCATAAGCGGCGCCGAAGCGGCCGACCCATTCGGAGATATTGCCGGGCTTGCGCGCGATGTTGCGTTCGCGCCGGCGGTAATAGACCGGCACCGGGCTGTCCGCGGCAGCCGCCAGATAGGCCGCATATTCGGCATCGGCCGTATCGGCCCTCGAATCGCTGAGGATGAAGAAATCGAACAGCGCGCCCGCGCCGGTGGCGGCCACCGATGCCGTCATCGTGCGCAGTCGCGCGAAGAGCGGCCCGACATCTTCGTTATAAACCGGGATCAGAACCGCGGTGCGCCGCCCCGGCAGGGGGCTGGGCCCGGGCTCGCTCTTGTCAGCGGCGGGGCGCCGCGCCGCGAGCACCAGAAAACCGGCGAACGCATTGCAGAAGCCGAAGGCGATCCAGGCGAACAGGCTGAAAAAGAGCAGGAACAGACCCATGTCGAACAGCGAGGTGCCGTCCTCGCGCATCGGGCGCATCATCTCGCCCGCACCGAGCAGGCCGATCGCGAGCGTTCCGAGGATGAGCAGCATCCGCCGTTCGGTCATGCCCTCCGGCGAGGTGACGACGCGGCGGCCGGGCTGGGGCCGCGCCCCGAATGCCTGAATCTGCATTGCCAGCGGCGCTTCGGACGGGAGATGGGAGTGGTTCTGCACGCGGCGTACGGGCTCGGACGCGACGACATCCCGCTCTGAATGGACCATATTCTCGTTCAGCAACACACAACCCACTTTATGTCCGGGCGATCGTTCATCGCACGCCAGTGACAAACATCCCCACGCGACCTCTCGAAGAGCCGGTCGATTCGTAACCGTCTCAAGGCCAAAGCGTTCCAAGGAAACGTCATTCGTCAGAACAGTTGATAGAGCAAGGTCTCCGTAAGCGCGTCCCCGCTGCGGCTCAGGAAAGCCCGGATGTCCACCGGTTCGGCGCTCCGGGGCTCGATATCCATTACCAGCCGCCAGCGATCCTTGGTGCCGTCCACGCCATAGCAGCCCGAATGGATCAGTGTGCCGCCGGTTACCGCAATCACTGGCACCACCTTGCTCGCGCCGTCCAGCCCGATCAGGCGCTCGCCCTGGAAATCGGCGACGATCTTGGTCACGCCGGCGCGGGGCGGCTGGCCGGGTAGGTTCCCCTGCCCCGTGCGGCAATCCACCGCGCGCGCCACCGTAAGCGCCTCGGGCTCTCCGCCGATCCAGCGCAGGCGATAGTCATAGGCGAAGCGCGCGCCCGCCGCCGTCGCCGCAGCGGGGGTCCAGAAGGCCACGATATTGTCGTCATATTCGGTCTTGGTGGGAATCTCGAACATCGTCACCGCGCCCGCGCCCCATTCGCCCTGCGGCTCTACCCAAAGGCTGGGGCGTTTTTCCATGAACACCGCATCGTCCTGATAATGATCGAAATTGCGATCGCGCTGCAGCAGGCCGAAGCCGCGCGGCGCCGCGGTGCCGAAGCTGTTGAGCTGGGGCCGCGGCGGATTGTTGAGCGGGCGCCACAGCCGCTCGCCGGTCGCGCTGCGGATCGCCAGCCCGTCCGAATCATGGATCTCCGGGCGCCAGTCGGCTGCCTGAGCGCGATTGCCCTCGCCATACCAAAACATGCTGGTGAGCGGCGCGATGCCCAGCCGCTCCACGCCTTGGCGCATGTGGAGCACCGAACTGACCTCCTGCACGGTCTCGTCGGTGACCTGGCGATTGACGAAGCGAAAGGCGCCCGCCACGCTGGGGCCGTCCAGCAGCGCGAAGACCGTCACCGCCCCGTCCGCGCCGCGCTCCAGCCAGAAATGGGTGAATTCGGGGAATTCCTCCGGGCCGTTCAGCCCGGTGTCGATCGCCAGCCCGCGCGCGGAGAGACCATATTGGTGCAACGGCCCCGCCGAGCGGAAATAGGAGGCGCCCTGGAAGGCCAGCCAGTCCCCGACCCCGCCCGGGTTCATCATCCTGAGCCCGGAAAAGCCGCCCGCCGCGCCCAACCCGCCCAAGGGATGGCCGCGCGGATAGCGGTAAAGCGACGGGCTGTAGGCAAAGGGGCGCGCTACGCCGCCCTCGACCACTGCGATCGAGACCGGCCGGCGCGCATTGGCTGTCAACGGGAAGAATCGCACGCCCGCGCCGCGATCGTTCCACAGCGTCTTTTCCGGGCGATAATCCACCTGCCCCACGGCGTCATAGGTGATTTTGTCCACCAGCGGCGAAGGCCTGGGCGGCGGCGCCCACGGCCGGCGGGAGAGTTCGAGCGCACGCTGCTGAAGCAGATCCCAGGAAAAGGGCTCTCCTGCTCCAGCCGCGGGAGCGGCAAAGGCGGGGATGCGGGGCAGCGCCATCATGGCGGCCAATCCGGCCAGGGTCTGTCGCCTTGTGGTCATCCGTGTCCCTCATTGCCTCGGGGCGAGGCACGGCTTCCTAACGGTTTCTCACGGCGATGGCTCCCCCTGACCGCCGAAACCTGCGGGGATTGCCGCGCGGGAAACGCCCGGAGGGGGGCGATCGGTTGACTCGGTTGACTCGATAGCGGCATTTCAAGGCGATGGGAAAAATTAGAAAAATGGCCTTAACTCAAGGAGTTAAGGCCATTTTCGCGTGGTGGGCGCGGCAAGGATTGAACTTGCGACCCCACCCGTGTGAAGGGTGTGCTCTACCACTGAGCTACGCGCCCACGCTGTGCGTCCGAAAGCCGAAACGGCCTGCGGCACCGCCCATCGGGCGGCGGAAGCGGGTCCATATCGAAGGATCGCCGGGGCTGCAACAAAGAAACGGCGGCATCATGCGCCGCCCGTTTCATCCCTGGCCCGCCGAAGCGCGAGGCGCCCCCTCCCCGGCCCGAAATGCCCGTCCGGCCCCTTGCCGGACGGATGCATTCCTCAGTTGACCGAATCCTTCAGGCCCTTGCCGGCCTTGAACTTGGGCTGGCTGGAGGCCTTGATCGTCATCGGCTCGCCGGTGCGCGGATTGCGCCCGGTGGACGCCTTGCGCTTCGAGACCGAGAAGGTGCCGAATCCGACGAGACGGACCTCGTCGCCATTCTTCAGAGCGCCGGTGACGGTCTCGAAGACGGCTTCGACCGCCTTGACCGCGTCGCTCTTGCTCAGGCCCGATGCTTCGGCGACGGCGCCGATCAGCTCTTGCTTGTTCATGCCAGTGGAACCCCCTAATATTGGTTGTTTCTATGAGACGGCTTATGCCGGCGCGCAGTAGAAGCCCGGCAAAAGGGGCTGTCAAAGCAAAATCGACGCAAAGGGCCGTTTTCAGGGGTTAATATTCCCTTTTGACTTGACCTGTATCAATGACGGACCGCTTCGCCCTCTCCGAGCGGCAGCGGCGCGTGATGCGGCGGCTGCGCGGCGAGTTCGTCGGCCTCCGTCCAGTCGATCGCTTCCAGCGATTCGGTGAGCGCCAAGGCGAGCACTTCATCGACATGCTTGACCGGAATGATGGTCAATCCGTCCTTGATGTTCTGCGGGATCTCGGCGAGATCCTTGGCGTTCTCGTCTGGGATCAGCACGGTGGTGATGCCCCCGCGCAATGCCGCGAGCAGCTTTTCCTTCAAGCCGCCGATGGGCAGCACGCGGCCGCGCAGCGTCACCTCTCCGGTCATCGCCACGTCGCGCCGCACCGGGATGCCAGTCAGCGTCGAGATGATCGCGGTTACCATGCCGATGCCCGCCGAAGGACCGTCCTTGGGGACCGCGCCTTCGGGCAGATGGATATGGATATCCTTGCGCGCGAACAGGCTGGGCTTGATGCCATAGGCCGGCGCACGCGCCCGCACGAAGGAGAAGGCCGCCTGGATCGACTCGTTCATCACGTCGCCCAGGGTGCCGGTGGTCTTCACCTGCCCCTTGCCGAGCACGGTGACCGCCTCGATCGTCAGCAATTCGCCGCCCACCTCGGTCCAGGCGAGACCGGTGACCGCACCGATCTGATTCTCTTCCTCGCCGAGACCATGGCGATATTTCTCCACGCCCGCGAATTCGGAGATGTTGTCCGGCGTGATGACCACGCTCTCGGCCTTCTTCTCCAGGATGCGGCGCAATGCCTTGCGCGCAAGCTTGGCGATCTCGCGCTCCAGCGTGCGGACGCCCGCCTCGCGGGTATATTTCTGGATGAGCGCGCGCAGACCCTCGTCGGTCAGCTCGAACTCGCCCTTCTTCAGGCCGTGCGCCTCGATCTGCTTAGGCAGCAGATGCATCTTGGCGATCTCGAGTTTCTCGTCCTCGGTATAGCCCTCCAGCCGGATGATCTCCATGCGGTCGAGCAGCGCCTGGGGCAGATTCAAGGAGTTGGCGGTGGTTACGAACATCACGTCCGAAAGATCGATATCGATCTCCAGATAATGATCCTGGAATTTGGAATTCTGCTCCGGATCCAGCACTTCGAGCAAGGCGGACGCGGGATCGCCGCGGAAATCCTGGCCGAGCTTGTCGATCTCGTCGAGCAGGAACAAGGGATTGCTGGTTCCCGCCTTTTTCAGATTGGTGACGATCTTGCCCGGCAGCGAGCCGATATAGGTGCGCCTGTGGCCGCGGATCTCGGCCTCGTCGCGCACGCCGCCCAGCGACTGGCGCACGAACTCGCGCCCGCACGCCTTGGCGATCGAACGCCCGAGCGAGGTCTTGCCCACGCCCGGGGGGCCGACCAGGCACAGGATCGGGCCCTTCAACTTGTTGGTGCGCGCCTGGACCGCGAGATATTCGACGATCCGGTCCTTGACCTTCTCCAGCGCATAATGGTCCGCATCCAGCACCTTCTGCGCGGCGGCGATGTCCTTTTTGAGCTTAGATTTCTTGCCCCAGGGCAGGCCCAGCAGTACGTCCAGATAATTGCGCACCACCGTCGCCTCGGCGGACATCGGCGCCATGGTCTTCAATTTCTTGAGCTCGGCGGTCGCCTTGGCCTTGGCCTCGGTCGAGAGCTTCATCGTCGCGATCTTCTGCGCGAGCTCGCTCAGCTCGTCGCCATCGCCATCCTCGCCCTCATTGCCGAGTTCGCGCTGGATCGCCTTCAACTGCTCGTTGAGATAATATTCGCGCTGGGTCTTCTCCATCTGCCGCTTCACGCGGCTGCGGATCTTCTTTTCCACCTGGAGCACGCCCAGCTCGCCTTCCATGAAGGCAAAGGCCATTTCCAGCCGGCGCGCGGGATCGAGCTCCACCAGCAGCGCCTGCTTGTCGGACACCTTGACCGAAATGTTGGACGCCACGGAATCGGCGAGGCGCGAGGGATCCTCGATCTCGCTCAATTGCACTGCCGTCTCGGCGGGGAGCTTCTTGTTGAGCTTGGCGTAATTCTCGAACTGGTCGATCACCGAGCGCATCAGCGCCTGGGTCTCGTTGCCCGCGGCTTCGCGCTCGACGATGGGCGAGACGGTCGCGGTCGCATGGCCCTCGGCCTCGTCCAGCGTTTCCAGCGTCGCGCGCTGCTTGCCTTCCACCAGCACGCGCACCGTGCCGTCCGGCAGCTTGAGCAATTGCAGCACGGTAGCGATCACGCCCATGTCGTACAGATCGTCGCGCTCGGGATCGTCCTCGCCCGGATCGAGCTGGGCGACGAGGAAAATCTCCTTATCGGCTTCCATCGCGCGCTCCAGCGCGACGACCGATTTGTCGCGCCCCACGAACAGGGGAACGATCATGTTGGGGAAGACGACGATGTCGCGCAACGGCAACACGGGATAAGCTTGTGTCATGGTCACTCCGACCGCCCGGATGGCGCGGCTCATACTTGCCTATATGGTGCGTCTGAAGATTGCATCAATCGGCGTGGACGCAAGATGAACGCTTCTGCGCCGGGATTCAAACAAAAGCCGCCCCAAGTTGAGCCGGGGCGGCTTTTGAGATTAGCCAAAGCGGCGAAAAGCGGCGTGGCGGATCAGGCCGCGTCGCCCGCCTTGACCTTTTCCTTCTTGGCGAAGACGCGCACGGGTTCCTTGCGGCCCTCGATCACGTCCTTGTCGATCATCACCTCGTCCACCCCGTCCATGCCGGGCAGGTCGAACATGGTATCGAGCAAGATGCCTTCCAGGATCGAGCGCAGGCCGCGCGCACCGGTCTTGCGATCGATCGCCTTCTTGGCGACCGAAACCAATGCGTCGTCGGTGAAGCCGAGCTTCACATCCTCCATCTCGAACAATTTCTGATATTGCTTCACCAGCGCGTTCTTGGGCTCGCCCAGGATCTTCACCAGCGCAGGGATGTCGAGATCCTCCAGCGTCGCGATCACGGGCAGGCGGCCGACGAATTCGGGGATCAGGCCGAACTTCAGCAGATCCTCGGGCTCGGTCGAGCGCAGCACCTCGCCGGTGCGACGCTCCTCGGGGGCGGCGACATAGGCGCCGAAGCCGATGGACTTGCCCTGCAGGCGATCGCCGATGATCTTTTCCAGCCCGCTGAACGCGCCGCCGCAGATGAACAGGATATTGGTCGTGTCCACCTGCAGGAATTCCTGCTGCGGATGCTTGCGGCCGCCCTGGGGGGGAACCGACGCGGTGGTGCCCTCCATCAGCTTGAGCAACGCCTGCTGCACGCCCTCTCCCGAAACGTCGCGGGTGATCGAGGGATTTTCGGCCTTGCGGCTGATCTTGTCGATCTCGTCGATATAGACGATCCCGCGCTGCGCCCGCTCGACATTATAATCGGAAGCCTGGAGCAGCTTGAGGATGATGTTCTCGACATCCTCGCCCACATAACCGGCTTCGGTCAGCGTGGTCGCATCCGCCATGGTGAAGGGCACATCCAGGATGCGCGCCAGCGTCTGCGCCAGCAAGGTCTTGCCGCAGCCGGTGGGGCCGACGAGCAGGATGTTGGACTTGCTCAGCTCGACATCGGCGCCCTTGGCGCCATGGTTAAGGCGCTTGTAGTGATTGTGGACCGCCACGGAGAGCACGCGCTTGGCGCGCTTCTGGCCGATCACATAATCATCCAGCACGTCGCAGATCTCCTGCGGCGTGGGCACGCCCCCGTCCTTCTTGGAGACAAGCGCGGACTTGGTTTCCTCGCGGATGATGTCGTTGCACAGATCGACGCATTCATCGCAGATGAATACCGTCGGCCCCGCAATCAGCTTGCGGACCTCATGCTGCGATTTTCCGCAGAAAGAGCAATACAGCGTGCTCTTGGAATCGCCGCCACTCAACTTCGTCATCTCACACTTCCTTCGGCGCCGCAGCCCGGCGCCCCCAGCAACGCGGCCATCCTAGACCGCGTTGCTTCTATCCCACAATGGCGAATATACCCGATCGGTCAGCTCTTGTCCGGCGTGATGCCCGGATCCTCGGCCACGCCGGGGCGCTTGTCGAACACTTCATCGATAAGGCCGAAGGCTTTCGCCTCGTCCGCCGACATGAAATTGTCGCGCTCCATCGAGGTCTGGATCAGCTCGATCGGCTTGCCGGTATATTTGGCATAAAGCTCGTTCATGCGATGCCGGATGCGCAGGATTTCCTTGGCCTGGATCTCGATATCGGTCGCCTGGCCCTGCGCCCCGCCCGAAGGCTGGTGGATCATGATGCGCGAATTGGTGAGCGCCATGCGCATCCCCGGCTCGCCCGCCGCGAGCAGGAAGCTGCCCATCGAGGCGGCCTGGCCGATGCACACCGTGCCGACGCGCGGCCGGATATATTGCATGGTATCGTGGATCGCCATGCCCGCCGTCACCACGCCGCCCGGCGAGTTGATGTACATATAAATGTCCTTCTTCGGATTTTCCGACTCGAGGAACAGCAGCTGGGCGGTGATCAGCGAGGCCATATGATCCTCGACGCCCCCGGTGACGAAGATGATGCGCTCGCGCAGCAGGCGCGAGAAGATATCGAAGCTGCGCTCGCCGCGGTTCGATTGCTCGATGACGATGGGGACAAGCGCGTCGTGAAGAGGATGCATGGGAATTCCGTTTTCCAAGAGTGTTGCCTTTTGCCACGCCCTACATCGGGCGTCGCCGCGCTGCCTTCAAGTGGGCCAATATTCCAACTGCGCCTTCGATGGCTTGTCCTTGCACCCGGTTCGGGGGGAGTGTCCAGCCACTCGATGGTCTGGCGCGCGCTTCAGCGCGCATTGCCCGGGGCGGGCTGGCCCAGATAGGCGAGCCGGCGCACCTCGCGCCGCCCGCGCACGACGGTATCCAGGATCAGCCCGCACATGCCGTTGAGCGCGGCGATGATCACCAGCCCGGTGACCCCCACCGCCGTCGGCAGCCTCGGCACGAGGCCGGTCTCGAGGAAGGTGAGCAGAAGCGGGATCGAGAGCAACACCGCCAGCGCGAACAGCGCCCCGCCGATCACCCCGAAGAACAGCACCGGCCGCTCGATGCGGAACAGGATCAGGATGGTGTTGAGGATGCGCCAGCCGTCGCGATAGGTGGACAGTTTAGACTCGGACCCCTCGGGCCGCGCGACATAGGCGGTGACCATTTCGGCCACAGGCATGCGCAATTCCAGCGCATGGACGCTGATCTCGGTCTCGATCTCGAACCCGGCGGACAGCACCGGGAAGCTCTTCACGAACCGTCTTGAGAACACCCGGTAACCCGAGAGAATATCACTGAAAGTGCGCCCAAA
>Ga0247812_10002647_pt1 | contig 10118 bp, 12 predicted proteins | sample UWRJL149409B1_FD_178011 | JGI IMG/M metagenome (GOLD analysis project Ga0247812, IMG submission 178011) | Plant litter microbial communities from Arlington Agricultural Research Station in Wisconsin, United States - UWRJ-L149-409B-1 | ecosystem: Environmental > Terrestrial > Plant litter >...
AAATAGTCGAGCGCATCAAAAACAAGCTGTCTGGCATCGCCTGTCAGGATCGGTTATTTTTTTGGAAAGCTATATTTTTGGCCTTTCAGGATGGCTGTGATCGCATCTGATATTTCAAAAACTTTTCCACTATAATTGTTGCCTAATAGGATTATTGTAAACTTTTCCTCAATATCTGAAACTAAAATTGCTCCATAATTCCCAGCCCTTCCATCGTGCAGATGCACGATTAAATCTTCGTTTTTAAATTTTGCTTGTCCTAAGGCCGATTGCGTTTCTGGCAGATCGAATTGCTGGCCTATTTTGCAAAGTGATTTTTTATTGACTGCCTTATTGTCGTGAAGACAGTTTGCCCATTTTAATAAATCAATGGCTGTCAAATAGGTTCCTCCTGTTATTGGCAAATCTGTTTTGTCTGGGACCAAATTGTTATTAAATCCCTTGGCTATATTTTCTTCATTTTCAAAAGGTGTCATAACTGAAGAATTCATTTTACAAGGTTTGAATATGAATTTTTCAACATACGTTTTATAATTCATTCCTGTTAACCGTTCCACAATGAACTGTCTTAAAAAAATATTATTATTGTTATAATCGTAATTGGTGCCAGGCTTGAAATCAAGCGTGTCAATGGCCATCAGACCCTCAAAGAGGTCTTTGTCATTTTTAATAATTTTCCAATTTACATTAGGTATGCCGCTTCTGTATTGCAATAAATCTTCAATCGCAACTTCATCTGCCCATTTTGGCAATTCGGGAATAAATTTGGAAACCTTATCGTTCAGTTTCAATTTGCCCTGTTCCTGCAGCTGCATTAAGGCAGCTGCACTAAATTCTTTCGTAATGGAGCCAATATTAAATCGGTAGTCGGCAGTTAATTTATTCGTTTTAGTGGCATCAGTAAATCCAAATGAAGCGTTGTATATTATTTTATTATTTTTTGAAACAAGCACATTCCCGTTAAAAACTCCAATCTGGCTTGACCATTTCATTAAAGAGTCGATTTGTCTTATTTGTCCAGTCTGGGCAAATACATTATTTGTCAAAAGCAAGAGAATGGTAAAAATTGAGAATAGTTGTCTGTTATAATGCATATTGTAATTTCTTATTTCTTTATCGATTTTGCGCTGCAACGTAATTTATAGATAGCTGCCTACGTAACAAACTGCTTCATGAAATAGTCGGATAATAAATCTTCTTTATTCATAAGACGGTGTAAAGTTTTAAAATTAAACAAAAAAATACCAGGGTTTGCAAACCCCGGTATTTTTTGACGTAAATACTTTATTAGATGGTACCTATAATTTTAAAATAGGTATTTATACGCATATATTTTTAAATATTTACAATTAAATTTGCGTGTAATATCTTAATATATAGGTAGTTATTTCAGTTTAAAGTAATGTATTTGCAACTCCTACTGATCGTTTATGGTGTTATATTAACTCTTAAATAATTTTGTATGGCAACTTTTGAAGGAGAAACTGTTTTTAATATTCTTCACGATTACTTCGGGCCATTCACGCCCGCGGATGCATTTTCTTTGGTTACTACCGTAGCAGATGAAAATTATGTTTCAATCCCTGCAAAATGGATGAGAGATATAATTTTAAATGACCCAATACTTGCACCTGAAAGATATAGACAAGATATTTTTGATTGTGATGACTACGCAATGTTTGTAAAAACAAAATTAAGTCTATTTGCGGCTAATAGCGAGAAATTTATCGTTCCAATCGCAGCAGGTTTTCTATTAACGCGAGCGCACGCTTTTAATTTTGGGATTACTAACGAGAAAAGCCTCTTTCTAATCAATCCACAATCATCTAAAGTAGATATGGTAATTAATCCTTCTAGACATGATTGCGCAAACTTTCTAAATATCACTGAAAGCAATCGCATTAAATTTATATATATATGAAAGCAAAATTATTCTTCCTTGTCGCTATCCTATCGATAGTTACTAGCTGCGGCAGTTACAAATTGACTAGTAAAAAATATGTCCCCGCAACAACTCTTGAAAATGGTGAACTCTTATATTACTTACCTAAGACTGTTCTTCAATTAAAAGTCACTTATTCAGAGACAGTCGTAACGACCTTTAAAAATGGTATTCCTTCTAATGCTGAGCCTATATATAAAGTTAAAGGTATTGAAATAACGCCAGTATTAGTAAACGATGAATCTAGAGCTTTCGTAGCGAAAAGCACTAATCCATCAACAATGCTTTCAGAGAACACAAATTTCAAGTTTAACAAATATGGAGTCATTCAAAATTTACAGACTGATTACACTGATAAAACTTTAGATGTCGTATCAAATACTCTTAAAGGTGTTGTAAGTATCGTAAAAACAATTTATGCTGCTGCGGGGGAAGAAGATTTTAAAGTAAAAATAAATACAAAAATAGTGGCCGCAAACAGCGCTCTAATTGCCGCGATCGCTGCTAATAATTCTAACGATATTAAAAAGCATAAAGATCAGCTTTCATCATATTACGAACTTTTGAAGCAATATCTTGAAAATAACAAGGTAGTCAAAACTGAAACTGAAATTAAGTATGAGTTTATAAAAGATCCTGTGTTTAATAGTGATATCAATGTTGCTACAGGAATTGGGGGGATGCCTGCAGTAACGTTAAAATTAACAAGCTTAAACAATACAGGCTTAGCGTCAGTTACGTACGATACCCAGACTAATGCTATACAGACTCCTAACACTGTGTCCGACGGCTTGCTATATGCTATTCCAAAAGTATGTTCAGTAAAGGCAACTTTAACATCCCGTGATGGAACAATAACTATCTTTGATAACATTATTTCATTTCCTCAATTTGGAGATATCAAATCAATCTCTGTAGAGTCGAAAAGATATACAAATAAAAAGACCGCTGTTGAATTTGATCCGGCTAGTGGTGCTTTGACTAGCGTTCACACTGAAAGCGGCAGTTCTTCTGAAAATTTAAGCAAATCATTTGCCGAATCAGCCCAGCTGTTACAGTCAACCGCAACCGAGTTAAAATATGATATAAAAATAGCTAACCTTAAGAAAGAAAAAGAACTTAAAGATTTAGAAGATTCTTTAAAAGACAAGCCGCAAACAACGGCTGAGGACATGCAGAACGAAGTGGAACTGTTAAAGTTAAAATTGGAACTCGAAAAACTAAAAAAAGCATTGGCTGAGTTGGGTCAAGGAAATTGAGAAAAGGAAAAGTTGCACCAATATTTTACCAAAGAAAAAGCCCCGCAAGTAAATCCTTGCGGGGCTTCGTTCGAAGTGGTGGAGTGTCAGGGATTGCAATCGAACACTTAATACCTATCTTGAGTTTTTTAGAGAACTTAAAATAGGTTTTCTAAAGGTTCGAATCCCTCTATGTTTCAAGACTTAAGCATTGAAACCACCATCTATAGTAATAACGGAGCCTGTAATATATTTAGCTTCATCTGAAGTCAAAAAGCTAACCAATGCAGCTATGTCTTCAGGCTGGCCATATTTAGGAATAGCCATCCGACTTCGAACAAAATCAGCGAACGGTGCATCAGCAGGGTTCATATCTGTATCTACTGGACCAGGTTGCACCAAATTGACCGTGATGCCTTTCTCTCCTAAATCTCTCGCTAAGCCTCTTGTGAATCCTTGTAAGGCAGATTTGCTGGCAGCATATAAAGTATTGCCTTTGCCCGGAGTGATATCTGCTACGATGCTTCCTATAGTAACAATACGACCACCATCTGGAAGGTACCTTTGAGCATATAATGCAGTGAGGAAAGCTCCCTTAAGGTTAACATCGATCATCCAGTCAAAATCGGTTGGATCTAAGACCGTGAAAGCTTTTTCCTTGAATACCCCCGCATTGTTTACGAGGATATCTATAGTTCCAAATTGGTTTCCAACATGTTCTATTACAGATTGTACTTGTTCTGCCTCAGCAATATTCATTTGAATAGCAGTTACGTTTGTTGCTTCATTAGCTAGTTCATTTACTAACTTATTAGCTTGTTCTGCTGACGAACTATAAGTAAATATTACGTTGTTACCTGCTTTTGCAAGGGATTTTACTATTGCAGCGCCTATGCCTTTACCAGCACCAGTTACAAAAGCAGTTTTTATTTTTGAATTAGTCATTATCCTTGTTGTTAGTTAAACATTGTATGTAATTATAAACCGTAAATACCACCAGTCACAGAGATTTTCTCTCCCGTAATCCACGCCGAATCATCGGAAGCAAGAAACAAGGCTACTTTTGAGATGTCTGCCGGTTGCCCAGTACGGCCAAGTGGCGTATTAGCTACTAGTTTTACTTCGGCATCACTACCAATGAAGCCGGCACTCTGTGAACCTTCTGTTTCTACAACACCAGGTAAAAGAGAATTAATGCGGATATTTTTTGCACCCAGTTCTTTAGACAAAGAAATAGTAATGGCATCCAGCGCTGCTTTGGTAGCAGAATAAACAGAGCCTGTTGCAACAGGTGTTTTACTTACAGCTGAACTGATATTGATAATATTTCCACCTTTGTCGCCAAATAATTTTACAGCTTCCCGAATTGCAAGCAAAGAGCCCAGAACATTAATATTAAATTGCTGCATGATAGCACCTGCTGACAATTGCTCTATTGGTGCATATTGATAAATGCCTGCATTATTTACCAATATATCCAGCTTGCCGAAAGCATGTTGTGTTTCTTCGAACAGTCTGATAACATCTGCTTCTTTCGAGACATCGCCCTGCACCGAAATGGCCGTTCCACCGTTATCTGTTATTTCTCTCACAACTTTTTCTGCACCTTCTTTACTTGATGCATAATTTACAATAACTTTTGCGCCTTCTGCTGCAAAATATTTAGCAATTGATGCACCAATTCCTTTTGATGCGCCAGTAATCAAGGCTACTTTATTCTCTAATTTGCTCATTTTATATTATTTTTAAAAGTTTAGCCACAAAGTTATAGTTGTTTTGTTTATTTTGGTAACTTTGTTTCTAAAAGTAATAGTAACCTCCGGGTTACAAAGTAACAAGTAATGGCAAATCAAGAATTTCAACAAGAGCATAAAACAGAGATACGGGCAGTAAATGACGCTATGGAAGTGCTTTATGGTAAATGGAAAATATCAATCATTTCATCTATATGTTATTACAGTAAAAGACGTTTCTCGGATATACTTAATGATGTTAATGGCATATCAAACAAAATGCTAAGCAAAGAGCTAAAGGAATTAGAACTAAATGAACTTGTAAAGAGAACAGTTTTAGACACGCAACCCATATCCGTTCAATATGAGTTAACAGAACACGGCAAAACGTTACAAACTATAATTAACAATCTTACTAATTGGGGAATTGAACATCGTAAAAAAATTACTGGGAAATAAACTAGCCTTAGTTTCTTAGTATTTAAGTAGAGCAGTACCAAATTAGTTTTTAATTTGAACGATTTGGTAAATGATTGGGGATGCTCGAACCCAATTAAGACGATTGCCCCTATAATAACTTACTGATGTTAAATTTCCTTAGCTTTTTTGATGAGCTTTATGTGGATATGTTGCCTTAAAGTATAAAACGAAAACTCCAGTAAATACTGAGGTTTGAATGATGTGTGGTCGATGAAGGGTTCGAACACAGAATGTCCACCTATCATTAAAGCTAATCTATAACCTGGCGCTCAATCATAGTAATAAGTTTTATCATCATCTCAACTGCACTTTCCTTTTTCAGAGGAATAACATTATTAACAATGGTATACCCTTCTATAAATAGAATAAGAAAACTTACAATCTCTTCAAGCTTAGTACAAAATATAGAAATTAGACCTACCAGCCACAAGCAGTAGGTTTTATAATAGGTGTCTACAGCGTTTCGCAATTCCTTATTTCTGGTGGCTAAAGTCCATATTTCCTGAAACATCAAAATTTGATGGCTGGACCTGCCTTCGATGAGTAGCATATTCAATACTTTTCCCAAAAAGATGTTCTTGTCTGGTATGCTATCGGCTGTCAAGAGTTTTATGGCTTTGGTGAGTTCTTCCTTGCAGCTTTCAAAATAAAACTCCACCGTTGCAATCAACAGCAGGTCTTTGTCCTTATAGTAATATTGAAGATTACTCAGTGACAAATTCGCAATTTTTGATACCTTTCTCCTAGAGAGATTCTCCGCACCCTCTTTAGTGCGTATAGCTATTGTTGCGGATAAGATCTTATAACAAGCCTCAAAGGAAGACTATGTAAAAACACTTTTAGAACATCATGCATCCACTGAAGCATTTGCAAGTTCTTTGACAGAAATGCTGACCGCGATCGGCAACGGCTTGTATGTAACAGAACATCGAACACAAGCAAGCACAACACCGACAACTATCAAAGAGTGGATGAGCGACAATCTGGTTTCAAAAATTAATTGAGGCCAACAGATGATACAGGTACCGCTACAATTGCATCCAACGTTTTACTATAAATATCAATTCCCTTTTTCAGATTTCCGCATGATAATCCACGCCATTGAACAAGTCATGATTCCTGGAAGCACTGCATAAATTGGGAGCCAGACAAAAAGCAAGCCACTGGTAGACGATTTTGAAGCAATGCTGTTAATATCAAAATACCACGTAATTTGTGCTGCCAGCGGAAATGCCAGCAATATTAACAGGGAGAGCATATAGAATATAAAAGGTGCTGTATGTGGGCGCTTTATTTTTTTAAAAACTTTCAGTTGAAAAATGTAAAAAACGACTATCGGAAGCAATTGGTATAAAGCAAAATAATTGAAACCTAAGATCAGGAAAGCTGCTACGGAGCACAAAAGACATAATAAAAATGCAGTTCTATTGTTCATTATCAAATTTAGTTAAAATATCTCACGACGCAAATGTTAGCGCTGTGAAATAACAGGGGAGTTAAAAATACTGGCTGGATATGCAAATAAAAATCACCCGATTCCATGCAATAGTCAGGTAGATTGTATTTTGACTGCAACTGGAAGCTGCATCGCTATATCCGCTAAAAAAGCTGGTATCTGTAAAGCAGCGGCTTGAAAGCACTTCCCTTTCGATTAGTGATGTGCTTAGTACTATACGTAATTAATCAGAAAAGCTGTTCAGGCAGGCACCTGAACAGCTATTTTTCTTATATTGCCGGCAGCTGGCAATCAGCTCCCAATTTTCTCCATAAAGGTCCTGATCTTAGCGATAATTCTCTCACCATCTTCCTCTAGTGCAAAATGGCCCGTATCGTAAATATTGTAGTCAATTTTCTTAACGTCTTTTTTGAACGCGACAGCGCCGCTTTCAGGAAAAAACGCATCATTCTTTCCCCAAACTATCAACAGCGGCGGTTGGTTATCGTTTAAATACTTTTGCCATTTAGGATATAATTTTAAGTTATTCCGGTAGTCATAAAATAAATCCATATTTACTTTGTGTGCGTTGGGTCTCGAAAGCTTTAAGTAATCTAAATTCCAAGTATCAGGATTTATCATTTCAGGATTTCTTGTTCCGTGCGTGTATTGCCATTTTAGGCCGTCTAAACTAAATGCAGGCAATATTGCTTTCTCGGTTTCCGCGTTCCTGTTTTTCCAAAGTTCCCTGATTCCACTCCACGCACCGCCCAAGCCTTCTTCGTATGCGTTTCCGTTTTGATTGATGATTGCTGTAACCCGTTCTGGATGTGATGCTGCGATCCTAAAGCCGATAGGCGCTCCATAATCTTGAATCATCAGCGCGCATACCTGCTTATCTTTTTCTTGATTAAAAATGCGTCTATCGTTTTTGCTATATTGTCAAAAGTATAGCTGTATTCAGATGCAGAAGGAAAATCGCTATTCCCAAATCCTGGATAATCTGGTGCTATCAGGTGAAAATTATCTGATAATTCCGACAGCACTTTTCGATATTGATGCGAAGATGAAGGAAAACCGTGCAATAAGACTATTGTAGGATTGTCGGGACTTCCGGCTTCTCGATAAGCAATAGTAATTCCGTCAATTTCGATGGTTTTAAATAATGTGGGGTGTTTGTGTTTCATACTTTTTGATTTATCGGCAGTTGTACTGCCTGTTTCGCTTTTACATCCAAATAATGTGAATAGGATGACAAATTGCAATAGGATTATTCTTTTCATTGTGAATCTAGTAAGTTTATAATTTTCTTTCAGTCTCTTCTATTTTTAAGTCGTTTATGCTGGCATATCTCTTTTGCATATACCCATTTTTGTCAAATTCCCAATTTTCGTTGCCATAGGCTCTAAACCATTGGCCATTTTTATCTCGGTATTCGTATTCAAATCGCACCGCTATTCGATTGTCGCTATAGGCCCAAAGCTGTTTCTTAAGAACGTAATCCAATTCGTTATCCCATTTTTCGGCTAGAAATTTTTGCACTTCATTCCTGCCACTGATAAATTGATTTCGATTCCGCCATTCTGTATCAATGGTATATGCCCCAGCAATTCGAATCGGGTCTTTGCTGTTCCAGGCGTCTTCTGCCATTTGGATTTTTTGAATTGCTGCCTTTTCGTCGAATGGCGGCAGTGGAAAAAGTTTTTTCATATATCTATTAATTACCGAACGTTTGTTAAATAAATAAACATATTTTTTTATTGATTTAAATACCTATTTTCGATGCGTCTTAATGTTGTTTCAAAAATAGCTGTATTGCGCAATCCTTTTGCTACGACAAGGCTGCCTTGAATTTCTACCAATGTCTGTATGGCAATTTCTTTTGCCCTGCCTGCGGTAAGATGCAATGCAATGCCAATCTCTGTAAAGCTAGCAATCCATTCCTCCATTCCATTTTTTATCTGCTCTTCGAACAGCGACATGCCAGCATCCATAGAAAAGGCTCTAAAAATGCAAGTTTCCTTACCGCCGCCGTATAACAGCCTGATGTTATCCAACGCTTTTTTAATTCTTGCTCTAGGCGCTTCGCTCTTGTCTCGCAATGAAAAGAATATTCTGTTCTTGACCCACTCGTCGATCTCATCAAAGACCGATTGGGCCATTTCTTGCTTGCCATTTGGAAATCTGTGGTACAGGCTTGCTTTTTTCAATCCGGTCGAATCGGCTAATTCCTTTAAACTGGCTCCTTCATATCCCTTGTCCCTAAAGACTTTGGTTAATCCGGTCATCATATCGCTATCTAATATTTTCTGTGGTCTCATGCCGCAAATATACAACAATTTTATTAATTACCAAACGTTCGTTAAAATAACTATTTCTAGATCAAGTTGAAAGTTTCTCTTGCTTGCTCAGGCCGTTCCGCCGCTTCTCGCACAAACAAGCTCGACAAATGGAAATTAATACTAGTGTGGCAACCGAAATAGAAATCCGATTTATTAACTTTATAATCTCAGCCACTTTGATAAAATCTCAAATATTCTGGCATAATCTCAAAGGGTTCGAAATCTGACAAATTTGAAAACAGCACAAAATTTCTTGAAAAGGACCTGACCCTGACCATGCTGGCAAAAAAAATCATCCCAATTAAGCTTTTCATCATCCCAAATAACTTTTTTTTACAGCCCTGCCAATTTTTGCAATTCCCCAACACCCCGCAATAGGGAAACCTATCTTTTAAAACTGCTACCTACATCTATATTCCAAATCAAGCCAAACCCGTCCTCATATAAAACAACCTCGCTTAGAATGCACAAAACGAGGTTGTTTTTCGGGATTATTTCTAAAAATCTAGTTTTTGAAAGGGCTGTGCACTTACCCGCCAAGATTTTTCTAAAATTACATATTGGTTATCTGTTTCCATCTGTTATCTAAATACAGCTGGTTATGATCGGACACTTTTAAGTTTTACTTAAATTTTCCTTACCATAACCGCAAATTGGACAATATTTTGCTTTTGGAGTTCTAAATGGTTTTTCACAATTCGGGCAATCTTTCCCAAACTGGCTTATCTGATGATGCAATATTGCGTTCGGATTTGATTCGTATTCTCCAGCAATTAACCGATACATTTCAAGCATATATCTATACTGCTCGAACGTTTCAATTTTTTCTAACCACAAATAATCTTTTACTTTCCTTTTTTTTATTTCTTCTTCAACGATTTTTTTTCCGCCAAACCAAGCATCTATGCATAATTTGAATTCGTTATCGTCCAGCATTTTTACTTTCAT
>Ga0247812_10002648_pt1 | contig 10117 bp, 7 predicted proteins | sample UWRJL149409B1_FD_178011 | JGI IMG/M metagenome (GOLD analysis project Ga0247812, IMG submission 178011) | Plant litter microbial communities from Arlington Agricultural Research Station in Wisconsin, United States - UWRJ-L149-409B-1 | ecosystem: Environmental > Terrestrial > Plant litter >...
GGGCTTGGTTTTTACAAACTGCAGCGCAGGACGGATCGTATGCTGTGTAGTGTGCACCGCGCCGGAAACCATTCCATCTGCATGACCTTTATAAACCATCATGGTGCCGAAGTAAGATACGTCTGTCATCATATCCCTGGCCATTTCCATATTTACATTTTTAGTTTTACGCAGTTCATATAAGGTTTCTACGTAATCATCATAATGTTCGGAATCTGCCGGATTATGAATATGAATTGTATTCAGATCCAGATTTAAACCTAATCGTTTTACCGTTGTTCCAATTTCTAATGGGTCGCCCAGTAAAGTAATATCTACAATATCCTGACTGATCAGTCTTTCTACTGCTTTTAATATTCTTTCATCATTGCCTTCAGGAAGTACAATGTGTTTTTTCTGACTTTTGGCCCATTTGACTAATTGGTACTGGAACATATGAGGCGTGATTCCCTCATAGCGGAAGGTGATAATCTTATCATCCAGCGCCTGCATATCTACATATTTTTCAAAAATATCTATGGCCAGTTCTATCTTCTTTTTATTGTCAATCGTAATCTTCGAATGTATTGCACCGATAGCGGTAGTAGTCTCAAAAGTGCCTTTTTCTACTGATATGATAGGAATAACAGTTTGCAGACCTTCAATCAGCCGGATCATGTGCTCGTCAGGTAGCGTCCCGGCGGTAAGTACAATTCCCGCTACTTTTGGATAATTGGCTGATAAGTTTGCCTGTAAAGATCCGATAATAATGTCGCCACGGTCACCCGGCGTTACGATCAGTACATTTTCTTTGATGTAACTCAAAAAATTAGGTAACATCATCGCACCAGTTACAAAGTTATCTACCTGGTTGGCCATCAGGTCTGCGCCGAATAATACCTTCCCATTCAGCGCATGGGTTATCTCTTTCATGGTCGGACTCTGTAAGCCACTTTCCAAAGGGATGACGGTAATCATCAGGTCTGCCGGTAACTGTTTTGCTAAAGCAAGTTTTACCTGTTCCGCATCTTTGGGAGCAACCATATTTGCCACAATTCCCAGGACCTGTACATCCCTGAGCATAAAGTTTCTGTAGACGTTTACAGCTGTATTGATCAGCTGTGTTGCCGTTTTGTCTTTACCTGTTACCACCATCATCACAGGGGCACCCAGATTTTTGGCGATCAGGGCATTGGACTCAAACTCAAAAGCGATTCCTTCGCCTAAGAAGTCGCTTCCTTCTATCACCGTAAAATCATAATTATCTTCCAGCTTTTTATATTTGCTGATAATGGTATTGATCATGTGACCAGTATGTTCCGCTTTAGCATCATGCAGAATCTGCTGCCGTGTAAAGGCATAAGTATCCTGGTAATTAATTGGCAGGGAAAAATAGTCAAGGATAGCTTCAATGTGCTGTTCCTTTTGCTCAGGATCTTCCTGTGCAATAATCGGTTTGAAATAGCCCACCTTTTGTGTTTTGGCGAGCAACATATTTACCATTCCGAATGCGACAACTGATTTGCCAGTGTAAGGTTCTGCAGAGGCTATGAATATGTTTTTGGTCATGTCGAATTATTTATTTACCCTTAATAACGAATCACGACCAAGATAGTGGGAAAAAAATTAATTTTTGCTATTTTGAGATCCATCCTTCCGGATTTTGTGCAACCTTTCCTCTCCTGATCTGGAACTGTAATTGCGGTCTGCCGCCGTCATTTGCCACAATACCAATTGTTTGTCTCGTTGTCACCTGTGATCCTACCGCTACTGATACAGATTTTAAATTCTGATAAACTGTATAATATTCTCCATGTTTGATCAGAATGAAATAAACACCGTACTGAAAACTGGCAATTCTCACCGTACCGGCAAATACAGCACGGACTGCCGCGCCCGGGGCGGTTTCGATATTGATACCATCATTGACGTATGAGGCCTGACCTTCCATGTGTTTTCCAAAACGTTCTGTGATGGTACCATTGACAGGCCAGGGGAGGGAGCCTCTGTTTTTCTGGAAGTCGGACGACAATTTTGCTGATCCCGCACTGGCATTCAGGTAACTGCCGCTGGTTTTTGCCTTTCCGGCAGGAGCTTTCTTATTTGCTGTTCGCGCTCTCGCAGCGGCTGTACGTTCCGCTGCATCAGCTTTCTTTTTGGCTATGGCAATGTCTCTTAAAATTGCTGCGCGGATATCACGGTCCAGTCTTGCCTGTTTTTTTCTGCGAACGGCAATATCCTGTTTGTATTGTTTTTCCTGTCTGCTGTATTTATTAAGGACCAGTGCCTGTTCAGATTTGTTCTTATCCAATTTTGCCCTGTCGTTTTCCTGTTCCTGCAGCAGGTTACTTTTTTCTTTGAGATTTTTGTCAAGGATAACGATTTTATATTTCAGGTCTTTTTGACGACCCTGAATATAGTCTGCCTGTTTTTTCCTGTACTGACCAAACTGCTGGAGATATCTGATTCTTTTATAGGCCTGATTAAAGTCCTGGGAGGCGAAAATAAACATCATCCGCTCGTAAGCGCTTCGGTTGCGTTGCGCAAACCTCATCATCGCGGCATACTCATCCTTGAGCTGACCCAGTTGTCCCTTAAGGTTGGTTACCGTATGGGTATTCTCATTGATCTGATGGTCAAGATTTCTGATTTCAGTATTAATTACAGCAATTTTTTCCTGCATTAAGCCAATTTTGGCATTTAATGCATTGATCTGACTAAGCGTAAGCTTTTTGTTCTTTGCTGCTCTATTTGCATTTCTTTGTAAAAGATTGATTTCACGTTGCAATGCCTGTTTTTTTCTTTTCAGCGCTGTACTGCTTTGGGCAAATGAAAAAGAAGACGACAATATAAAAAGGCAGAGAATGATCAGGCTTTTTAAACTCATTCAGCCAAAGGTAAAGATTTTTTTAAAGCTATTAAAAACGGATGCAGCATTTGGTGATCTGATTACTGCTTTTGCAGATAGAATCCATGCATTTAGATATGGCGCAGACCATACTCATCCGCTTAAGAGGCACTGGTATACCTGGAAACGAAATAAGCAAGCCCACGCCAAAGCATGAGCGTTGCAATATCTCTCGTTTCCTTTTGAAATTACCAGTTTCCTTAAGCGAGTTTTGCGACGCAATATCTTAAATCATATTTTTTTCCGACAGCGAGCTCATGGCTGTTGTCAAAACTTTAACGAAAGTAAGAAAATTGTGCGTTATGAAATGAATTTCTGTGTTGAATTTTATTTATAAGTGCTGATTTTAATGCTAAATCTATTTTATAATTGATCAGCTGACAGGGGTAAAATAAAAAAGGATTTATAATTTAAAATAAAGTATACTTAATTAGTAGATTATTTGTATGTTTGCAGCACACCGTTCTTAAATTTATTAATTTTATCCAGAAAGACTGAGGGAAGGGCCCTGTGATGTCTTAGCAACCTGTATTTAACAAGGTGCTAACTCCTACCGCTTAAAAGCGGATAGATAAGAATATTTTCATTGAATATAATTGTCTTTGATAGGTTTTTAAGCTTGAATAAGCTTGTTCATCATGGTCGTATAAGCGATGAGTTTATACAGGCTCCATCAGAAATCCGGGTATTAACATTATTTTTTAATCTTAAATATTTAGATGGACATGAGAATTTATTTTGACAATGCAGCAACTACACCTTTAAGCAGAGAAGTTTTTCAGGCTATGGAACCTTATCTTTTTGAAAACTTCGGCAACCCTTCTTCTTCACATTACTACGGGAGAACAGTTAAAAATGCAATCGAACAGTCACGCAAAACAATAGCAGATTTATTGAATACTGCACCTGCACAGATCGTTTTCACCTCAGGTGGTACCGAAGCTGACAATACTGCTATTCTTTCAGGAATCAGAAACAACGGGATCAAACTGGCTATCACGACACCATTTGAACATCATGCTGTATTAAATACTTTAAAATCTCTTCAAAAACGTGGGGAGATAGAACTGGTGTATCTGAATCACGATGAGAAAGGTAATTTGTCCATTCCCCATCTGGAATTATTACTGTCAGCTCATGCAAAGACATTTGTTTCTGTGATGCACGGTAATAATGAGATTGGAAATTTAAATGACATACAGGAGATCAGTAATGTCTGTTGTAGGTATGGAGCTATATTTCATACGGATACGGTGCAGAGCATGGGACAGTATCAATACAATACAAAACAGTTGAAAGCAGACTTTCTTGTGGGATCTGCGCATAAATTTCATGGCCCGAAAGGAATAGGTTTTTTGTATAAAAGCGCGGACCATGATTTATTGCCATTGATTAATGGAGGTTCTCAGGAAAAGGGAATGCGTAGCGGTACGGAAAACGTGACAGGCATTGTAGGTCTTGCAAAAGCACTTGAACTGAGTTACGGTAATCTTGAAAATAACAAAAGACATATTACGCTGTTAAAAGAGAAAATGATCAGAGATCTTATTCATCATATTCCAGGAATTAGATTCAATGGCAATTCGGCACAGACAGCTGATAGTCTGTCGACAGTTTTAAGTGTTTCCTTGCCGGAAGCGGTAAATGGAGATAGTCCGCTCAATTATCTTGACCGGCATCATATTTGTGTATCAGGCGGAAGCGCCTGCACGAGTCACAGTACGTCAGGATCTCATGTTTTGGCTGCTTTGGGTGATAATTTTGATCGAAGTACGGTTAGATTTTCTTTTAGCAGATATAATACGGCAGACGAGATTGACAAGGTAGTAAACAGGCTTGCCGGGCTGTACAAACAAGAAAGCCTGAACGAACTCAGCGCTGTGAGTTAATTTATAAATTTAAATGATTGAACTAAAAAATATTACAAAGCAGTTTCAGCTCAGGAACAGGATTGTAACTGCTTTGTCTGATGTATCTCTAAAAGTTCCGAAGGGTAAGATCTTCGGTGTTATTGGCGCTTCAGGAGCAGGAAAAAGTACGCTGATCCGTTGTGTCAATTTACTGGAAAGGCCAACCTCCGGAGAAGTGATTGTTGACGGCATAAATCTGATTGACCTTTCTTCTGCACAGCTGGCGAAAGAAAGAAGGCAGATTGGCATGATCTTCCAGCATTTTAACCTGTTATCTTCAAGAACGGTTTTCGATAATGTGGCATTTCCTCTGGAGCTTGACAAATTGCCTAAAGCAGAGATTGAGGAAAGAGTAAATGCTTTGCTGGCTTTGGTAGGACTCCATGAAAAGCAACACGATTATCCTGCAAGTCTGTCTGGCGGACAAAAACAGCGTGTTGCCATTGCCCGTACTCTGGCAAGTAATCCAAAAGTATTGTTATGCGATGAGGCGACCAGTGCCCTCGATCCTGCTACAACACGTTCTATACTTGCCCTATTAAAAGATATCAATAAGCGACTGAATATAACTATCCTGCTGATTACGCATGAAATGGATGTGGTAAAAAACATTTGTGATGAAGTTGCAGTGATCAGTAATGGCGTATTAATTGAACAGGGTACTATAAGTGAGATTTTTGCACACCCAAAAACTGACCTGGCCAGGGAGTTTGTGGCTTCTTCATTAAAGATAACCCTGCCGGAAAGTTATCAGGAGCGACTTATCCCTGTGTATAGTGCCGGCAAAAGACCTTTACTGAAATTAGATTTTACCGGCCTTTCTGCCGATGATCCTGTCTTATCAGAAGTAAGCAGATTATTTGAAATTGATAACAATATAATATATGCACAAATTGAGCATTCTGGTGGCGTTAAATTCGGCGCAATGGTTGTAGAAGCATCAGGTACAGAGGTGAATAACCAAAAAGCAATTGCTTATTACGAGTCCAGACAAATTAAAGTGGAGGTTTTAGGCTATGTCTGATGCAATGATCCTGCTCCTGATTAAAGGGGCTCTTGAAACCATTATCATGACTTTTGTCTCGGGCTTTTTTGGCTTTGTAATCGGGCTGCCTACCGGCGTCATGTTATATCTTACCCGTAAAGGTCAGGTGTTAGAAAATATCAGTTTGAACACCACTGTTTCCATTCTTGTAAACATATTCAGATCTATTCCTTTCATTATTCTGATTGTATGGATGATTCCTTTTACCAGAATGCTGGTAGGGACGTCTATTGGTGTAGAGGCGGCGTTAGTTCCTTTAAGTATTGGTGCAGCGCCTTTCATCGCAAGAATGGTAGAAAATAGTCTGATCGAAGTGCCCGGAGGACTGGTGGAAGCTGCGAGAGCGATGGGAGCGACTCCATTTCAGATTGTAGTTAAAGTTCTTTTGCCTGAAGCCCTGCCTTCACTGATCAACACGGCTTCTATTACACTAATTACATTAGTGGGTTATTCTGCTATGGGCGGTGCCGTGGGTGCTGGTGGATTAGGCCAGATAGGTTATCAGTACGGCTATGTAGGATACGATGTAGTCGTGATGAATACCGTGCTGTTATCCCTGGTTGCACTTGTGTTTTGCATACAATTTGCAGGTGATGCTATTTCTAAACGTGTAGACCACAGGAAATAATCCTGTTTTATTATAATAACAATTCAATGAAATCAAAAATTCAATTATTCGCAGCTATTACTGCTATGATTACCTTGTTTGGCTGCGGCAGAGGTAACAAAACAAACAATCCTGACCATATTAAAGTAGGTGTGGAGGCCGGACCGGAATATGTGGTTGCACAGGCGGCGCAGAAAGTAGCAAAAGAGAAATTCGGACTTGAGGTTGAACTGATTCAGTTTAATGATTATGTGATGCCTAATGAAGCGCTGCATCAGGGAGATATAGATGCGAACGTTTTCCAGAACAAACCATACCTGGATGTACAGGCTAAACAACGCGGGTACCAGTTTTTTATCCAGGGAAATACATTTGTTTATCCTTTGGCAGGTTATTCCAAGAAAATTAAAAGTCTCAGTGAGCTGAAAGACGAAAGCACTGTTATCATTCCTAATGATCCTACAAATGAAGGCAGATCACTGCTCTTATTACAGAAAGCCGGCCTCCTGAAATTAAAAGACGGTGTAGGGCTTCTGCCTACAATAAATGATATTGTAGATAATCCTAAAAAATTGAAAATTGTGGAGCTGGAAGCACCACAGTTACCACGATCACTGGATGACCAGAATGTAACTATTGCTATCATCAACAATACGTTTGCTACTCCTGTGGGATTAATTGCCAACCGTGACGGATTGTTTGTAGAGGATAAAAATTCTCCTTATGTGAATATCATCGTGTCCAGAGAAGACAATAAAAACGAAAGCAAAATCAAAAGGTTCGTTCAGGCATTCCATTCTGATGAAGTAGCCGCCGCTGCTGCAAAAGAATTTAAAGGTGGTGCGGTAAAGGGCTGGTAATCTCAGGAATTTATTTCTTCATAACGGAGTACCCTGTTTTTATACAAGCTGTCTATCTTGAATACATATGCTAAAATGATCAGCAAAGTTACCGGCAGGGTCACATATTCAAAAATGTCAAACTTCCAGAAGCCATAACTGAGGAGCAAGATTAATCTTAAGCATTCGAGATAGAAAATCCATTTTCTCTGCTCAAGCAGTGCTCCGCAGTTGATGAGCGTGAGCAGGATGAACAAAGTAATAAATAATTTGTCATCAGTCCCTAATATAGCATAAAGGGAGGTGATCACCGTAAGTAATACAACTGCAGCTATAACCTGCAGGTTCAGATAGGTTTTGAATTTAAATCTGTATCTTGATGAAGACTTGTGCTGGAGATATTTTTGCTCCAGTGCGGGTCTTATCTCCTGATCCAGTGTTGCTGGTCCGCCGAATATTATCTTTGCCTTTTCTTTATATCCTGAAACCCTTTTACAAGCTTCGATGAGCTCAAGATAATAATGAAAGTGCTGCCAAAGGAAACTGTAACTTTTTACAGGATGCGTCAATCCGTATTTGGGACTTTCTTCTTCGCTTTGGAAAGTGCCGAAAATTTTATCCCAGAAAACAAAAACATCCCCGTAATTTTTATCCAGGTATTTTTCATCACTGGCGTGATGTATGCCATGCAGGGAAGGGGTAATCAATACATTTTCCAGCCATTTCACCTGACCAATTAACTGCGTATGGGTAAAGAAGGAATAGGCGCCATGCACAACCAGAATGGTGATGACCATATTAGGATGAAAACCCGCCAATGGCAGCACGCACCAGAAAACATTCCTGATGATGGCCTGAAAAACCGTAATTCTTGCCGATACTGTAAGATTGAACTCTTCACTCTGATGATGTACAATATGTGCTGCCCACAAAAAATTCACTTCATGGCCCAGTCTGTGATACCAGTACCAAACCAGGTCCGTAGCCATAATCAGTAATACCCATACCCACCAGACATTAGGGATATTGAATACCGCGTGATGGCTATAAATCCAATAAAAAAGTGAATAAAAACTACCTGCAATAAATAAGTTGAGCAATCGCTCGGCAATACCAATGCTTACATTAGCGATCGAACTTTCATATTTGAATATATCTGGTCTTTTCAAATGTACGGCGAGCATATATTCTAAATAAAGAAAGATAAAAAATCCTGGGATTGCAAAGGCCAAATAATTAATGTTTAGATTGAGCAGGGTATTCATAATCAATATTTTAGCTATTTTTAATTTCGGACGTTTAATTTATGAGTATCTAAATGATTTCTAACGCCTATGAAGCCTGCAGCTTATATTCATCTCTTTTGTATGCTGACGCAGGAATCATTAGAACGATAGTGGAGGCAAGATAATAAAATCTATAAAAATAGTAGACATTAATTTGTGTTATTATTGTTTATATTGTTTTTCTATTTATATGAAAAAAGAAACAGTAATTGTAATTGGGGCCGGAATAGCAGGTTTAGTTGCTGCAAAGGAATTGTCGGCGTATTTTGATGTAGTTATTTTGGAAGCTTTGTCTCGTTTTGGCGGGAGGATTGACACCATCACAGACAGTGGTTTTTCCCTGCCAGTGGAGTCAGGTGCAGAATTTGTTCATGGCCAGGCCGAAAATTCTATTGAGCTGCTGGAGGAGGCGAAACTGAGTTATCAACCTGTTGAAGGAACGTTTTATAAGATCACTAAAGGCAGATTAATGAAACAGGAAGAAATGGTACAAGGCTGGGATATTTTATTGAGCAAAATGGCTGGCTTAAGGGAAGACATGACTTTGCAACAGTTTCTTTCTACTTATTTTGAAGGAGAAAGAAACGCTGAGATAAGAAAACAGGCTATTGCATTTGCAGAGGGCTTTGATATTGCAGCCATTGAAAAGGTGAGTGTTCAGTCACTCTATAAGGAATGGTCTGATCAGAGCGGAGACAATAGAGTAGATGGCGGGTACAGTAAATTAGTGGAATACCTTGTTGAGGAATGCAGAAAAATGGGATGTACGCTGATTACCAATTCAATTGTTAAGGAGATCGACTGGACCGGAGAACAAGTTTTAGTGAAGACGCTAAATAACATCATATATGGTGGCGAATATTGTGTCGTAACAGCTTCAGTCGGTATTTTACAGTCTGCCACTTCAAAATCGGCGATAACCTTTACACCTGCTCTGCCGGAATATATGAGCGCTTTTCATCAAATCGGTTTCGGCAATGTTGTAAAAGTGGTCCTGGAGTTCACCGAGGTGTTTTGGGATAAGGACGCGGGGTTCTTTTTTAGTGACGAACAATTTCCTACGTGGTGGACTCAACTCCCAATGGAGGTTCCGCTTTTAACAGGATGGGCTGGGGGACCTGCTGCGGATCTGCTCAAGGAGCTGAATGAGGCAGAGCTGCTGGATGTAGCGATCAGGTCTGTATCTTCAATATTTAATTTAAGTATCGAAGACATACAAAAAAAGATAAAGGCAGCTCAGGTTTTTAACTGGCATAACGAGCCATTTACAGCTGGTGCGTATAGTTATCATCTGCCTGAGACACCTGAAGCACTCGATATCCTAACTCTTCCGGTTGGTGGTAAATTGTATTTTGCCGGGGAAGGATTGTATTCAGGGTCGCATCCGGGAACCGTTGAAGCAGCAATAGTTAGTGCTAAAGACGTTGCAGGTCGTTTAAAAAAAGATAAATTCAATTCAATAGCCTCATTCATTTAATATCTGGCATATCCTGAGAATTCAAGTTTCCCGACATTTTAAACCCTATCAGTGAAGTTAAAAAAG
>Ga0247812_10002649_pt1 | contig 10115 bp, 8 predicted proteins | sample UWRJL149409B1_FD_178011 | JGI IMG/M metagenome (GOLD analysis project Ga0247812, IMG submission 178011) | Plant litter microbial communities from Arlington Agricultural Research Station in Wisconsin, United States - UWRJ-L149-409B-1 | ecosystem: Environmental > Terrestrial > Plant litter >...
TGACTGCCCGCGCGTTGCTGGTCGATCGGGATGCCCTGACCACGCTTCAACTGGCCGGCGACGTCCTCGGTGCCAACGGTGTACTGATGGACGCCTTCTACAGCGACGTGCGCACCCCGCTGGCCGAATGGCGTGAGGGGCGAGGACTACCCGCCGACCCGATGGTTGCCTACGCAGCATCCGGATACCAAAACCAGATCGCCGAGGCACGCGCGGGCGGACAGCAGGCCTCCTGGGGAGCGTAGTTCCCCCCTTTTCTGCACCGCCCACACGGCACCGCCATCAGTCACCGTAACTAGGCACCGCCATCCGGCACCGCTATTTCCCCGAACTTCAGCTTGCGCTCACCAGAAGGACACCCCTCATGACGAACCCAGCCGCCGCAGAACTCCTCGCCCGGAGCAACCGCCTGGGGTCTGACCCCCGGATCACCAACTACGCCGGGGGCAACACCTCGGCTAAGGGCACCGAAATCGACCCGGCGACGGGCGAATCCGTCGAGCTGCTCTGGGTGAAGGGGTCCGGCGGCGATCTCGGCACCCTGACCGAGAGCGGGCTCGCGGTGCTGCGGCTCGACCGGATGCGCGCGCTGACCTCGGTCTACCCGGGAGTGGAGGGCGAAGACGACATGGTCGCCGCGTTCGACTACACCCTGCACGGCAAGGGAGGCGCCGCACCCTCGATCGACACGGCCATGCACGGACTGGTGGATGCGGCCCACGTCGACCACCTGCACCCCGACTCCGGCATCGCGTTTGCGACCGCCGCCGACGGGGAGGCGCTCACCGCACAGGCGTTTGGCGGCCGGGTCGCGTGGGTTCCCTGGCGTCGTCCCGGATTCCAGCTCGGACTCGACATCGCCGCCATCAAGGAAGCGAACCCCGACGCGATCGGCGTGATCCTCGGCGGCCACGGCATCACGGCGTGGGGTGACACCAGCGACGACGCCGAGGCCAATTCCCGCTGGATCATCGACACCGCCGAGCAGTTCATCACCAACAACGGCCGTGCCGAACCGTTTGGCCCCGCGCTCGACGGTTACGCAGCGCTGCCCGAGGCTGAGCGTCGAACCAAAGCCGCCGCCCTCGCCGCACACCTGCGTGGGCTGGTGTCGACCGATCGCGCCCAGGTTGGGTCGTTTACGGATGCTCCGGTCGTCACCGATTTTCTCGCCTCCACCAACCACGTGCGACTCGCAGCGCTCGGCACCAGCTGCCCCGACCACTTTCTGCGCACCAAGGTTCGCCCGCTGGTGCTGGACCTCCCTGCCGACGCCTCCGTCGAGGACTCCCTCACCCGCCTCGACGAACTCCACGCCCAGTACCGCGTCGACTACCAGGCGTATTACGACGCACACTCGACCGCCTACTCCCCCGCCATCCGCGGCGCCGACCCGGCCATCATTCTGATCCCGGGTGTGGGGATGTTCAGCTACGGCGCCAACGCGCAGACCGCACGGGTTGCCGGCGAGTTCTACATCAACGCCATCAACGTGATGCGCGGGGCCGAGGCCATCTCCTCCTACTCCCCCATCTCCGACGAGGAGAAGTTCCGTATCGAGTACTGGGCCCTCGAGGAGGCCAAACTCCAGCGCCTCCCCAAGCCGAAGCCGCTCGCCGGTCGGATCGCCCTCGTCACCGGTGCCGCATCCGGAATCGGCAAAGCCATCGCCACCCGCCTGGTCGCCGAGGGCGCGAGTGTGGTGATCGCCGACCTCGACCTCGAGAAGGCCCAGGCGGCCGCCGCCGAGATTGGTGCTGGTGCTGCTCGATCCACCGACGCCGCAGTCGGGGTGCAGGCGAATGTCACCGACGAAGATCAGGTGCAGGGTGCGGTGGATGCTGCGCTCCTCACGTTCGGCGGGCTCGACCTCGTTGTCAACAACGCTGGCCTCTCGCTCTCGAAGTCCCTGCTCGAAACCACCGTCGCCGACTGGGACCTCCAGCACAACGTCATGGCGAAGGGCTCCTTCCTTATCTCGCGGGCAGCCGCGAAGGTGCTCATCGACCAGAAGCTCGGCGGCGACATCATCTACATCTCGTCCAAAAACTCCGTGTTCGCCGGCCCCAATAACATCGCCTACTCCGCAACCAAGGCCGACCAGGCCCACCAGGTGCGGTTGCTCGCGGCGGAACTCGGCGAGTACGGCGTCAAGGTCAACGGCATCAACCCCGACGGGGTCGTTCGCGGGTCCGGCATCTTCGCCGGCGGCTGGGGCGCCAAGCGTGCCGCGGTCTATGGGGTGCCCGAGGAGGAGCTCGGCGCCTACTACGCGCAGCGCACCCTGCTCAAGCGCGAAGTGCTGCCGGAGAACGTCGCGAACGCCGTGTTTGTACTCTGCACCGCCGACCTCAGCCACACCACCGGCCTGCACATCCCGGTCGACGCGGGTGTTGCCGCCGCGTTCCTCCGATGAGCGCGGTGCTGGTGCGCCGGTGGCTCCGATGAGCGCGACGGTCGCGGCCGTTGACCTCGGCGCGACCAGCGGTCGCGTTATCCTCGGGCACGTCTCGCACAACGAGTTGAGCATCCGGCCGGTCGCGCGCTTCCCCAACCTGCCGGTGCGCACCATCGATGGCCTGCACTGGAACATCCTCGAGCTCTACCGCAACGTCGTCGCCGGGCTCGCCCACGCCGTGCGCGAAGAGCCCGCACTCTCGAGCGTCGCGGTTGATTCGTGGGCGGTCGACTACGCCTTGATGCGAGGTGGGCGGATGCTCGGCACGCCCTATCATTACCGCGACACTCGCTCCGAAAACGCGGTAGTGGCCGCACACGCCCTGGTCGGCCCGGCGGAGCTGTACTCACACAACGGACTGCAGCACCTCCCCTTTAACACCCTGTTCCAGCTCACCTCGGACCGCCTGGCGGGCACCCTCGAGCTCGCGGACGAGTTTCTCCTTATCCCCGACCTCATCAACTACTGGCTCACCGGCGAGCGCGCGGCGGAACGCACCAACGCCTCCACCACCGGACTCGTCAACGTCGCCACCGGCCAGTGGGACACCGACCTGATCTCGGCGCTCCAGCTGCCGCGCTCGGTGTTCCCCGAGCTGGTCGGAGCAGGCACCACCCTCGGTGGGTTTCTGCCGGAGGTCGCCGCAGAGATTGGGCTCGGCGGAGCATCCGGAACCCGATCCGCACACGGCCACAACAGCACCGGCGCCGGCCCCGGCACCGGCCCCCGACGCACCACGGGCGGACTCGCGCATCGCGGCCCCACAGTCATGGCGATCGGGTCGCACGACACCGCCTCGGCCGTGGTCGCCATTCCCGCCACGACGGACGACTTCGCCTATATCTCGTGCGGAACCTGGGGGCTTGTGGGGGTCGAACTCGCCTCCCCCGTGCTCAGCGAAGCCGGGCGACTCGCCAACTTCACCAATGAGGGTGGCGTCGACGGTCGTGTGCGGTTTTTGCACAACGTGATGGGGCTCTGGCTGCTCAGCGAATCGGTGCGCACGTGGGAGCGCACCGAGCCCGCGATCCACCTCCCTACCCTGCTCTGGCCGCCGCGGACGTTCGCACTTCCGTGCCCGTGTTCGACGCGAACGATCCGCGGTTCCTCGCGCCCGGCGACATGCCCGCTCGTATTGCCGAGTGGTGCCAGGAGCACAACCAGGGGGCGCCGCGCACGCAGGCGGAGTATGTGCGGAGCATCCTGAACAGCCTTGCCGACGCCTTTACGCGGGCGGTCGCCACGGCCAGCGAGCTGTCGGGACACCGTGTGCGAGTCATCCACATTGTGGGAGGCGGATCGCAGAACGAGCTGCTCTGCCAGCTGATCGCTGACCGCAGCGGGCTGCCCGTCGAGGCGGGACCCGTTGAGGCCACGGCTATTGGCAACGTGCTGATCCAGTCCCGCGCGGATGGGTTGGGCGACGCCAGCGGTTCGGGTGGCTCGGGCGGATCGAGCACGTCGGGCGGATCGGGCGGCACCGCCTCGCTCGAGGCTCTGCGGTCGCTCGTCGCCTCCGCGTTTTCCCCCATACGGTATCTGCCCCGCCGGGCCGCGTAACCTGAAAATGGTTGCTACACCCGGGCATCCGACCACTACCCCGGACACCGCGACACCTCACCACAACCAAGAAAGCCGGAATCGATGAAGCAGGAACGACGTTTTCCCCGCGTGCACGACCTCGCACCCCTGATGCAGTTCAAGGTGCCCGAGCTCAAGGCCAAAAAACGTCGCTTGGACGCCGCGCTCACGATTGACGACCTGCGCCAGATCGCCAAGCGCCGCACACCGAAGGCCGCGTTCGACTACACCGACGGATCCGCCGAGGCCGAACTGTCGCTGCGCCGGGCGCGCCAGTCGTTCCGCGACATCGAGTTTCACCCGGCGATCCTGCGTGACGTCTCCGAGGTCGACATGTCGTCCACGGTGCTCGGCGGCCACACTGCCCTGCCGTTCGGAATCGCGCCCACCGGCTTCACCCGCATGATGCAGAGTGAGGGCGAGATCGCCGGGGCATCGGCGGCTGGGGCCGCGGGCATCCCGTTCAGCCTCTCCACCATGGGTACCTCATCGATCGAAGACGTCGCCGCCGCGAACCCCAACGGCCGCAACTGGTTTCAGCTCTACATGTGGAAAGACCGCGAGCGCTCGATGGCACTCGTCGACCGGGCGGCAGCGTCGGGATTCGACACCCTCCTCGTCACCGTCGATGTGCCCGTCGCGGGTGCACGCCTGCGGGACAAGCGCAACGGCTTCTCGATTCCGCCACAGCTCACCCTCGGCACGGTCATCAACGCGATCCCGCGACCCGAATGGTGGATCAACTTCCTCACCACCGAGCCCCTCGCCTTCGCCTCGATCGACCGCTGGTCGGGCACCGTCGCCGAACTCATCGACACCATGTTCGACCCGACCGTCACCTACGAGGACCTCGCCTGGATCAAAGACCAGTGGCCCGGCAAGCTGGTGGTGAAGGGCATCCAGACAGTGGATGATGCCAAGCGAGTCACCGAGCTCGGCGTCGACGGTCTGGTGCTCTCGAACCACGGCGGCCGCCAGCTCGACCGCGCGCCGATCCCCTTCCACCTTCTGCCCGAGGTGGTGCGCGAAGTGGGAAACGACACCGAGGTGCACCTCGACACGGGCATTATGTCGGGCGCGGACATCGTCGCCTCGATCGCGCTGGGAGCCAAGTTCACCCTCATTGGGCGGGCCTACCTCTACGGCCTGATGGCCGGAGGGCGCGAGGGAGTGGACCGCACCATCGGCATCCTCTCGGAGCAGATTGCGCGCACCATGCGACTTCTTGGGGTCACGTCCCTCGAGGAGCTCACCCCCGCGCACGTTACCCAGCTCGAACGCCTGGTGCCACGGCCGCGCGGGTAGTTTCGGGTAGGCGCAGGTCGCAAGTCTCCGTAGCCGGGGCCACAAATCGCAGGTCTCCGTAGCCGGGGCCACAAAGTCACGACGCCCATTTAGCCGGGGCCACCGCAACTCATCAGGGGCCCATAAATCCCCTGCAACTGCTCGCGGCGGCCCCGGCTATTTCTGACGCTGCGCGAACTGGCCCCGGCTACGACGGAGTCGTGCGCGTTTCGGCCCCGCGTGAGTCCGGCTTTGCGTCAACTGGCCCCGGATAAATCCTCATCCGCGCGTATCGACCCCGGATAAATTCTTGTCAGCGCGTACTGGCCCCGGATGAATCCTCACTCGCGCGTACTGGCCCCGGATGAATCCTCACCCGCATGTACTGGCCCCTGATAGTGACGCCGCAGCGCTGGCGAGCCGAGCATCTCAGTCAATCGAGTACGGCAGTCAGTCGATCGAACCGAACACCTCAGTCGATCGGACCCAACAGGTTCGTCGCCACGGTCGCGTGCACCGATTCGGGGTCGGAGGGGTGGAACATCCCTGCCACCACGTCACGGTAGAGGCGCGCGAGCTCGCTGTCGGCTCGGTACGAGCTGCCGCCGGAGACGCGGATGGCCTGGTCCACCACGATCCGTGCCGCCTCGGTGGAGTGATTCTTCACACCCACCAGAAGCCGAAACCAGTCGCGACCGTGATCAACGAGTGAGTCGACGTCGGCTGCAACCTCACGGATGTGGGGGCCGACCGCATCGAGTGTCAGCGCGGCATCCGCGATCCGCCACCGAATATCGGGATCCTGAGCATACGAGCGACCGTCGTTTTTGAGGCTCTTTCGGCGGTGCACGGTCGCGACGGCCAGCTCAAGCGCCCGGTCGGCAATGCCCGCGTAGACGGCAGCGATGAGGGTCTCGAACGCGGCGAAAATCGCGAAGATAAACGGGTCGGCGGAGGGGCCAACGGGAACAGTGCGCACAATGCGATCGGCCGGGATGCTCGCGCCGTCGAGTACCGTTGTGCGACTCTGGGTGGCGCGCTGGCCGAGGGTGTTCCAGTCGTCGAGAATCCGGTAGCCGGGGTCGCTGCGCAGCAGAAATCCGTGCACCAGCACCGGGTTGTCCGGGTCGCTGTTGTCGCGCCCGAAAATACCGAGGCGCGTCCAGGCGGGCGACATCGAGGTGAAGATTTTGGTGCCCGTGAACGTGTAGCCGCCGTCGGGCTGCGGCACAGCGGTGGTGATCGAGTCCTGCAGCACCAGGTCGTTGCCGGGCTCACTATTGCCAAACGCGAAGACTTCACCGCGCGCAGCGTCGTCGAGAATCCAGGTGAGTGAGTCGTCGCCGCGTTCGCGCAGAATTCGGGCGACGCCGGTCCAGACGAGGTGCATGTTGATGCCGAGCGCGGTGGCCGGGGCGTAGGACGCGAGAATGCGCTGGTCGGATGCCGCGGCAGCCAGCCCCCGGTCGGCGAGGTATCCCGCCTCCACCAGCTCGGTGAGGTCTTCGGTGAAAAACACGTTGTCGCGGTCGTACCCCGCGGCACGGGACCGGATGCGGTCGAGCAGCTCCGGATTCAACACGGATGTGTGCGGAACAGATTCGGACACACCGGAGTCGGGCACACCGGAATCGGGCACACCGGAATCGGACGGGACGGAGGCGGACGACGTTGTGCTGACAGTCACGGTCATTTTTCGAGTCTAGGCTCGCGTCTCTTACCGTGTCTGCTCAGTTTCGACACATAAAGTGTCCACACAGCACGCGGGCATCTCAGTGGTTCCCGCACTCCGACCGAAGGCGAGCATCATGTTCCGATACCTCAAGTACCTGCCCGTCATCATCCCCGTGGTGAAGAAGTTCCTGCGCAGCCCGCAGGGCCAGAAGGCGCTCCGCAAGGCGCGCACCCTCCTGCAGTCGAAGTCGACGGGCCCTCGCCGCTAAGCGCACTTTCCCGCAACCTGCCCGTGCCCACCAACTCAGTGCACGGCCCACGTGCGGTTAGCGCTCGGCGAGCAGCTCCGCGATGGTGCGCACACCGATCTCGACCTCGGCGAACGAAGTACTGAGCGGGGAAAGCCCCAATCGGATGCCGTTGGGTTTGCGGAAGTCCGGGATTACCCCGCGCTTCCACAACTCGGGCATCAGGTCCGCGACGCGGTCGTCGTCGAGGGTGATGTGGCTGCCGCGCAGGTGCGGCTCACGCGGGGTGGCGACGGCGACGCCCGGCAGTAGTTCGTCACTGAGTTCCAGCGCAAACTCCGTCAGCGCGACGGACTTCGCACGCACCGCGTCGAGCCCCACCGAGTCGATCAGCGTGAGCATGTCCTGGAGCGCGAGCATCCCCACGATCGGCGGAGTTCCACTGAGAAACCCCCGGATGCCGGCGGCGGGCTCGTAGCCCTGCCCCATCTGGAACGGGGTCGCGCTGCCCAGCCATCCCCAGATGGGTTGGCGCAGGCTCTCCTGCAGCTCGGTCCGCACGTAAGCGAAGGCGGGAGAACCGGGGCCGCCGTTGAGGTATTTGTAGGTGCAGCCCACGGCGAGGTCGACGCCCCAGGCATCCAATTCCGTCGGCACAACCCCCGCCGAATGGCAGAGGTCCCACAGCATCAGCGCGCCCGAGTTGTGGACAACCGCGGTGATCGCCGGAACGTCGGCGAGGTAGCCGGAGCGGTAGGCGACATGGCTGAGCACCACCACTGCGGTGTTGTCGGAGATGGCGGCGGCGACATCCGCCTCGGTCACTCCGTCGGCCGACTCGATCCAGCGCACCGTGAGGTTGCGCTCGGAGGCGATGCCCTCGATCACGTAGCGGTCGGTCGGGAAGTTATCGCGATCGATGACGAGCTCGGTGCGGTCGGGCCGGGCATCCACGGCGGCGCGCACCAGTTTGTAGAGGAGCACAGTCGTCGAGTCGCCGATGGTGGTCTGGCCGGCGGCCGCACCCAGGGTGATCCGGCCGATGTCGTCACCAATGCGCAGTGGCAGGTCAAGCCAGCCCTCGTCCCATCCACGGATCAGTCGTGTGCCCCACTGGTCGGTGATAAAGGCGGCGATGCGGTCGGCGCTGGCAGAGAGAGGACGCCCCAGAGAGTTGCCATCGAGGTAGGCAATCACTCCGTCCGCGCGCACAAAAAGATCGCGATGCCCGGCGAGCGGGTCGGTGGCGTCGAGCGTGTGCGCGGTGTTCACGGAGTGAACGATACCGGGTGCACATCGGGCGAACTAGATCCTGAGGCATCCACAACGATCGCCCTAAACTGCGGCCATGGAATTCTCATTTGACGGAAGCTATTTCGGCGGCTGGTTCACACTCGCCCTGATCAACGCGGGTCTGGCCGAGAGCAAACGTCGTGGGCGGTGGAACTGGTTTCTGCTGTCGCTACTTCTCGGACCCTTCGCCACGCTTTTTATCGTGAGCTGGCCCGTTCCCCCGAGTCGCATCGCCGGCTGAGACCACGGTCTCGCCCGAAGCATCCACCCTGCGCCCCGCCTGCTGGATAACGGTCAGCACAATCACCGCGACGGCGACTAGTGCAATGGCTACCACCTCGGCGGACACCCCGATAACCGGCGCGGCCAGCGGCAGAAGCAGCACCACACCCGCTGCCGGGCGAATCACCAGCCGCTTCACAACGGGAACATGGATGCCCCAGAGCAGCACCAAAAACAGGCTGACCGGAACGGCAACACCAAACGAGACCACGGTCGGCGACACCTCGAGGTGGTGGCCGGTGTATTCGACCGCGACTTCGAGTCCCGCGCCGAGGGCAGCGAGCGCCGCAAAGACCCCGTAGTGGCCATAGCCCCAGTAGTACGACCAGCTGCGCTGCGTCGAGAGTCCCTCGCCGGCCGGCTCGAGAAAATACAACCACCAGAGGGCGAACAGCAGCACGAGCGCGCAGCTGGCGATCACCACGAGTTCGCCACTGACTCCCGTGTTCTGCAGTGCCGCCTGCACCCCGGTGTTGGCCGCGAGCACACTCTCGCCGAGCACAATGATGGTGAACAAGCCATAGCGTTCCGCGATGTGGTGGGGATGCCACGCAGGTTCGCCTTTTCTCGCTGCCCACAGCGGCACCGCGAGTTCGAGCACCACCAGAACCGCGAACGACACCACCAGAAGAGACTCGGGGATCGCCAGTCGCAGCAGCCAGCCGACCTGCACCACCGTGATGCCCACGGCATAACGCAGCGCGGTCGCGCGCCCCTCGGGATTCTCGATGGCCGCACGAACCCACTGGGCGACGAGCCCCACCCGCATAATCAGGTAGCCCACCGTCGCCGCGGTGAAGTTGTCGCTCGCGAAAGCCGTGGGCACCCCGGCGGCCAACACCAGAACACCGCCCATCTGCACCATGGTCAGCACCCGGTAGGGCACGTCGTCGGTGTCGTAGGCCGAGGCAAACCAGGTGAAGTTCATCCAGGCCCACCAGATGGCGAAAAACACCATCGCAAACGGCACCAGGTCGTCGCGAACATGACCCTCCGCGATCGAGTGCGCCAACTGCGCGGCAATCTGGGCGATCGCGACCACAAAGGTCAGGTCGAACAACAGCTCGAGCGGACTGGATGCTCGATGCGACTCCGTCTGGCTGCGAGCAACCATGGGCACACGAAAACGCGAACCGGCCTGTGTCATGCGGCCAGCATAGGGACGTGCAGCGCTTAGCGCACTCCTCGCATCAGCTTCAGTACCGGACGCGCACCCACCAGCAGAGCCGCGCCGAGCACAATGGCCACCGCACCGAGGATGCCGAAGTAGGGAACCTCGTTCTGCGGGTCGTAGT
>Ga0247812_10002650_pt1 | contig 10115 bp, 17 predicted proteins | sample UWRJL149409B1_FD_178011 | JGI IMG/M metagenome (GOLD analysis project Ga0247812, IMG submission 178011) | Plant litter microbial communities from Arlington Agricultural Research Station in Wisconsin, United States - UWRJ-L149-409B-1 | ecosystem: Environmental > Terrestrial > Plant litter >...
GCAACCTTGGTGTGATGAATAGTACTGCTTACTCCTCTGCCGAACGTGCTATGTACGAATTCACCCAATCCTTTGGGCCAATTCCTGATTGGGCTGTGGATCGTAACTGGGCCTATGAACTGCTGCCCGGTGCTCAACTGTGTACCCGTGACGGTCGTCGTACTGGCAATGCACACATCATTCAGGTAACCCAAGTAGGCGTGAAAATCTACTTTGAATGTCTGACGGATGCTGGCAGTAAGTTCGCCTTTAACGAGGTAGAGCTGCTGGAAGCATTTACCATCGGTGACTGGATCTCTGATCCTGCCCGTATCATCAAGGACTTCGACCGTAACGGCGAATTCAAACTGGAGACAGAACAACCATGATGAACGTTACAGTGAAGCAAATCGCTGGGGCACAATCCTTCAACTGGGAATCTATTGCAGATGCGACTGTTGCACAGGCCGTGGATAACCCAGAAAACATCGTCCTCAAGGTCACAAACGGTGTGGCTTTACGTCTGACCACTGTGCAGATGGGAGCCAAAGGGACTACGCAGAATCCCGGTCATCTATCCCGCTGGTATAAGTGCCAGATGAGCATGGAAGTCACCCCAGAGGTTTCCACAACCAAACAGTCAACGGAGTCGTAAATGAGTACCGTGAACAACCTGTACAAGGCAACCCCTCGCACTGCTCGTAAGTACATCGAGCACTGCATCAAGTCCAACGTGGTTCCATTCCTGCAATCCTCGCCGGGTATCGGTAAGTCCTCGCTGCACTTCTTGGTTGCAGAGTTCTTCAACCTGAAGCTGATCGACCACCGACTCAGCACCAGCCCACCGGAAGACATGTCCGGTCTGCCAGCTTTCAAAGATGGCTTTGCCTACTTCGCCCCTTTCCGTGAGCTGTTCCCGATTGAGGGCACTGAGCTGCCTGTTAACCCGAAGACTGGCCAGAAGTATGATGGCTGGATGATCTTCCTCGACGAGTTCAACTCTGCCCGTCGTGAAACTCAGGCAGCAGCTTACAAGCTGATCCTCGACAAGATGGTTGGCCAGCACAAGCTGCACCCGAACTGCGTTATTGCTTGTGCCGGTAACCTGTCTACCGACCGTGCAATCGTCAACCCACTGGGTTCGGCGATGCAATCTCGTGTGATTCACATCGAGATGATTGTCAGCTTCGAAGAGTGGTTGCTGGATGTGGCTCTGCCACAAGGCTATGACGAACGAATCATTTCGTTCCTGAGCCAACACCCAGAAAACCTGATGGACTTCCGTCCTGATCACAAAGACAAGACCTTCTCCTGTCCTAGGACGTGGGAGTTCATGGACCGCATGATCAACGGTCAGGAAGTCACTGACGACATGACCGGACTGTATGCAGGCACGATCACCTCCGGCATTGCTGTGCAATTTGTACAGTTTTGCAAGGTGTACGACCGAATCCCGAAGGTCTCGGAAATCATTGCCGATCCACACCACTTCGAAATTCCTCGTGAACTCGATATGGTCTGGGCCGTCACTGGTGCTCTGTTGAGCAACCTGACAAAGGACAACGTGGACAAGGTCACCATCTACGTGGACCGTCTCGACAAGTCGATGCGTATCCTATTCTACCGTTCGATGATGGTCCGTCATCCAACGCTGCGTCACCACCCAGCGTTTACCCGGGCACTCACCGATCTCTCCCGTGACCTGAGGGCATAACCATGCAACAGCCGAACTTCCCAAATGAAGTGTTCTTAGTTCAGGTTCACCCGGGTAAGCAGGACTGTGGACACCCGAAGGCTCGTATCACAAAGATCCCGGCACGCTTCACTAACAAGTCGGCAGTGACAATGAACGGCCGTCGCTTGAAGTTGGAGCAATTTGGGAAGTTCAATACCTTCGCCCGAAGCACCAAGATTCACATTGTTACCGGCTATACCCGTACCCGTGAGGACGCCATGAAGCTTTCAGAAGCCATCGTGGATTACATTAAGGGCGAAGCCCGTCGTGATCTGGATAACATCCAGAACATCCTATTGGGCATCCGCTTTAAGCCCCTCTACGAGGAACTGGAATATGTTGACTGAAGCCGAGATCACCAAGCTCAACAACGAGTTGGATTGGGTTAAGTCCCGTGTCTTCGTCAGCCGTGGTAACTCAGCATTCTTGGCTCCACTGATGTGCACCATGGAATTCCGCTGGCTGCCGGGTATCGGCACTGCTGAAACCGATGGTACTTACGTCGGTTGGGACCCAGAGTTCTGGGCCTACCTGCTGCCGGAAACCCGGGAAACCGTGTTGGTGCATGAGCTGTGGCACCCTGCCTTGCTGCACATGTGCCGACGTGGTGACCGTGATCCAGAAATCTGGAACTGGGCCTGCGACATCCGTATCAACAACGATCTCAAGAATGCTGGTTACAGCTTCAAGGGGATCGAGTGGGCATGGATGGAACCAGAGGTGGATGAGAATGGCCGTGCTGCTGAAGAAGACATCTATGACTGGTTGATCAAGACCGGGCATAAGCCCAAGAAGCGGCCTCCAAGCCGTTTTGAGGGTGGTGGGGACATCAAGGACCCTAGTGTCGAGGTGCAGCAAACCATCGTCAACAACGTCGTCAGGGCCGTGCATGAGCACACCATGGCTGGTGGTGCCGGGACTATCCCGGTAGCTATCCGTGAGGTGTTGGCCAAGTTTCTTGAGCCAGTAGTGGCATGGGAAGATGAGTTGCTTCAGTTCTGTACTGACCTGCTCGATACCATTCGTACTTGGGAACGACCTAACCGTCGTTATACCGATACATACATGCCCACCTACAAAGAAGACGATGGTCGACTTGAACACCTGTGCTACTACCTCGACGTGTCGGGCAGTTGCAGTAACAAAGATGTGCTCCGCTTCAACTCTGAAGTGAAGTACATCAAAGAGGTGCTGAAGCCCAAGAAGTTGACGGTATGTCAGTTCACTGTGGGGATCATCAACGAAACCGTCTTTGAAGAAGACGATCCTTTCGAAGAAGTGATTCGTTGGGGTACTGGTGGAACATGTCTCATAGATGTTCGAAGGCACATGTTGGAGCACAAACCAACTGCTGCGATTGTTTTCTCAGATCTGGACTGCTCGCCAATGAAACCGTTGGACGGTCTGGAGATCCCGACCATTTGGGTCGCAATCCGAGCTGCTGGCCGAACTGTTCCATTCGGCAGGCTCATCCATATACGGTAATAACCATGGTCGTAAACGGCGTCTACCTTCTGCAACGTGCTCCTATCAAGGACATGGCTGAAGGCAAAATGATCGGCAAGGGTGGAACGTCGTTCGGCCTTGGCGAAGCGGGTTACGACATCCGCATCAAGCAGGAAATACGGTTCAATCGAAACATTGACCCGGACTCAAGGGAACCAAGGCAGCCAATGCACCATGTGGTTGACCCTGCCCCAACAGGTTGGTGGTCGTGGACCGAGGGCAAATTCTGTTTAGCCTCAGCCATCGAAGAGTTCCAGATGCCTAATGACCTGACTGGCATTGTCCACGACAAGTCCACTTGGGCACGTCGTGGACTGTCGGTATTCAACACGGTTATCGAGCCGGGTTGGAAAGGTTTCCTCACTCTGGAGCTTGTCTACCACGGGGAGGGTGAACTCATCATCCCTGCTGGCTCTGGTATTGCTCAGGTCATGTTCCACGAAGTGATGCAGCCAATGGCCTATACAGGCAAATACCAAGGGCAAGAAGACCGTCCGGTCGAAGCCCGCAATTCCTAATCATTCTTTCTTGGGGTTGAAAAACCCTGAGATTCACGGAGGCTCAATGCCCTTCATTCGTGTTACTCGTCGTGACAATGTCGAAATCGACGTAAGCGTCAACAAGATCATTCAGTTCTACCCGCAAGGGGGCTGTACCCGTATCGACCTCACCGACAATATCTCTCACGATATTAACGATGAGCCACGTCAATTGCGGGGCTACATCAAGAAAGCAGAAGGCACCTTGCCTGTGAAGAAGGAGCCAAACGACAAGTTGTCCAAGGACAACTTGTCGCCATCTCGTTAACGAGTATCAGCCTTTCTTGGGGTTGATTCCCCCTGAAGTAAACTGGAGCAGACCAGTCAAAGCCCAATGTAGTGCCGAAGCTGCATTGGTCAGTCAGCGGAGTTGTTAGGAGCTAAGACCGTCAGCACACTGTAAAGCCCGTTGAACGGGTTTGTGCCTCAAGTAATCCCCACCGTTCCTAAAAGCCTGCGTGGATACGGATGAACTGCTGGCTATGGTCGTGAGGTTCGATTCCTCTCGCTTACAACAGGGGACGCCTGTTCTGTTGACTGAACCAATGTGGCTTTAAGGGTGTGTGTCTGAGTGGACTAAGGTAGCTGTTGAATGGGCGTAGTCCCTAAAAACAGTAAGACGGTACGCTATGTATGCTGTTTCGTGGGTTCGAATCCCACCACATCCAACTCTTTCTTATAGGTGGTGACTGCCTCCCCAGTTACATCAATGGAGTATCACGATGTCCAAGTTCTTGAAAGTTAAAAACGAATCGACCGGCGAAAACGTGTTGATCGCCGTATCGAGCATTGTCGCTGTCGAAGCCACCGACAAAACCGTTGACATCACCCTGAACAACGGCGATGTGGTCGGTGCTGATGCCGGTCTCCAAGCGGTGTCCAACCGCCTGAAAGCACTCGACTGCGACATCGAGTAAGCATTCGGACTCGGTCTGATAGGCAGCGACTGTAATCAGTTCGCTGCCTTTCTAGGTGACACGGTATCGCCCAAAGTACACGGGTAGATTGGTGGGCGGATCGTATCAACGGCTTAGCCGGATGGGTACGGGGCAACAAGCCAATCGTGGTATAGGAAAAGCTCTCTGGGGCACATTTCGGGTCCACATCTGGCTGGATACCGAGTGGTGATCGCAAGTCACATGCCTGCATGAAGATTGTCCGTCGTGTCATCTAGAAAGGCAGCAAATTCATTAACCAAGGTTGGAGGGGCAAATGCACCCAAACAAGCTGTTACTCAACGTGCTGGCGTGGGTTGCCTACATCTGGCTCACGATCCGCATTCTGTTCGTAGAGGTTCCGCCTCTGCTTCGGGAAGCAGACACTGCTACAAACGGTGCTGCCCTCATGATGGTGATTCTCTGGGTGGTATTCACCCTGTATGCCATCTATTCGTGGTGGTTCAAGAAAAATCAACTCAAGATCCAGAAGGATAAAAAGTAATGAAGACCATGATTATCGCTGCTATTGCCTCATTGGTTCTGTCCTGCGTCATTCTGTTGGGGTTCAACCCCAATAAAGTAGAACCCGGTGAGGTGGGTGTGATCGTCAGCACCATGGGCAGCGACAAGGGTGTGAACATGCACCCAGCCAAATCTGGCTGGAACTTCCTCGGTTTCACCGAGAACATGTACACGTTCAAGACCTGGGATCAGAACATCAATCTGACCGAGATCAGCTTCGGTGATTCGGATGGTGCTCGCATCACTGCAATGGTCGGCGTCACTGCCTCGGCTGAAGCAGATGCTGCTCCGAAGCTCTTCCTGAAGTACCGCAAGGACATGGAAGACATAGTTAAAACCAATGGTGTGCAGGTCATTAAGACCGCGTTCACCAACGAAGCCAGCAAGCTGAAGGTCGATCAGATCTACGGTGAAGGCCAAGAGGAATTCCTCAAGGCAGTGCAAGACCGTGTGGCCAAGCACTTTGCTGAGTTTGGCCTGAACGTGTCGAACGTCTACCTGCTGGAAGAACTCGGTCTGCCGCTGGAGATCAAAGAGGCTCTAAACAAGAAAGTGTTGGCGAACCAACTGACTGCACAGAAGCAAAACGAGAAGGCTCAAGCCACTGCTGATGCAGATAAGGTACGTGAAACCGCTTACGGTGAACGTGACGCTGCCATTGCTCGTGCTGAAGGCCAAGCTGAAGCTATTGCCACCATTGGTGCTGCTATGGCTGCCAACCCGCTGTATCTGGAACTGAAGAAAGTAGAGACTTGGAAAGGTGATACACCAAGTACTCTGGTTCTGGGCAACAATGCTGTTGCTCCTACGTTCCTGCCATTGAAGTAAGCATTAAGCTGGGGAGGCAAATCCTCCCCGGTTGCTTTACGAGGTGACTACACTGTGCAGGTGCGTGTAGGCCGGTGCGAGTCCGGGTAGGGCAGACGAAGGTCTGTCCAGTGTCGTGAGTGCGAAGAGGACGTAGAACTGCTGGTTCGAGTCCAGCCGCTTTGTAGTCACCTCGTAAAGCAACCGTTTTATGCCCAAAGTAGCTCAGCTGGATAGAGCAACTACTCGCGATGCGGGTAGTAGGTCAGTGGTTCGAATCCACTCTGCGGGCACCAAATCTACACCCAGAAATGGGCGAGCATACCCCGTACTCGGATACAAAACAGGGGCACTTGGTGACAGCAGCCACCATCGGGTTCGTGATCCCGGTCAGAAAAATCACAATACGAATTCCCAAACCTTCGGGGCCAGAAATGGCCCCATTTTTTATGTAGGAGGTCCACCATGGACAAGAAAAAAGTACTGATTCTAGGTAATGGCAGGCATGGTGACATCAGTAGTTGGGTTGCCAGAGCATTCGGTGAATTGGCCCATTATGGCATCGAACAAATCGACATCATGGTTGGCCAGAAAAGGGCAGATCTGCTGGTTTGTGACGAAATGTCATCCCTTGCTGGGGTGGACTTCAGTGCCTTTGAAGAACGCATGCTAGGGCTATTCGATGCAGTGTCCGTAGACGGTGTAGGCATGATCAACACCGCTACTGGACAGACGGTTTCGGGCCGTCAAATGTATTGGGAGCCGGAACCACAACGACTACCTCGTACCCACACTCAGCAGAGCATCTACGAGATGCTGGCTATACAGACTGGGCGTGGAATTGCACCAGATGTAGAAAAGTCTAATCGACTGTTCGCTATGGGTTACAACCCAAGTCTCATGATCTGTGATGAGTACACACGCATGGGTAGTAAGCCTGCTGACCATCCATCTCGTAAACGTGAACCAAAAGGCCCAAGAGGCAAGTGGGGAAAACTGTGAAGCATGTAACCCTTTCCGAGCTGGAAGAGCAGACCAATTTTGTAAAAAAGGCTGCTTCCTACTTCAGCAAGAACCCAAAGAAGACCAACTACACGGCTGGTGACATCGTAGCTGGGTGTCTCTTTGCATTACGCTGGGGCATGGATGAAAACTCCGTGCTGATCTTCAAACTGGATGAGAACCATGAACCAATGATTTTTGGTCAGGCCGTTCAAGAGGCACAACAATGAGTAAGGTAACTGTCATTCGCATCATCAAGTACGAAGGCACCGAAGAAGCTGTTCGTCATGCCATTGAAAAGTCTTTGATGGTTGGTTCACGTAAGTGCACTGGCTACACCATAACCATTGCTGAACATCTCAATGAGCTACCACCTTTGGTGGTAATCAGCCCAGAGTTGGTTACAGAAGCTCTAGCAGATGCACAGCCAGTCAGCTGGCCGGATAACCCCTCTGATGAAGAGAACGGCCCATTCATGATTGCTTTGCGTGAAGCAGCTCAAAAAGCATAGGTGTGTTGTGAAAAAGAAAGGTCCCTCTAATGTTTTCACGGTGCCGGGCTGGATGAAGAACCTGCAAGTACTTCCTCCATCTGGCTCCATGACTCCTGATCAACTGGCTGAGACTATTGAGCTGAACCTACTGCTTAACGATGGGGATCTCACAAGTCTCAAAGACTGCATCACCGGTCTGATTTCTAAAGTTCCTCTGAAGCATCAACCGTTTGTTCGCCTGCTGATGGTAGGCGATGTAATGGTCAATGTTCAGAATCTCATTCGTAAGTCCAACGAACGGTTGGCACTCATTCCAAAGGAGGCCCCAATTGAGCCAAGAAGAGAAGAAGTCTCACCGACAGCCGGTGGGAGTAGCAATGATGCTGGGCCTGCCATTTTTGCAGACTGGGAAGACGATAGCGATCTTCGACGCAAGCCAAGTACCAGAGGGCTGCGAGCTTTACGTGCAGCCAAGCGTCAGTCGGCTGAACCTTGAAGTAGAGGTGGCCAACGAGAACGCTGCGCATCACCAGAAGGTCTGTCAGGACCGTGGTGTATGGATGCACAACGCCCGTAAGTTGCTCCGTAAATTGCAATCCAACATCAGTATGGATACTGACTTGTGGTTGGAAATAAACTCTTTCTTGGAGCCAAAGTAATGCAACATGAACGTGCTCAGAACATCCTATCCGGCCAGACCAATCTGGCTCGCAAGGTGTTTGATGCTGTGCCTCGGCAGGAGTTCTGGGACGTAAACCAGATCTCTGCTGAGATGTACCGTAAGGCCCATCACAACAGTAGCAAGGCTGAAATCACTGGCTGCCTGCGTACCCTCGTGGACGCTGGGCTGATCAATGAGACTGCCTCGCTTACCTTCCGTTCTACCGTTAAACCGCCTAAGCCTGATGCCCCGGAGAAAGTCATGCAACCTAAAGCTAAACCAGAACCAGCACAACCATCTCTGATGGAGAAGTTCTTCGATGTGGCAACCGCTCTGCGTGAAGCTGCCGAGAAGGTCGAATCGTTGGCCATGGAAATGGACACGGCCATGAAAGATGCTGGCAAGGGTGATGAGCGTGTCAAGCAGATGCAAGCCGCTCTGCGTACCCTGATGGGTGAACAAAATGGCTGAGACTCACCGCACGCTAGAGCAAATGAACGATGCCCAACGTAAGACCATTGAGTCTTTAACGGCCAAAGTGAAAGAGCTGGGTGTGTGGGAACGTTTCGCTGCACACCTGATCAACAACTGCATTGGTGAGAAAGTCACCGAGGCTAAGCTGGAAGAGTGGCTGAATGCTGCTCAGAAATAGAAATGCCCCCTATTGCAGGGGGCATTTTTTGTTGCGGACTGCTTAGTTCACTTTGGTGTTCGCAGCCGCTTGGGTGCCAGAGGCAGCCATGGTCCCACTGTTGAAGATGGTTTGGCCTTGACGGACGACTTGAACATCATTCGCAAGGTTGGCCAGATTAGCCGACAGGTTGGCAAGGATCTGGAACTGCTGTTGTTGCTGTTGTTGCACTTGGAACTGTTGAGCAGTCGCAGTGTTGGTGTTAGTGATGTTGATCTCGGACTGACGGAAACGACCCTCGTTGCGTTGTTCGGCAAGAGCAGTTTCAGCCACGGTCAGTTGACGTTGGAGGTTATCCACGTTCTGGGCGTTCAGTGCAGCCAAGATTTCCTTGGTGCTGTTGCTGATGGCTACAGCAGTCGCGTACTGAGAGTCCTTGGTAGCAGAGATATTAGCTGCACCGTTGGCCATCACGTTCATGTTGATGGCGTTCTGGCTGGCCAGAGACGAAGCAATCGCCTCGCTGATGTTCTTGTTGATGCCAGCTTGACCGTTGATTGCGGTCTGAATGGCAGCACTGATGTTGCCGTTGATGTCAGCAGTGGCACCAGCCAGAGCCAGTTGAACCTGACCTTCCGCTACAGGGATCGCACCCTGAATAGCACCGAGGGTTTGCAGCACAGCAGTGTTCATGTTCGTGTCTTGCACACCAGCCAGTGCCGCAGTCAGTTGGGAAGGTGTCACACAGCCTTCACCGACAGGCAGACGGTTGTCGAGATTGCGGTTACCCAGACCACCCCCGAACAGGGCACCTGCCAGCAAACCACCCATCATGCCGCCACCGAGACCACCCATGCCACCGTTGTTACCTACTTCAAGAATGTCAGTCATTTCAATCACCTATAGGGAGCGTTAGTAGTTACCGCTCAGTAATAATCCTCCGGTTTTACTGGCTCAGGAACAGGTGTATAAAAATGTGATGCTGGTCCGTCACATGCCCCATTTACGCTGTCAAAGTGAGAGGGGAATATCTGGAGGCTACATGAGCAAATGCGTTAGATGTGGGAGCAGGTTGATTCCCTGCTTGGAATGCGGAGAGCTATTCCATCCAACGAACGTCAAGCATCTGTACTGTCGAGGACGTTGTCGTACTCGCAAGTACAGGAAGCAGAAACCTATAGGTGACCAGCATGAATAACGATCTTGTACTGACAGGCGTCTACTCGGTAGACGTGAACAATCTGGTAAGCATGCTCCATGAGGTGAAGGCACGACTGAAGTCCTGTTCAGACACCAGTGCGT
>Ga0247812_10002651_pt1 | contig 10113 bp, 7 predicted proteins | sample UWRJL149409B1_FD_178011 | JGI IMG/M metagenome (GOLD analysis project Ga0247812, IMG submission 178011) | Plant litter microbial communities from Arlington Agricultural Research Station in Wisconsin, United States - UWRJ-L149-409B-1 | ecosystem: Environmental > Terrestrial > Plant litter >...
CGGAGTGCATCATGATCCATCAGGTCTTGGAGATCATGTGTAGCGTGGGTCGTGGTTAAGGAGGTAGAGGCGTCAAAGGGCGTGCGGATGGCATCAGAGTCGCCTGTAGACTCCCGTACACGGGGAGCTCGTTGAGCAGGGTTCTTGGCGGCAGGTGGTGGCGCAGACGATGAGGCCGAGTCACGACTGCCTTTGCCCTTATCAGGCCTGTTACGTTCGCGCCTGTTGGAGAACTGACGAAAGAAAATTTTATTAGGGGATGGTTGATGACGGAGCTTGAAGTCGTGATGGACTCACCCAAATACCGATTTGACGATAAGTCAAGCCGGTCTCTTCAGCGAGCTTGATCTTCTCATATCGTCGAGGAAATGTGAATCCCCGTTCGTACATCCTGCTGAGCAGAACGGAGGATCGCTGTAAGGGGATTGATGAGATGTTGCGTGATTGATGGAGAACAAAGAAATGTTGACATACCGCGCTCATATCCTGCAGTGCCTTCTCATCGTCGGCGTTCACCGAACCATCTTCACCCGCCACCTCCTCTTCGTCTTCCTCCTCACCGTTCTTTGCGTCACGATCGTCTTCAGAGTCTTCTGGGCGTTGAGAGGCTTGCGCTGCCTGCAGGCGAACCTTTGCTAGTTGAATTGTCTTGCTGAGAATCGTGCTGAGGTCTCGTCGATAAACCTTTTCGTGTGCCTTCCGCAGTTTGGTTTGTAGTTGAAGGAGGCCTTTGTGGGAGGATAGACGGGAGGATGGGCGAGAGTGGGCGACATGGCGATGATTGGAGGCGAGGGATGCTTGGGAATGGAGTTGAAGTTGAACGGCTTTGTCTAAATATGCCTGAGAGACAGACCGGGCGAGCTTGAAGGAGAGTCCTTGCTCGATGAGGGTCGAGGTGATGTCTTCTGGGGAAGAGAGAGAGGAATGGGGGATAACAGGAGGTGGGAGGGAGTTTGAGACCGAACCGGATGTCGATTTTGTCTGTCGTTTGGGATACGAACGAGTCGAGTTTAGAATAGTTTGTAGGAGTTCCACACGAGATACTGGCGACGTAGCCATGGTCGACGGTGGAGGGAATGGGAGGGGTGAAATGAGGATGTTGGAGGGAAGATTGTCGTGGTTTTGAGGGAGCCAGAAAGACAAAAGGATTCGATTCAGTGGACCCGCCCGTCAAAACAAGACGCAAACATTCGTTACAAGGCGGCTTCGCTTTCACATCCAACCAGGCTATGGCTTTGGTTGAGGCTGATGATGGAGAGACATCATGGTTGAAAATAGCGTGGAGGTAGAGAACCAGGAGATGGAGGGCACATCGCAAGCATCGAATACAACCTGGCTTTGAGCTTTTCAATCAAATTACACACCTTCGCCTCAAGCACAGCTGCACAGAGTATAATGCCTCAGTAGGAAGAAAGGCGTATCATTATTATCCACTCACCATCACCACAGGAGAATCCTCTCCCACGTCCCTCTCTCTACGACCACGACCACATCAGCATATCTTGTTCAGGCATCGCAATCGCGACCACCCAGTTCACCGCACGACACATCCCCGACAACATTTTTATATTTCTCCAACAACACATCGCAACTAGACACCGCAATCAATCAGTAACAATTTGTTAACAGCCTTCAGCTCTCTCACCATTCTATGGACCCAAGAGTTGGACGTCCCACCCCTCGCCTTGTCGTTGCCATTTCGTTTCACTGCCCTTTGGCTTCAAAACCACCACCATAGCCACACAGCGAGGAATAGATATGCCCAACCTTGGTTGACACCGCTTCCCCAAGCTATTACCAAACTGGACTATGAAGTCAACTGGTTCGTCACAAACCCTCTTCCACCTAGGATGTACACCGAGATCCTTCAATACCATCGCGTACCATAACCGCATGTGCCAGAAAGGCTCACCATTTTTTCACCCCGCCATACGCGAACCTGTACACTGAATAAACTGTGAGTTGTTATCCCTATACCACTGGTTGCTTTCCTAATGTTGATGTCTATCCCAACGTACATAGTCATATGCGCAGGAGTGGCTCACCATTGGCTCTTCCACCCGCATATCAATCCGTACAGTGAACAACGTAAGTTGATATCATCGTATCGCTGGTTGTCTTCCCAACTTCGACGTCCAGCCCGATATACCATAATCGTATGGTTATGCGTATGTGTTGTTCCCAAGTCCCTCGCTCGCCCATTCGTTAATCTGTATACTGAACAAAGTGAGTTAAATTGACGCATCAGTGGTTATATTGCTAATTATGAGGCCTAACTCAGTTTTCGCTAGGGCGACTTCAGGTTACTTGCTGCTGCACGATCCTCATTACATTGGATCTGTAGCTCAACAAACGAGGATGATACTGCACGTGAAGGCGTGCTCCCCAAGAAACAATGAACCAAGCACCTTTGAGCAACGGATGGCCAAACCCCACTTAATTTGGGTCACGGCGTGGAAATCCAATACCGAGGTCCAACCACGACAGAGAAGTAAAGCAAACGTCGGCCCAGACTGCAGATCTATTACTCTTGGTAATCTGCTACCATGCCTCTATGGTTGCCTCTCTAGCCACTCATTCATCGTCGGCCGAATCAGCGGAAGCACATTTCCATGCGGTCAACTGCAGCACAGGAAACGGAATCAGCACATTCAAACTTGTAAGCATCACTACCGCTGAGCAGTTGTGCTTATCCTACTAAGAGCTCCCTATATGTTCAAGAGCTCATGATCCACACAAATCACATGACGTCCATCAAATGACTCACCCTCAAGCCGACCGGGAACTTCAGAGGATAATAGTCCTAGTTGAAGGATAGAGCGATAAGCTTATTCAATCAGTTGTAATAAATTCTGTGAGTAGCATGAGCGAGATTACGGCTGGTATGCTCACTATGCAACTTTCCGTTGGAGCAGCTCAAACTTGAGTGATGCCACCATAGCATATAATCAATGCAACATGCACCGCGGCAAAATAACACTAAATCAGCAGATATGCAAGTGCAAAGAACACACCAGGATATTCTAGGCTTACCGTCTTTCTTGATCGCTGCTATCCTCAGCTAGGCAGACCAAGCCCGCGACCTCCTTGGACCACTCGGACGAGTGTTACAAAGAAGCCTTCTGACACAACTCTTCATGAGGATCTCAAGAAGGCCTCTTGGTTTATCCCGAGGAGATCGCTTGCTGGGCTGGTATGGCCAGGCAAAGGTCGATGAAGAGCACTCCTATACAATTCCTGCCTAACAGACACCTAAAATTAGAAGAGTTGTAAGTCAATCCATTTTCTTTCATTGGTGTGATTGAAAATTGGACCGTAGCTTACCATTTTCAATATTATGCAGGTTGATCAGAACTTCCCTTCACTAGTTATGTGTCTACATGAACCGCTTAACGTGAACGGTGTGTAGTTATTCAGCCTACGGGAGTTTGTGCTCCAACTCTATCCCTCTGGGCGCTCGAATCAACCTCGAGTTTGACAAGTAGAGATTCTTGTTGCCTTCGAGAGTTGCGCTGGGCAGCAGGCTGCAATTGAAGTTTGTTGTCGCAGGGTATCTTTGCAGAACGCAGGTCAATGCGTTAGCACTGTGGGTGGCAGCCTTTCAATGCAAGTTGACGGCAAGACTGGTGGCTTTCACAAGGGCGTTCGCAGTTGACCTCCATAACTCCTAATCGCACGAGTGTCGGGGTTTTGATGAAGTTGTGGGTCGTCTACAATGGAATGTGGTCGAGTCGCTGTGTGGGACGATGGGGTCGGAATGGGGGAGACGAGTATTGGCGACGAAGGGGACGACTTCTGGTTGAATTGCCAAACAAGGTAGCGACCAGCCGACACTACCAGATTAGTCTTTGTTCCCAGAGCGGAAAGACCAGGCATTGTGTGAGGGCCAAAGCATGCGGCGAACTCAGTGGGCACTTGCTTCGGTGTCTATGTTGGCCATCGATATCGAACGATCGGGTCGTACAGTGATGGCAGCGACGAGGGTGAGCGCCGGTGTAAACGTCTTGAAGCGATGAGCTCCTCTGTTTGCCTTACTTTGCGGAATTCGGATGGGCAGTTCTCGCATGCCCCGGGTTTATTTGGCACCCCCAATTCGAACGTCCTTTGTTCCTCCTCCCTCCTCTTATCCCTCGTCGTTTGGATAACTCCTCAATTTCGCACTTGAACCACCTCACATCCTTCCACATCCTCTTCGTTCCGCTCTCCCAAACGACGACTGGCTCGCATCCTTCTTCATTCCTCTGTCTCCATCAGTAAGCCTTTCAATCATGGCTGCAATTTTCCATTGAATCTAACGAAACCTATCTAGAGAACACATTTTCCCCATTCCACCGTTCATCCATTCCATCCTCCATGTCCTCTCAATCCGCCCATAGTCCCAGCACCACCCTTGCCAGCATAGAGGAAGAAGTTCTGTCCCCCCATATTTCCCCCATATCCTCTCCAATCAACCAAATCGACCAGAATATCTACGACGACCTCCGCGCTATCGAAGACGACCTTCTTGCCTGCTGTTCGCTAGAGGACGATGCTCTCTTGTCTTTCGGCCGGCGTTGGGCTGACCTCAAACGTCGTATCTTGGAGGCCGAAAACGAGAGTTGGCTCAGCGAAGAAACGCTTGAACTCGCAGACACCGTTGACGACTTTGTTGCCGCAGTCACTGAAACTCTGATATCCGGAGAACATAACTTGGAGGACGTCAGTGCAGAACTTCTCGGGGAACTGTCCAAGATATTCGACGCCGACTCGGCACTTGCCATCCTCCCCCCTAAACCATCCAAATCCAAATCCTCTTCATCTAAGCACAAAAAACCCCATCTCCAGTCCAAACGCTCCCCCACTGAACTCCCAAAAACCCATCGTAAACGTCGCGCAGAGTCTGGCATCCCGGGCCAGGAGTCATTGAAGTTCCGACCATGCCGTGACTTCTTCATGGAACACCTCAGCGACCCATATCCCAACCCCAGTCAGAAGCAAGAGCTTATGCGTGCAGCCAACATCAGTGCAGCGTCTCTCAATCAATGGTTCACTAACACCCGTCGGCGTTCCAATTGGATGGACATCATGAAAGACCACGCTAACGGACGTAAGGAAGAGATGAAACTCCTGGTCGAACGCGCCTTGGCACGTCCCTCAGCAGGCCTTACCCCAGTACCCGATGAGGTTAAGGAAGCTGTTCTCAAGATGCGCACATACGTCGACGAGTTAGCTCGCGAGGTCATCAGCGAGAAATTCTTAGCGGTCCTAGAAGAACTCAAACCGATGAATGAGGCTGAAGCTCTACAATACCAAGACAACATACGCTCCGAACGCAAGAAGAAACATCTCATGAGGAAGGAGTCAAAGATTGGTAGCGATGATTTAGATGATGCCGACCTGTCCGATGACGAGTTTGATATGACTTCTCGACCGTCAGCCGGTGACAAACGCAAACGTACCGCAATATCCTCCCATGGTCCAGTCAAACGGTTACGCGAAGCAGCCTCCCCTTCATTCAGCTCTATATCCGTTGACAATCCTCGCCAACGCCTCAAACGCTCACGAGACCCCTCTCCCGCAACCGACTCCCTTGCTGGGGGTTCCCATGCGCTCGACTCGTCGCCAGCCAAGAAAGCCAGACTCTCTTCGGACGAAGAAGAGCCAACTACCTTGCCTGATCTGTCCAGAAGACGCACCACTGTTCTGGAACGTAAGTTGCTAGTTGTTCCTTGAATAATTCCTGTGCTGAGTTTGCTTGCACAGGACACCAAACACTGTCAAGTGATTCTACTATGACGGACAGCCTCGGTGCACCTGGCTATGATCTATCACCGTCTCCTGCACCTGCATCTAATGCGGGGGTGAACCGTGACTTGACATTTTCCTTCGGAGATTGCGCAGACGTTGATTGGCCAAACGGTATATCCACCGTCGATATTGCTGCTACTGTCAGTGACCTTGCACAAGGCTCACCCATCAAACAACACGAACCATACGAGTTCAAATTTGATCCCTCCGCATATTCGAACCCTTCTCCGAACAGTCGTGTTGCTGCAATAGCGGAGTGGGCTAGTTCCCTTAGTGAAGCTTGCTCCCCAGAACAGGCTGCAACTCCTCCGTTGTCCGCTATCCTTGCTTCTCCCTCCATCCCCGTTCTCAATCCCCACTCTCAACCCTCTCCACAAGAAGTCTTTTGGGAAGACTTTGCATCCCTGTCTTCCCTACTTCCACTAACATGCCCTGCATCGCCTCAATCACCTGATATGCCCATGGCGTCATCTCGCTTGCCTGGGTTCGACTCGCTGTGCGCACCTACGGGGCACCTTAACGATCATCCAATGGAAGAATACAGCGAGCAGCATTCAGTCTCCGCCCGCGATGATGGCAAATATCACGGCAGGTCTTTTTACGATGCCTCCGCACCACCCATGCCCATCCCCTCCCGGCAGTTATCAAGTCAGAACACGATGGAAAGCTTCAGTGATTACACACAACCAACTGAAACACGACCACTCCACTTTTCTCCCCAATACTCCTACCAGAAGCCAACACAATTCGACATTGCCTCCACATTTCATCGCAGGTGGAATCACGATAGCATTGATGCGGAATATACCAGTACGCCAAGCACAATGAGCGAACCCTTTCTTCCCCCATACTACGCCACCGCATCATAGACCACCACCCTACGCATCTCACTAATCTCCCCCACCCCAGACTGATCTGTCTATATGACCATATGCTTCATTCTTACGCACCTATGTTATCTCTCGTCTTGTCCATTTTTATCTTTCGCTTTCGCTTTTCGGACCTCCGCATCTATATCCTTGCTCGTTTGTTTTACGCTTATATCGATTCGATTCTAGTTTACCCAGTTTGTATTTTTATGTATTGAATAAAGAACAAAGCGATCGCTCCAGCTTCTGATGAAATAGAAATTTTTCTGTTGGCTAAAGTACCCACAACAAGGGTGAAAACATCCACACTTTAGCCACAATAGACAAACAACGGGTGTTCAGAAGTATCTGATTGGATGAATCATCATTTTCACACGGTAAGCCCTAGTTGTTCCGTACATGGCTTCAACTCTCTCTTACAACGGTAAGTATACTGGCAAAACCGTAATTCCAGCTTTCCAATTGCTTCATAAACCCCAACAGAAACTATCATATCTATCTGCGAGTTCTGTATGTACCAACCACGATCGGGGATTCGGGAGCTGAAGCTGACCACACTTGTCGAAAACAGTAGAAGTAGCAATACACTCCATCCTCTACCTTCGTCGGGTCTATCCTGAGGAGCTATTTGTTCGAAGGAAAAAGTATGACGCGCCTATATATCAATCGCGACATTTTGGCCTGAACGAATACATTGCTGGATCAGTCAAAGCGATCGGCCAGGAACTTACCAAAGTGAGCTCTTGTTTAGTGTTATAAACAACGAAAATAACCATGGACCGTGGTATAGGGTTGTGTGAAAGCTGTTGTTGTGGTCATCAAAGACCGGTCCGATATTGCTCTGGAACGATTTGTGTTTTCAGTCCAAACAGTATTGAATGTTGGGACAAACGATAGGGACACCCCGTGCGTCAACTGACCTCATTTTTTCTGCTTCAACACTTATTGGAACGTTTTGACAGTATCCCAGACGCTGTGAGCAAAACACAGCTCAACCAATACTTTAGATCCTTTCTCGTGAAGCTAAGCGCTGCAGAATCACAAATGGCAGACATATCAGTTGAACAAGGTATCTAGTCTTGCGCTTTATCCCGGAAATATGATCCTTGAGCTAACTCAGATATGTATTAGACCAGCCAACATTTGCTGTTGTCCTGGAAATGAAAGCAACCGCGACACCATCAACCTCCCAATCTGATGTACATAGTTTAGCCGTTCCTTTCCATCAACGACTGCTAACCAGACATCTTCCTTAAGGACCCTCTACCTTGGATGCCTGCCGTTTTACAACATACCACAGCCGGCGTTTCGGATGAAGAAGAAATACAAATGGTCCGAGCCATGGAAACAGGTGTCATCAATGTAAGTCAGATGCCTATACTATTCACCCAAAAATAATCTTAGGATTCGTAGTTCTCTCTTTTAATTCAAGAGTCCCAAGAAAAGTTGCAAAGAGAAGAAAAGAGAAAAGGCAAAGGGAAGCAGCGTGCTACTTGACGGATGCTCCTCACCAGTCATAATAATTCCTCAAGGGATCTGATATCGCGTTTTGAGTCCAGATGTTGTCTGGGTTAGCGATTAGGAGAGGTTTTAATGCGGATATCTTTGAGCATCCTAGTAAAATCGCTCAATGGATAGAACTTTGGCCAAGAATGGATTATAAAGTAATAAAAATGTAATACAGGTTAACTTCGGCTGAACGTTATCTCTAAACGAAGGATGAAGGAACAAAAGTCACTGCTCGTGAAAAGAATAAAATCTTTGTTGAACGTGTATCAAAAACCATCGTCAGATTCTCCAGAAAGACTCGAAAGCGAGCTGGAGCTTGCGAGAGAGCGAGGATGAAGGTCGGGGTCTGACATGTGGGAAGTCGAGTTTAGGGATGATCGTCGATCATCCGTATCCAACCGTCGTGCCTTGGCCATAGCTTCATCCACGATAGAATCGGATGCTTTGCTAGACGTTTGTTCTGCCATAGTGGCGTCCTCGTCATCCTTTTCGTCTGGTTCCGGAGAGGAGATAACCCTCCTCTTTTTTGATCGGCTCTCGTGTGATTTGGCACTAGTCATAGCGTCGTCATCGAGTCGCGAGGCATCTGAAGCTCTGGTGCTAGGCTGGGCTGGGGGTTCGAGTGAACCATACTCGTCGTAATCCTCAAGCTGATATCTCCCTTTGGAGATCCTTGAGCTTCTTCTTTCGCCCCTCCACTCACCATTTCCCCGCTTCCGCTTGTTTGAGGTAGACATAATAGAAGAGGCTGCAGAAGATGAAGCACGAGAAGAAACAGTCCTTCGCGAGCTTTTACGAGTGGCTGATTCCACATCTTTCCATTCCTCTGCTCCTGAATCGTGGTCATCGTTATCCTTCAATATCATAAATTAGCCACCAAGTTTAAATGTGAGGGGATGACTAGGCTCACGTCATCTGTGTCTCCACCACTAGCCATTGCGGTATAATCAACTTGACGCGCCTGATTTCGAGTCCGGGCTTGTCTCGTTTCGACGAGTTCCATCGCACGCGCCAATGCTGCTTCCTTGTCCCGGATTTTTTTCTGTTGTTTCTCTACTCTTGCTAGCTCTTCATCTACCTCAGATAGACGCTTGTCCAATTTCTTTATCAAGTCATCATGGGCCACTTGATACTTGTTACGCCTTGAGCCTGAAGCTATTGGAGGGGTGGAATCTTTGAGCTGCTGAATGATGTTGATATACTCTTCTCGTGAAGAGGAGACCGCCACAAGTGGGCAAATATTCTTCCACGGATTTCCAGACGAATAAACGCGAGGGGAATCTATACCAACGATATCAGTCCTTTAAAGTTAAGAAGGAAATCGAGATTAATACGCACGATCCGCGACCCAAAATCTCTTTCTGCTTGCATCCAATCCTAAGGGAGCGAACTCTAGATCCGCTTTGGTGGGTGCTGCAGGCACCTCCACGGTTAGCTTCACAGACTTAGTTTTTCCTTTTTGATTTTTCGCTTCTGCAGGGGGCTGCGCTTTCCCTTTCGCCTTAATGGTATGTTTCACCCCCCAAGCATCATCTACGAGTGCCTTGACGCTTGGACTGTGAGTCAGTTGCCATTCAACAAGTTGGCGGAGAACTTCAATCTATTGAGAACATGTAAGTAAGTCAAGCTCGTGCGTTAGGAATCTGGGCAGACCTTGGTGACCCATGGAGCAGAGAAGAACCCAACTTCTAAGAGGGGATGTATATTTCGGTTAGTGTGAATATCCCACCATATACTTCGTTCTTTGGAGGCGAACATATGGTCAATAACATTCACAAGTGTGCGTTCAATATGAGCTGGTCTACAGCAAAACAAGTTTAATAATCGTATATCAAGCTGCAAGGGCCAACACAGGGACTAACTTGGTATCGCAGGTAGGTTGCAGATTTGTCAAGAATCGTTGAAGTATTGATAATAAGATGGGGTTGGAGCTGGGGTACATCACAGC
>Ga0247812_10002652_pt1 | contig 10110 bp, 9 predicted proteins | sample UWRJL149409B1_FD_178011 | JGI IMG/M metagenome (GOLD analysis project Ga0247812, IMG submission 178011) | Plant litter microbial communities from Arlington Agricultural Research Station in Wisconsin, United States - UWRJ-L149-409B-1 | ecosystem: Environmental > Terrestrial > Plant litter >...
CCTGTCGGCCTTCTATCACGACAGCCTGGACATCCACGACGCCCGCCAGCGCGAGATCTCGGCCATCCGCCTGATCGCCAAGATGCCGACCATCGCGGCCCGCGCCTACAAATATCACATCGGCCAACCGTTCGTGTCGCCGCGCAACGACCTGTCGTACGCCGAGAACTTCCTGCGCATGTGCTTCGCCGTCCCGGCCGAGGATTATGTGATCGATCCCGTCCTAGCCAAGGCCATGGACCGGATCTTCACCCTGCACGCCGACCACGAGCAGAACGCCTCGACCTCGACCGTCCGTCTGGCTGGGTCGTCGGGCGCCAATCCCTTCGCCTGTATTGCAGCCGGCATTGCCTGCCTGTGGGGCCCGTCGCACGGCGGCGCCAACGAAGAGGCGCTGACCATGCTTCAGGAAATCGGCACGCCGGACAAGATTCCTGAATTCATCCAAGGCGTTAAGGACAAGAAGTACAAGCTGATGGGCTTCGGCCACCGCGTGTACAAAAACTACGACCCGCGCGCCAAGGTCATGCAGGAGAGCGCCTACGAGGTGCTGGCCGCCACGGGCCGCGAAAACGATCCCCTGTTCCAAGTCGCCAAAGAACTGGAGAAGGTTGCCCTGAACGACGAGTATTTCACCTCCCGCAAGCTGTTCCCGAACGTCGACTTCTATTCGGGCATCACCTTGTCGGCGATGGGCTTCCCCACCTCGATGTTCACCGTCCTGTTCGCCCTGGCACGCACGGTCGGCTGGATCGCCCAGTGGCAGGAAATGATCGGCGACCCGGCCCAAAAGATCGGCCGTCCGCGTCAGCTGTACACCGGCCCGACCGAACGCGACTACGTGCCGATCGGCCAGCGCGGCTGATCCTCCGACACAGGCCCGAAGATGCAAACGCCGGGGCGAAAGCCCCGGCGTTTCTGTTCGTCCGGACACGATAGACGGCCTGTCCGGACAGCTCTTCGCTCGCGTCTGGCGGATGGGCCCGGCTTCCTGACGTCATGACCCAACTTCATGATCCCGCCCCGCCCACGTTGCGCAGCGAGAGCCTCGACATCTTGCGGACGATCGGCGCGGGACTGGCCGCGGCCCTCGTCTTTCAGGCCGTGGCCTTCCAGCCCTTCACCATCCCTTCGGCCTCGATGGAGCCGGGGCTGGTGACCGGCGACTATCTCGTGGTGTCCAAGTTCGCCTACGGCTGGAGCCGGGCGTCGCTGCCGCTGGGCGCACCTCTGCCAGCCGGAAGAGTGTTTGGCCGGCTGCCGACGCGAGGCGACGTCGTGGTGTTCAGACGCCCGGGCGATCCCCGGCAGGTCTGGATCAAGCGGGTCATCGGCGTGCCCGGCGACCGGATCGAGGTCATCGGCGGGACCGTCGTTGTCAACGGCCGCGCCCTGTCCCGTCGCGATCTCGGTCCAGGCATCGATCCGGACGCGCCGGAGCGCCCGGTGCAACGCGTGGAAGAGCGCCAGCCCGGCGGCCGGACCTATGTCACCTTCGATATCGGAAGCGGGCTGGACGGCGACGACCGTCCGGCGCTCGTCGTCCCGAGAGGCGACCTGTTCGTGATGGGCGATCATCGCGATAACTCGCTGGACAGCCGCTGGGCGGCCCACGTCGGGGTTGGGCTGTTGCCCGTGACCAATCTGGTGGGACGGGCCGAGGTCGTGGTCGCCTCCTGGAAGCCGGGCGCGGCGCTCTACAAGCCTTGGACCTGGTTCAATCTGCGGCTTGGACGGGTGGCCCAACGTATCCGCTAACGCGCTTCGTACTCGCGCCAGCTCACCAAGCCGTCCCGGTTCGCATCCATCTGATCGAAGGCCGCGCGGGACCCCGGCAGGGCCTGTGCGATCGCCGGTGCCGCCACCGCGCCGATAATCAGGACCGCGAGGGTCGCGGCCAGCGCCTGCCACAGGCCGGTGCGACGGACTTTGCGCCCCGGGGCCGCGCCGTCGGGCTCGATCAGGCGCCGAACGACCTCGCTGGCGGTCACCCCCTCGCGTCGGCATCGCTCCATGAAGGCGGCCTTCGCGGCATGAGGCAGCCGGATCTCGAGCGTTTCGCTCTTCTTGGGCGGACGGATTGCGGTCACTGGCGCCACCGGATGAAGGTCTGTGGTGGCCCCAAGTCTAGCCGTGACCCGGCCCCTGATCCAGAGCCACGGCCGACCTTGCGACCAACTCCAGCACGAGAGTCACCAGCTCCCGCTTGCTTTAGCGCGCGCTGGCGTCGCCCCAGACATCCGGTCGGGCCTCGAGCACCGCCGTCAGGGCCGCCGCCATACCCTGCTGGTCCCGGATCGACGGGTGCCAGTCGCAGGCCGTCAGCTCCAGCGGGGCCAGCGGCAGGACCGTGACCCGGCTCTCGCCCTCCGCCGCCAGTTGGGCGCCGACGGCCGCGACCGCCCGGCCGATCTCGTCGTCGGCGCTGGGCGGCGCCATCAGGACGAAGGCGGACTGCGGCTGGAGGGCTCTCAGGGTCTGGACGAACCGGACATAGGTCGCCTGATAGTCCGCCCGCAGCGCCTCGCGGGAGGTCCAGCGCTCGTCCGTGGCCAGGGCGGTGGAGAAGTCGTTGGTCCCTAGATCGATGACGATGACCTGAGGCCGCCAGTCCGGATCGTCATAGGGGCGACCGCGCTCGAATAGATCCAGCGGCCAGGCCTGCGGCAAGGTCGGCGCGGCCATGCCGGCGTAGTTACGCACGATGCCCCGGCCCGAGATGGCGTTGACCTGATAGTCCGCGCCGAACCGGCGAGCGCTCAGGGGCCCGAAGGCCAGGGTGTTGTCGGTGCTGGTCCGGACCTCATCCCCCGAACACTCATGCCGCGGCAGACCAACGCCATAGCCGACGCTGTGGGAGTCGCCGATGAACTCGATCTGGCGGGACGGCGCGGGCGGTCTCGGCAGGGCCGCGCCCTTCGGCGCGAGGAAGCCGTCAAACCGGGCCGGGGCCGCCTGGTGTTCTGAGGCGATGTCGATGCGGATGCGATGCACGCCCCGCGCCAGACCCTCGACCCGATACACGCCCGGCGGACTGTCGATCAGGGTGGCCACGCGCTGACCGTCCACCGTGACATGCATCGTCTGGAGCGCGCTGCCGACCCGGAAGCCGACCGTCGGCCCTCGGAAGGCGGCCTCGAAATGCGCGCCCGGCCACTGATAGGTCGCGCCCTCAGCCGTCGCCCTGACGCGGCCGCCCGGGGTGAAGGCCATCGGCTCCAGACCGCGTGTGGAGGCCGCCGGCGACACCCGGACTTCCGCCGCAACGGGGCCCGCGCACAGGGCGAACAGCATCAGGGCCGCAAGGGCCTCACGGCGGATCAAGCCGCGCCGGTCCGGGCGGCGATGACCTGCAGTGTGGCCTCCGCCGCCAGCTCAGAAGGATCGGGACCGCCCCGTCCCATCAGGTCTAGCGCTGCGGTCTGGCGCGCCGCCTGATCCGCACGCAGGCCGGGATCGACCAGGAGACAACCGACGGCGCGGGCCAGTCTTTCCGGCGTCGCATCCGACTGGATCAGCTCCGGCGCGATCATGTCATCGGCGGCGGTGTTGAACAGGGTCGCGAACTTGCCGGTGAAGAAAGGTCGCATGATCGCATAGCTGACGGCGCCGAAGCGGTACGAGATGACCATAGGCGCCCCAGCCAGGGCCAGCTCGGTCGAGACCGTGCCGCTGGTGGCCATGGCGACGGTGGCGGCGCGCATGGCGTCGTACTTCTCGTCCTCCTGCACCAGATGGACGCGGAACGGCCATGTCGCCACCCTGGCGGCGACGTCGTCGGCCACTGTGCCAGCGGCCACGACTGCGACCTCCAGCGCCGGGACGTCGCGCTTCAACAGGGCCACCGCCTGTTCGAAGACGGGCGTCATCCGGCTGATCTCGGACGGGCGGCTGCCGGGCAGGACCAGCAGCACGGGCGCGTCCGGCGATACCCCGCGGCGGGCGCGGAACCGGGCGCCGTCGGCGTCGGCCATGTTCACATGCAGGGCCTGCGATCCGACGACGGTCGTGGACAGGCCCTGGGCCTCGAACCAGGGCGCGTCGAAGCTGTAGAGGGCCAGAAGGTGGTCGACCGCGCCCGCCAGCGTCTTCGCCCGACCGGGACGCGAGGCCCAGACCTGCGGCCCGACGTATTTGATCAGGGACGTGTCCGGCAGGGCCTCTCTCAAGGCCTTGGCCACACGAATGGTGAAGCCCCAGCTGTCGATCAGGACGACGGCGTCCGGCCGTTCGCGCAAGGCCAGCGCGACCGTGTCGGCGACGCGCGCCTTGACCCGCTTGTAGGCGCGCAGGCCGTCGATCCAGCCGAAGATCGACAGTTCGGCGATGTCGAACGGGCTGATCACCCCCTCGGCCGCCATGCGCGGACCGCCGACCCCGACGAAGCCGACGCCGTCTCCCAGCCGCCGCGTCACCGCCTGCGCCAGACCTGCGCCCAGAGCGTCGCCCGAGGCCTCCGCCGCGACAAGCATGATCTTCAGCGGCCCGCTCACGATCGGGTCTCGCCCCAGACGAACAGGCCGAGACGGTCCGCCGCCTTGATGATGGCGGGACGGTCGATCAGGATCAGTTGCCCCGCCACGCCCCCGACACCGGCCAGACCGGCCGCTGCGGCCAGCTCCAGCGTCCGCGTGCCGATTACCGGCATGTCCACCCGCAGGTCCTGGATCGGCTTGGGCGCCTTGCCCAGCGCACCCTTGGCGGCGCCCGGCGCGCCTCTCAGATCGGCTGGCAGTCCCGCGACACGGGTCAGCATGGCGTCGGTCCCTTCCTGCGCCTCGACGGCCAGAACCAGCCCGTCGCAGACGACCGCGCCCTGTCCAATGTCGAGTTCGCCGGCCTTCTCCGCGACGTGCAGGGCCTTCGTCAGGTCCGCCAGCTGACCCGCCGTCGGAACCGCCTTGCCCAGCGCCCCGACCGGCAAGGTCTCGCCGCCCAGAATGTCGTCGGCGCCCTCGACGGCGTAACCCTCGTTCTCGAACACAGACAGGATCTTGCGCAGCAGGGCGTCGTCGCCTCGCGTCGCCGCGGCGATGATGCCCGGCAACAGGGTCGCCCCCTTAAGATCGGGCTTTAGGCTCTTGAAGTCGGGCCGATTGACCGTCCCCGCGAAACAGACGGCCTGACAGGCGGAGGCCTTCAGCGCCGCCAGCGCCTTGCCCAGCTCGGCCATGCCCAGATCGACGCCCGGATATCGCACCAGATGCGCATCGGCGAAGCCCGACAGGCGGATCACGAACAACGGCCGCCCTTCGGCCTCGCACCGGGCGGCGATGGCCAGAGGCAGCGCTCCGCCGCCGGCGATCAGGCCCAGCTTCGGGGCGTGGGGCCCGCTCATTCGCCCGGCAGGCACAGCGGACGCTTCCCGCCGTCCCGGATGAAGGCGGTGATCTCCACGATCTCGACCAGATCGGCGTACTCGCCTTCGACCGCCTGCAGGCGGTCGGCGAACACGCCCTCCCCCTCGAACAGGTCGCGATAGGCGGCCAGCAGCCTGCGGATCGCGTCCTTGCCATAGCCCTTCCGCTTCAGGCCGATCAGGTTCAGCCCGTGCAGTTGCGCATGATTGCCCCAGGCTGAACCGTAGGGAATGACGTCGCGCGTCACGGCGGCCAGGCCGCCGACGATCGCGCCCTGCCCTACCCGGCCGTTCTGGTGCACGGCGCACAGGCCGCCCAGGAAGACCTTGTCCCCGACCTGGGCATGGCCGCCAAGGGTGGCGTTGTTGGCCATCACGACGTTGTCGCCGACGACCGCGTCATGGCCGACGTGGGCGCCGGTCATGAACAGGCCGTTCGAGCCGATGCGGGTCACGCCCGTGCCTTGCGGCGTGCCCCGGTTGAAGGTGGAATGCTCACGGATGGAGTTGTCGCTGCCGATCTCCAGCCGCACGGATTCGCCCTTGTAGCCGTTGTGCTGGGGGTCGCCCCCGATGACGGCGAAGGGATGAACGATGGTGCGTGCCCCGATCGCCGTATCTTGCTGGACCACCACATGGCTGACCAGGGTGACGTTCTCGGACAGAGTGACGCCCGGTCCCACCGTGCACCACGGCCCGATCTGCACCCCCTCGCCCAGCTCGGCCGACGGATGTACCAGGGCCGACGGATGGATGGCGCTCATGCCGCGACCGGCTGATCGACCGTGACCACCATGGCGGCGAAGTCGGCCTCGGCGGCCAGTTTGTCGTCGATAAAGGTCTCGCCCCGGAACTTGAAGATGTCGCCGCGCTGCCTGGTGACGATCACCTTCATGCGCAGCTGGTCGCCCGGCCGCGCCGGCTTGCGGAAGCGGACGCCGTCGATCGACATGAACATGATCACCTTGCCCTCGACCGCGACGTCCAGCGTCTTGGACATCAACAGGGCGCCGGTCTGGGCCATAGACTCGACGATCAGGACGCCGGGCATGACCGGATCGATGGGGAAGTGGCCGGGAAAGAAGGGCTCATTGTGGCTGACGTTCTTGATGCCCGTGATCGACACGCCCGGCACGAAGTCCTCAGCCTTGTCGACCAGCAGGAAGGGATAGCGGTGCGGCAGGCGCCGCATGACCTCGGCATAGTCGATCCGGTCTTCGCTCATCCTTCCGGCTCCTTCGCGCCCTTCTTCTTCCCGACCTGTTTGGACACCCAGATGGTTTCACGCAAGAATTGTCTAAGCGGTTTCGCGGGATAACCGGACCAGGTCTCGCCCGCAGGCACGTCCGCCAGAATGCCGGCGCCCGCGGCGATCCGCGCGCCGACGCCGATGGTCAGGTGGTCGCCGACCCCGGCCTGACCGCCGAACATGACGTTGTCGCCAACGGTCACCGACCCCGAAATCCCGCTGTGCGCCGCCATCAGGACATTGCGGCCCAGAACGCAGTTGTGGCCGATCATACACAGGTTATCGATCTTGGAGTTCTCGCCGATGACCGTGTCGGCAAAGGCGCCGCGGTCAATGCAGGTGTTGGCGCCGATCGTCACGCCGTCCTGGATGATGACCCGGCCCAGTTGCGGGATGTCGATCGGCCCCGCCTTCGAGCCCGCCGCGCCGAAGCCGGCCTCGCCGATCCGGGCGCCGGCATAGATCTTCACCCGGTCGCCGATCAGGGTGAAACCCAGAGTGACGTTTGAGCCGATGACACAGTCACGGCCGATCTGGACGCCGGGTCCGACAACGGTGTTGGCGCCGATCTGGCTGCCGCGACCGATGCGGACGCTCTCTCCCAGGACGACACCCGGTGCGAGGTGAACGGTTTCATCCTCGCAAGCCTCGGACGCCGCGATGGCCGTGTTTAGCAACCTGGCCCGATGCAGGACCAGGGATGCCCGCGCCCATGAGGCCTGGGCCTCGCCCGACTGGATAACGGCGCAATGGTCTGGCGCGGCTTCGACAGCCGAGGCCGGCACGATCACGGCGCCGGCGCGGGTTTCCGCCAAGGCTGCGGCAAACTTGCGATCGGCCAGAAACGCAATCGCGCCCTCGTCCGCAGAGGACAGGGGCGCGACCGAAGCGATGAGCCGCTCGCCGCCCCGGATAACCGTCCCACCGATCTGCTCGGCAAGGGTGGTCACGCTCCGGGGCGCGAGGGTTTCGAAGAAACGGGCGTCGGGCATCACGATCCGCCCGTCGCCGCCTTACTGGGCCTGCTGGGCCGGAACCGGCAGGCGGTTGAAGCTCAGCGTCGGCAGGGCGGTGTTCAAGCGCGTAATGACGTCAGCGGTGACGTCCATGGCGGGGTTCATGATGAAGACGCTCTCGCGGTCCAGCATGATGCCGCAGCCTTTTTCCTGATAGACGGCGACCAGGATCGGCTCGACAGCGGCCGAGATCAGGCGGCGTTGCTCCTGCAGGGTGTAGCGCAGTTCGTCCGACCGGGTCTGCTCCAGTTGCTGGGCTTCGCTGACGCGCTGTTGCAGCGCCTGACGGCGCGTCTGCTGGTCAGCGGCCGGGATGGTCGAGGCGCCGGCCTGCAGGGCCTGTGCTTCGGTCTGGATCGCGGTTGCATAGGGCGTGATTTCACCCTGCACTTCGGTCGCCAGTTGCTGCATGCGCGCCTGGACGGCCTGACCGGCGGTCGATTGCGCCATCAGCTGCTGGTTGAAATAGACGCAGACGCCCGGAATCACCGGGCCGGGGTTGGTCGGACCCGCCGTCTGGGCGGACGCCGCGGTAGCGACAAGCGAGGCCAGCGCCACGGCGCCAATAGCGAACAGTTTCATTTGAAGCCTTTGAGGGGTCATCCGACCCACGGTTGGAACGCGTAGTTAGAACTGGGTGGAAGTCGAGAAGCGGAAGCTTTCCGTCTGGTCGTAATCTTCCTTGAGGAAGATCTTGCTGATGTCGAAGCGGATCGGGCCCATCGGCGACTTCCAGTGGATGCTGACACCGGCCGAGGCGCGGATCGACAACTCGTCGACGATGCTGGGATCGGTCACGCCGGCCGTCGTCAGTGTGTAACGATCGTCAAGCACGCCCAGGGTCCCCACGTCAGTGAACAGCGAGCTCTTGATGCCATACTGTTCGGGGAGGAAATTAGGCAGGGTCAGTTCGATGCTGCCGACGGCGTAGAAATTGCCGCCCAAGGCGTCGTTGGTGGTCAAGTCGCGCGGGCCCATGCCCGCGGTCTCGAAGCCGCGGAACGAGTTGCCGCCCTTGAAGAAGCGGTCGTTGATGCGGACCGCGTCGCCGCTCCAGCCCGAGACATAGCCCAGCGAACCCTGGATGCTGACGATCCAGCTCGGGGTGATGCCATAGTAGGTCGAGGCGTCGATCTCGGTCTTGACGTAGTTCACGTCGCCGCCGACGCCGGCGAAATCCTGGCGAACGGAGCCGGCCCAGCCGCGCGTGGCCCGGACCGGATCGTTCCGGCGGTCGATCTGCAGCGTGTAGCCGACCGACGAGTTCAAAGAAGCGCCGACCTGTTCGCACAGCGCGCGCGAACCGGAACCGTTCGTGCCGCAATAGCCCGTCGGGACGATGATCTCGTCGTCCTTGATGAAGTAGCGGGTGCTCAGGCGGGTGTAGCCGTTGATCGGATAGGACAGACGGATACCAGCGCCGGTCGAGCGGTAATCGAATGACGACTCTTCCTGGAAGTCGTAGCGCGAGTGGAACATGTCGAAACCGGCGCCGATGTCGCGGCCCAGGAATTTCGGCTCGGTGAAGCGGAAGTCCAGTTGCTGACGCAGCGAGCCCCACTCGGCGCGGGCGACGACGTTTTGGCCACGGCCGCGGAAGTTCCGTTCGGTGATGCCCAGGTTGACGACGAAGGAGTCGACCGAGCTGAAGCCGGCGCCCACCGAAAGCTCGCCGGTCGGTTGTTCCTGCACCTGGACATTGACGATCGTGCGGTCTGGCGCGGAACCGCGCGTTTCCTCGATCGTCACGTCTTTGAAGAAGCCCAGGGCGCGCAGATTGTTGCGCGACCGCTCGATCAGGGTGCGGTTGAAGGCGTCGCCCTCGGTCAGCATCATCTCGCGACGGATGACCGGATCGATCGTCCGGGTGTTCCCGACCACGTTGATGCGGTCGATATAGACGCGCTGGCCTTCGCTGATGTTGAAGGTGACGTCGACCGTATCCGTCTCGGGATTGGCCTTGTAGCTGGGCCGGATGTCGACGAAGGCGTAGCCGGCCGAACCGGCGGCGAACGTCAGCGCATCGACCGAACTTTCGATCTTGTCGCTCTCGTACAGCTGGCCGGTGCGGATCGGGATCAGGAGCTTCAGGAAGTCCGCATTCAGCCGGTCGTTCTCGGTCACGACAGTGATGTCGCCGAAGTTGTACCGATCGCCCTCGTCCACCGTCAGCGTCATGCCGAAGGCGCTGTCGTCCGGCGTCAACTCGGCGACGGCGGAGACTACCCGGAAATCGTAATAGCCGCGGTTGGTGTAGAATTTCCGCAGCTGCTCGCGGTCATAATCCAGACGGTTTGGATCGTAGTTATCGTTCGAGCTGAACAGCCGGTACCAGCGCGATTGCTTCGTCACCATGACGTCGCGAAGGTCGTTGTCCGAGTAGGCCTGGTTGCCCAGGAAGGTGATGGCCTGCAGGCCGGTTTCGGGGCCCTCGTCGATCTCGAAGATAACGTCGACCCGGTTCTGCTCCAGCTGGACCAGTTTGG
>Ga0247812_10002656_pt1 | contig 10090 bp, 5 predicted proteins | sample UWRJL149409B1_FD_178011 | JGI IMG/M metagenome (GOLD analysis project Ga0247812, IMG submission 178011) | Plant litter microbial communities from Arlington Agricultural Research Station in Wisconsin, United States - UWRJ-L149-409B-1 | ecosystem: Environmental > Terrestrial > Plant litter >...
ATTAGTTCAACAATTTTTTATTCTTGGCAAAGTGATCTTGATGGAAAATTTAATAGATACTTCATTCGCGATTGTTTGAAAGACGCGCTAGAACAGTTGAGCGAAGAACCTGAGTACGCGGAATCCGTAAGGCTTGATAGCGATACGTCTGGTGTTCCAGGAACACCAGATATTGCCTTTACTATATTTAAAAAAATCGATAGTAGTTTGGTGTTTATAGCTGATGTAAGTTTTTGCGCGACATCAGCGGATGGCCGAAAAAAATTCCCAAATTCAAATGTTATGATTGAATTAGGTTACGCGCTAGCAAGGAATACCGATGCTGGTGTTCTAAATATCATGAACACTGCATACGGTAATCCGGACGACCTTCCATTTGATTTGAAGCATAAAAGATGGCCCATCCAGTATAAATTAAACCAAGAGATATACTCTGATTCGACTAAAAGGAAGGAAGTAAAAGCTAAGCTAACCAAAGAGCTCTACGAATTTGTAAAAGTAATTGTCGACACAAGCGAAGCAAGTGATGAGCTACCTATTATCGGAGCTACCCCGTCGCTGGAATATATTGAGAAGAGTATAATAAACTCTGACTCAGCTCAGGATTGGGATGTAAGGTCAGTACACTCTAAGACCATGGCAGTTTATCGAAATGACGTCAATTTAAGGGTCGAGGTAGATTGGTCGGAAGATGGATCGCAATGCGACGACTTTAGAGAGCCGTGGGCAAATTGTTATCCAGATAGAAGAGCTTCCGGGCATTGGGTTGATATATTTTATGGAGTAAGTCACATTATCTCCTTGAGGAGTATTATTGTGACTGTTGATGGTGGGAGGGCTTCGTTACCAATTCCGCGACAAGAAGGTGTTACTGGGGAAATCACAGAGGTCCTTCCATTAGACTATAAATTTGCCAAGATATTCGATACTCAAGGCACGCTGGACGAATATATGTGGCGCTCCAAATTGACTCTGGCTATTTAGAGTGACTATCAAGCAGCGGCATGACGACGTGCTATTGGTCTTGACTGTGTAAAATGTGTTAGAACTCACTGGGCAGTGTAAGTAGAAAAGGCAATAAATCACCTGCTGCCAGGTAAAATAGTTTAAAAGTCGATAGGGGGAATGGATGCGCGATAAGATCAAGGCCACCTTGCAAGCTTGGGTTAGCCTTTTAGAAGTACAAAAGGCTACTGAAGCTGACTATGGCGAATATGATTTTTTTCTAGACTATAAAGTCCTTGGCGTAGCAACGTTTCTGAAACAAGTTGCCTATCAGCAGGACGATTTGGAACTGCTCGCTATCGCTTCTAAGGTGGAAATGCAGGTGGAGCGGATGATCAATGCTGAAGAGGACGCAGAAGAAGAGACAGAACGTGAGAGGCATGAGATTTGGCAGCAAGTCTCTGAGGCTGATCAGCTAATTAGAGCAATTTGCATCCGTCACTTCTACACAGAACCCGCCTTCTCGGTAGACATGTCTAAATACGTTTCGATGGTTGAGGCCTCCTCCTCAAGTTTTTCTGATCCTTACAAGTTAGCCAGCTTGAGACGGTATGTTGATACAGAAGAAGTGCTGAATAAAATTTTCGACAAGGTGAAAAGCCGTTTGCGGCGCACGAATTTGGCCGGACTGGTTCCAACTTTTGATGACGTATCGCAGGCTTTTGGGATTGAGCTTCAGGAGATATATCGTCTTGCAGACGCTCATGTGGAGAGGGTGATCATGAAGCACGCCAAGACGGCTTAGTCTCTTACATAACATTGCGACTGCTAAGACTAGGTTAAGAAAACAGGCAGCCCTTGACGTATGGGCTGCCCGGGTAGTGAATGAAGCAGTAGTGGTGGCCTAGATCATGCGGCTTCACTCTGACCCCAGTCGGCGGGTGCACGTTGCCAGATGGCAATCTCGGATGCCCGCCAACCTACTCACCCAGGTGATGTTCGCACTTGAGACGGGAACCGCTTAGCTTTGACTTCGCGCCACAGAGTTGCATGGGAAAGCGAGGTAACTCGTAGCACCTCACGGCAGGTGTTCGAGTGGCAGAAAATGACCCGTTCTGAAACCCTTACCGACATCCAGCGCGCTGCCCGATTTTTCTATCTGCAGCATCATGCCTTCGCGGGTAAGGTCACCGGGCAGACGTTTGGTACCGCGACCACTGGCCCTGCCATCAACCTGCTGCGGATCGAAGAAAACCTCTCGGCCGCGTGGCAGCGCCTGTCCGGTACCTACGTCGAAAACCTGCCCTGGCTTGAATGCGTTGAACGCTATGACCGTGCCCATACCTTCCATTACATGGACCCACCTTACTGGCAGACCGCAGGCTACGGGGTGGACTTTCCGTTCGAGAACTACGAGCGAATGGCTGACTTTATGCGCCGCTGCAAGGGCAAGGTGATGGTCAGCATTAACGATCACCCAGACATTCGCCGGGTGTTCGAAGGCTTTCACTTCGAAACTTTAGATATCTGCTACTCCACCACGAACCAGCGGCAAGGAAAAGTCGAGATTAGCAGTGAGCTGGTAGTTATGAATTGGTGTCCGTCCAAAGTAGGTAGGTTGTTTTAAATAGTTATAATAGGGGGTGTTAATTCCCCCATTTATTTACGCGTAAGCGCATGACACATCCAGAACGAACACTTCGACTAGTCCTATTAGTCCAGGCGGAAGCGATGCTTCGATGCTGCATTTAAGTTCCTGAGCGGTTTTTATCCCGTGCTTCTTCCGTCCGGCAACCTCTTCAGTCGCACCGAACCAAATTGCTAGGAAAATACCCTGCTGTTCTGCATCTGGGTGGATGGAGTATCGTTCATACAATTGGGCGGCAGCGGCGGTGTACAGGTCCTTATGCCACTGTCCTTTCACCTCTGTAACAAGCAATCGCCTTTTACCACGTATCATTTTAGTCGCTGTGAAATCGCTCCTGTTTGCATCTTTAAGCTGATGCTCCGGCGTAATTGAGATCCCTTTGGGCTCGAGCCTAAGATTGAGGCGCTCAGAAATAATCAGCGTAGATCTTACTTCGCCCAGTCGCTCACCTTTCTCATAAAAACGGTCGCCCGAGTTGAACTCTCCACCGTCTATTGATTTTTGAAATTCTTGCAACTCCTGAATCACCAGTTGGCGAAGTCCCTCTACGGTCACAACAGCATCGCTGTCCAATCGGTTCACGATTTCTCTGGGCGTTGGCGGTTCGAAATCCCTCAGTCCGTTCTGCCTGATTTTACCGGCTTGTATGCTTCTAAGGTTTTTGTGCAGGTTCGTGAAGCGCGGATCGGCAATGAGCCGCTCTACTACAAGAAGTGCTTCATCGGATTCGTTTTTATTGATCGACCAGGTCAACTCGGTCAAAAACCGATACGCATGTTCTTCATTGGGACTTTCAGAGCCCCAATTACTCGGCAGGTCAACCTTCGGCCATTTATCAATGAAGGCATCTAAAATAGCCTCTATTTTGCTTAATGTCAGCGCAGGCCAATAGGAGTTATCGTCATGATTTATACGCCCAGATTGGGAGTTGAGTAAAAATATGGTTTCCCTGTCGGCTTTTAGCCAGTTCCAGTATGTCTCTGGTGTGTCTTCTAGGAAATACAGTGCACGGACGAGCCAAAAGATTCGCTCTCGCTCGATATCTGAATTATCAGTCAGGCTGGGCCATTCAAACATAAAACTGGCGCACCGCTCTGCAATGATTTTTTGTAAATCAATGCGATTTCCAGACTGAGCTGCTACCTCAAAAAGTGTACTCAACGGGCTAAGGCCCAATCCGCGAAAGCGGTGAAGCCATTCAATGGAAAGTGCCCCGCGCAGGTGACTAAAAACTTTGTCGCTTCTTAGTAGCCAAATTTCGGGATGTGGGCATCCAACCTCCGCGAGTTGTGGTTCAACATATTGTCGGAGAAATCTTTCCGCACTTCCAACATCACTAAAGATGAGGCGATCTACTTCGGTTTTAAGCGTATCGCGCTCTTCGCCGGAGATCGCGCTGTAGCTCATATCAATATGAGTGCGCAGGGCATTCAGTAGCCGAAGATCGACGCGTTCCAGGTTACCTTCAGCGCGCATAATTTCCACACAAGCCGCAAAAAGTACCGTCTCCGAAACTTTGCCCTGTGAAGCACACTGCAATTTAGCAAGTTTAAACAGGTCGGGAACTTCCGGAGCAATGAAATCTAGGCAATTTCTGAGTGCGGTCCGAACGATCAGCTCATCGCCTATCTGTTGCTCAATTTCGTTCGGGCTCATAAGTATCAATTCGGCGAAATGGACAAGGGAGTTCCAGTGACGTCCGCTTTCGATAAGTTTTTGGTTCGCTTGAATATATTTTTTGTTTGAAGTGCGAATATCTTGCCACTGTTTGCGAGTGCGCTTTATCTTTCGGGCATATCTAAACTCTGTCTTTCGATTTTCTCGTTGAGACTGTGCTGCGGCCCTGTTGAACCTGCTCCACTCTCGCATGAGCCTTGGGTCTTTTAATGCTTGCATGCGCATTTGCCGCCGCAATGTGTCCGCGCCCTGATCAGGTTTCTTTCGATAGTATTGATGTCTAGCCATGAAACTAGCCCATAAACTTGAGTTGCCGGTCTCAAAGGATAGATCGATTATGAATCTGTAATCGTCAGCGAGAAAACGAAGGCCAGAATGAGAGTGCAAATCAAACTTATGAATTTTCGTCTCAAAGATTTGATTGCTGTCAGTTAGTTTTCCGAAAACATGTGAGATTATCCCTTGTCTCAGTGTGTTATCGTGTTGGAGTACGTGAATCGACTTGCAATAGTCAGCGGATTTTTGCTCATGATAATTTAAGTTTTCAGTCCATTTCCAAATGCGTTTTGGGTCATAGGGAGGTGCCGTCAACTCGAAATAGCGATCAAGCAGGGATCCCACAATTTTGCTCCTGCCATTGCGACATTCGCATTCATAGGATTTTTTTTTGCATACGCATAATAAGTCTATAGTCAATTCATCTAAAAGAGACTCGACTAGCGCTATGTCAAGTCCCTCTATGAATTTCTTAATAAAATGACGCGTACCTATTGTGCGACCACGGTCCTGATATTGACTGGGATACAGTCCGAAGCACGCCCTAAGAAAATCGGTGTAATAATTAAGGCTGAATATTTTTTTGCCTAAAGTTTCAAGAATATTTTTCGCTATTTTAAGCGAGATTTGACTTGCTTCTTGAATGAGCGTGGTCAGGAGCTCTCGATGGTCATAATCTGCAACACCAGTTAAGCACGAGACAGCAAGTAGGCGAGTGCTCTCGATCTCGCTCTTGGTTAAAGCAAGTTTGCGTAACTCATCTTTTAATAGTTCAATTGCTGGTGATCCAGTCAAGAGTTCAAGGATTAGATCGCGCAGGTGTCCATCGCTTTCATTAAAAAGAATAGGTTTTATTTCCTCCATGACTTCTTGGGTGAAGAAACCAGCTACGCTAAATCTTCGCCAAAAATCTCCACGGCGAAAATAGGGGTCTTTGTCCTCAACTTCCTTTAGATGCTGTACCAGTAAGCGCTTCGACGAGTGTTCAAGCTGGGAAGGATCTCCGTTCGCAAGAACTGCATACGGGTCAAGTTTGATTGCGGATTCTTGAATTGACTTGCTGCCAAGCGATGCCATCCATCCCAGCAAACCACGAAGCTCATCTCGAACTATAAGATTCGGAGCTATGATAGGTAGACATTTTTGAAATGTCAGGAGGTCCGCCGGGTCGGCCATCCGTTTTGTTAGATAGTCAGCCGCGCAGTACTCTGCAACGATCTTGTGCACAGGACGATGCTGGTCCGCGCTATCACCAGGTTTAAAAAGGCGAGTCGCTAGAATGCCTTCAGTCACCGTGCTATCCCTAAATAGGGACGCCAGCAGAGGATAAATCCTGTCTTCAGTGGCTTCGTTAGTGCCAATACCTTCAGCGCCTGACAACAACAGTTTGGCGAAAACCTCTGACGACAGTTCGACCTTGTGAGTGGTTGAAAGCGCACGATCGACTCTCGCTACATTAGCATTTGCCTCTTTCGCCAAGCGATCGACTGCTTGTGAAAAAATTGACTTTTTATCAGTAAAATGCCTGTTGCTTTCGATATATGCGTCAGCAAATAGTTTTAAAAATTGAGGGTTTGGGAGTAGTGACTCTAGATTGAATCGAGCTACTTCGTTCCGGAACGCCGAGAAAATTTCTCCTTTTACATGATGATCAAATATTGCACGTTGTTCTGTTTCATCAAACTCGTAAAGTCTCACGACTAATGGTTTTTGTCCGAAAAATTCTTCGAAGGAGTTTGTGGCGGAAGTGCCCCACTCGCTTGAACGGCTGGAAATAAAAACGTGAGTTGGATGGGCCTTTCTAGCATTTGCAAGTAGACTGTGAATGCCTGTTTTGTCAATCTTGGATAACTCATCAAATGCATCTATCACAAGCGGCCCGTTATTTGTCTCGGCCCCAAGGTGTCGAAATACGTTCGCGGTAACTATAGACGTGCCCAGTTGCTGGGCGAAACTCCGCATAAGTTCAGTTTTTCCACCGCCCGGCTCTGCTAATATGACAACGAAATTCGAAACCCCCAGCAGCGCTTTTTCAGTGTATGCATGATCATTACTCGATAGTCTGCGCGGGAGATAAAAAGTCGGACTCATATGGACGAAATCACAATAGAGTGGATTGAGCTACGCCAGCTACCCGGCGACCAATTCGGTTTACGGGCGTCTTCAAATTAGCCCGCCTTCGGCATGTTACGCCATTTCTTGCTTGGCTAGGGTATCGTTCAACTGGGGGCTAGCAGCCGCTGAGAAACTACTAGTGAACCACAGGAGTACGATGATGCGGTTCGATCCCGCTTGATCAGATCGATGCGGTCTAACCTGGGGAGTTACAACCGTCCAGCTCTAGCTCTAGCTCTAGCTCTAGCTCTAGCTACGGTGCAGGCTTAGGGCAAAATTAGGGCAGATTTAGGACCGGTGTAGATCGCAACAAACCATCAGAAGGAGACGGCCCCCCCCGCTAATTGCAGGCTTATGGTGGCCTACGAACACACAAAAAGGGGTTCGAATCCCTATCCACACCTAAGTCATGCTGGATGACTGCTTTCGGGCCCGACCAGGCTCGATCAGCTCTGGTCGGTGTTTTGCGAATAAAGGCGATTATCGGCGAGAGGCGGGACAGCGTGAGCCGCAGGAAAGATCAACGGCTCGATAAGGTTCTGAAAGAGTGTGGATTTAGTTCTAATACTATTGTTTCAGGCTAGCTCATTACTTTGTTCCAATCGATCTCATAACCAGCCGCTTTAAGCTCGCGAGCGAGAGCAGCCTTCCAATCGCCTGACATCGGCGTCCAAACTACGCCAGCGAAGTCGGTCGGAATATCCATATCGCCCGACTTGAGGGCGCACACTTTGTTACGGCCTAGCGCCCCTATAAAATATCCAAGCTCGAGCAGGACATTTTGTCTTACGCGGGGCTCCAGCTTTCCTCCAACCTTACTTCCAACATCATCAGGCGTTAGTAACACCACTGCCATTCCGACCTCGGAATGGTGCTCGATTTTCTCGATGATGGTGCGGCCTCCATTTGCTTGCTCGTGAAGAATGATAACTTCAATACCCAGCTTTTCAATGAAACGTGCAACAGTTTCACGAACGGCCTCATCATGTCCGTGAACGAGGAATACTCTGGGTGAGCTCCCTTTAGAATTTGATCTTGGGGGAACACTGAGGGGCACGCCGCCTTCGAGATCCTCTAAGTCCGTATTTAATGCATTGATAGCCTGTTCAAGCGAAGCTTTTGCATGGCTTATCTTTTTTTCCGTAATACCCTTGTAGTCCGGATCGGGCATGCCGGAAACCCATATCGTCGGTCGATAGTGGAGGCTATGCGCCTCGTTGTATCGAATTGAGGCAGTTGTGTTCGTTCCAAAACAGCGCTCTAACGTGTCCTCAATACTACGTTCAAGAGCTTTTAGTTCAGGCGAGGTGCTACCTTGCATGGTGTTTAGGTCGAATGAATCAAGATCTGCAATTCGTTGCTGTAGCCGATCGATTCCACGCCTAAGCTGCCCTTCATCCAGATATACCTTCGGTTGAATTGCAGTCGGTGGTGTCGCCTTCCTCGCCATGGCTGTTCCTTGCTGTTCATTAATGAGCTCATCATGCCATCTCGCACGTAGCGCGCAACACTGATCTGACTAATCGTATAGCTTCCTTGTCTCTGTCGAGCTATTGCACGATTGCGTAACATTTCGCTCCTGGCTGCTAGAAGCCTATCAGAGGGTTACGTGGTGTCTGGTTCTGGGTTTTTTCCGTAGAACGACTGAACAGGCATGGGGCAAAAATGGGGCACGACTCAGACGTTGCGAATGCATTCCTCTCGCTCAAGCGCAATGTCAATCTGACCCGGTCGGCAATTCTGCTCCAGCTTGAAACCAATGAGGGGTTTGATTTGGGCCAGGTCGCGGTTTGGGGGCTATACGCAAATAGCCAAGCAAAAAAAATGAGTGCTGCGATGATCTGTTATTTGGGGCGGCATCCCTGGCTGCTCGATCAGGTACATGCTCGTCACCAGAGCAGGTTTGCTTGAGCATCTACCGTACTTGAAACACAGGTGCTGTGTGTGCTGAACGCCGCAAGAAATTTTGGTTCGGATGTGGCGTTTCGCTGAGAGTGCGAGAACGGGTTAGGGCATATTTAAGGCCGTCATAGGCCGGCGCATTGCCTATAAAAGATTGATGGAGGCCCTTTTTCAGCGGTCTATAGCGGACCTGGGGGGAGCTTGAAGGGGCTCGAATCCCTAGCCATTCATTCGTAAGGGAGCGGCTACGTTGCCTGCTGATATTTCGAAAGGGATGTTGATGGGCCCAAAATGGGGGAAAACACACGCCAATCTTTATCACTTAATGCTAGATGAACGCTATCCGTGACTTTTCAATAATGCCCTACAGCTAATGTGATTCGGGGCTGTAGGGCTTTTTTGTGTTAGCACTCCAACGTAGTCGACGTGTTACTCGGTGTCGGCAATCTTTTCGCCGACGATGCTCATTGTTAATTGAGGTTGTCCAACCACCACGCCATCCAGGTGTAGCTTCCCTCCTTCGTAGTCCACTGCACCCTTGGCCTCCAGAACATAGTTGTCAATGCCTACGACATTGGTGTTGCCTGACTTCCATTTCGAGATCGTGAACTGCGATTGAAACTCGCCTGAATGTGTAGGTACTTTGCCTCGGTACAGGTAGTGAGCATCGCCACCATTCGCTGAGCCATCCTTCACAACCACGATTCCATCACCGTAGTCGCCTGTGTTGGCCTTGAACTTGACGTAAAAAATGCCTTGAGACATCGCGCTGCTCCAGCGTGGGATTGAGAAATGAGGATAGGATCCAATCACCATCATGCAAGGATCAGGTTGTAACAAATTGCATTAATAGCTCATGAGCGGTTTTGCCACTGCAGCATAGAAGGGTGGTTTTTGGGTGTGTGGCGGATTGGCATCCGGTACAGCAACATCACCATCGGCGGTGAAAGGCTGAGGTGAGCTGCGAGCTAGTGATCATGAACTGGAAGCCTTCAGCGAAGGGATGTCTGTTTTTGCTGAGACTGGCCGATAATCACGTTTGATCGAGTTGGATTCTTGCTGGACTGTTGGTGTCTGTTTCTATTCGTTCTAAGTCTGAGAATTTCAGAAACAGACACCGTAACAGACACCTAGTTGAAGCGGGGAAGGCTGGAGGCCTTGAAAACAGTGGAGCGGGTGAAGGGAATCGAACCCTCGTTATCAGCTTGGGAAGCTGGAGTAATGCCATTATACGACACCCGCTCAGAGCGGCTGACTTTGTACCAGATGTTCGCCGGGAAATGAAGTTTTTCTTTAGGCGCGATCACTTGAGTACCGGTGAGGACAACGTACAAACCAAGTGGCTGTCTATCGCGGGCAAGCCTTGCTCCCACAGAAGCGGTAGCGTCCAGGCAAGCAGGCTTGCTCGCGATGACTCTGTTTCAGATGGCCAGTGCATGTTGGTCCTGGACGTAGTGGTAACGCGTTCGGCTTTCATGTGGCGAAGGCTTCAGGAAACCCAGCAGTGCGTTACGGCTGTCACGGCAG
>Ga0247812_10002657_pt1 | contig 10088 bp, 28 predicted proteins | sample UWRJL149409B1_FD_178011 | JGI IMG/M metagenome (GOLD analysis project Ga0247812, IMG submission 178011) | Plant litter microbial communities from Arlington Agricultural Research Station in Wisconsin, United States - UWRJ-L149-409B-1 | ecosystem: Environmental > Terrestrial > Plant litter >...
TCTGTCCAGATACGGGTTGATGTTCAATTGTGCTATGCTCATTTTCTTCAATCAATTTAATAACCGCCTGGTGGCTGGCTATGGTGTTTTGGCATTCGGTTAATTCGTCCTTCAGGCGTTTTTCTTTGGCCTTTTGTAGGGTGAGGTCTCGGGTGAGGAGGTTTAGGGATTCAGTCATGGTTAAAATAACTGAGTTTGATTTACATAGCCTTTACCATTCCAAAATATCTTCTCAACTGTTTTCTTTTTATTATTGGTGGCTGATAAAGAACTACGATGTGTAAAGGCTGTCACCTCTTTAAATGGTGCATTGTATTCAGATATATAAACTGGGTGTTGACAATCATTAGCCCACTCATAAAATTTATCATGATTAAAACCACCCTCTTTATATTCCCCTGTGCCTTTATAAGGTATATCACAATATAATACTGGATTATTGCCTGTAATCAAAACATTTTCATATGATGTGTTTGTTATTTGTAGGTTTTGTAGGTTTTGTAGGTTTTGCATTCTGGCTAAATGCTCAAGTAACTCTAGGTTTTGAACTCTATTCTCTATTCCATCCCCGAAAACATTAATATTACTTTTCTTTATAAAATCGCAAAAAACCTTTCTACGTTTGTTTACAGATGTTATATTAAATAAGTTAGGTATATCAAGATTTAATAATCTCATAGAACTGCTACAGCAATTAACGATTACTTCATGTCCTAATCGTTTCATTTCTTCTATATCTGCCCCATATAAATATGAAGACTGCTTATTACCAAAACTCCAGCAACTCATTACAAAGCCCGAATACCAATCTGCATCTGTTCTTGCGCATTGTTCAAAAAACATTTCACGTGTAACCCATTCATAAAATTTAGGCTCCAGTGTTCTATTTTTTTTCAGGTATTCAACTAATGCAAATATGTGAGAGTTGAGTTCATTGTAATGAACATTAAACCGGTAATCACGTACTGCAGTAAATGACACTGCTCCGCCACCGCCACACAAGTCGTAAAAGTCTGTAATATTGGAGTGTCGGCTGGTAATGAAACTAAGTATATCACCCGCTATTTTCCGTTTTGATCCCATATAGGGTATTCCGAGGCTCATTTCTCTCTTCCCTCCTTATCCAATTCTTTCTCCAGTTTAGCCATAACTATTGCTTATGCCCTCCATCGCAGAGTAAACGCTGAAACATAGCACCATTTACATGTTCTCCTTTTGGTTCTCTAACTTCAAGAACTTCGGCAACAACATATTCAGTCCGGCTATCTCTAAGCCTTAATTCATCTCCGACTTTAACCAATTCAGTATGGCAAAAGTCAATTATTTTCTGATTCAATTGATCAGCTTCTTGTACTTGAAAGTACATTGGGTAGCCATTGTTTTGGTTGGCGTAACCGATTTCGTAAGTGTTCATAATGTTGTATATTTTTACCCCCAGTCCAATCAGCCGGGGGAGTTATTAATTTTGTTTGCAATCGCATACCTCGCAACGTGGGCAGTATATTATGCCGCAATGTGGGCATGTTAAGTAGGCGCAGTGATTAAAAAGCCGGCTCATTTTGCGCTGTAGCTACCACGTTAATTTTCCACAACTGATTGCTATTAAACCATGATGTTTTACCTGTCTTATCCGTCCATTTACGACCTTTAAGGTTAAAGAAAACTTCAACGTCCTGCCCTGGCCTTACACTATCCAATAAAGCACATTTGTCTTGTATGCACTCAAACTTTATTTCTTCAGGATACTGCGGATTAGCGGCATATTCTACAATTACTTCACGCTTCTTAAGTAAATCTGTTACTTGTTGGGTTGGCATAACCTCAATTACTTTGCCTTTTAATTCGAAACTCATATTCTTAAAATGATAATTTATTTTCAGATTCAATTAATTGCGCTTCTAACTTTAAGCCATTGCCTAAAGCGATTTCAACCCACTCCCCGATAGCTTTAGCGTTCGGCTTAGACTTGCTGCCTAAATCGATAACGCTATCACGTGTAAGTTCTTTTACCCACATTGGCCGGCTGCTTTCAGGCCGGAACGATAAGAAAAAATGACGTTCCAGTTTACGGTTAACCGTAAAGTAATGTAAGCATTGGTGAATATTATCGGACGGTATGGCATCGCAAAAGATTGTTGCTGTATGCTTTTTGCGTCCAGGTGATTTGATTTCACAAGATACCGTTTCATCTTCACTAATGCCATCCGGACTAATACCCAAAATAGAGCATTCCTCACTTTCCATCCATCCTACTTCATTAAAATGAATGCCGGTATACTCAGATAGCCTTTCACGTCCTAATGGCTCTAACTCTATCCCACGTTGCATATCGGCCGACACATAGCCGTCATCTTCTAACACAAAGGGCTCTAAACGTGCCGATAGTAGTTCTATTAGTAATGTATCACTATCAACAAACAAACCCTTAGATGTAGACCCGCCAATCTTACCATACTTCAATTCGTGCCAGGCTTCGCTACCCTGTACAATGTCTTTGTAAACCTTCATTATTTCAATTCTCCTTTAAGTTTTTCTTTAAGTGCAAGTGCGGTTGGCAGGTTCTTTTCAGCCGGTGTTAATGAAGTCCAGTTGGTTTGAAGTTCAGCAAGCGTGGTGCTTTGGTTTAGCTTAGCAAGCGCGGCGGTATCGGTTATTTGTGCAGGTGGGTAGTAATGTTTAAACCTAACTACAAAACCGAATCGCTTATCCGGCTGAGCAAACACAACACATTTATGACCTACCCATTTTTCCATAAACTGGCTTTTAGTTTCATCTATGAAAAACTTGGCGTTAGTCTTGTTTAGCACTACCGGCTTAAACAGCTCTTTTCCGTTTTGATCTTTCAGGTATAATCCGGTTACAACGGTTTTGCCATTCTTTTTTTGGTCAAATGCTTCATTATCCCCGAAGTGGTCAAGTGTGACCACCATTTCTTTTTTAAGACCCTTGATCTCACTTTGCAAATCTTCACCACATATGAAGTTTTGATCTATGTTCTTTTTCCAGTGCGTTAGCTCTTCCATTATTCCCATCCTCCCATACCTACAAATTTACCGTTAAGATCAAAGTACATGCAGCATTCAAATCCAGAATAACCCATGTTTAAATCGATACCATCTTTTTCAATAGCACCACTGGTGTTTAGCTCAATTAAATCAACACCTCTTATAGTGTTTTTAGTCTCAATAAATTCGGCTCCCATTTCTAAAAATGTAGCTTTTACTTTTTCAATATGCGTTAGTTCTTCCATGTTTTTTCTCTAAATTAATAAAGCCTCACGATAAGCGGCAGCGTCAACTAATCCACTTAAAGCAAGGCTTCAATTTCTTTGATGATACCGTAATTTGACGCTGGGTATCTGTATGTAAATATACGGCTAATTACACCGCGTTTCTCATGATATTTAGTTATAATGGGTGTGGATTTGGTTATAGGGAGATTAGCAATTTACGAAATCTATCCCAAAGTGATGGCACCTGTATTTCTTCAACCTTTACCATCTTACCCATTAAAGTAGTATAGTTATTTTCAAGACACTTATTGATTGCCTCCTGCTTGTTTGAATTAGGAAAGGTTACTGGTACTTCATCGTTAAGGAAGTTATCATAAAATGTTATGATGGTGTGGGTTCTCATTTCACCCCTCCCTGTAATACATAATTAATAGCCGGTGAGTAATACCAGGCGATAGCAACCAATAGCAAGATAGTAAACGCAGCTATAGCCGTCCTTATACCGCTGTTCGCATCCTGATGTTCGGCACTATCGCTGATTAGGTAGCCGTGATGGTTACGATTGCTAAAGTCAATCAGATCAACTTTAAGTGGCTCGATTTGCTTTTTCCTTTCTTCCATATCAAAGTGTTGTTTAATGTGTAGTTCGTATGTGGTTAATCTTCTGCCAGCCATTTGTAAAGGTCTTTACGGGTGTTGAATTTGTAGATAGCCTGAACATATCCATCGGCCATGTCTAAAGCGTTTTGTATGCCTTTAACTTCATTATATAAAGTCCACATATTATTGCAAACAGTTTCTGTTGACTCCATCCCAATGATGCAAAATTTCATTTTACCATAGGTTATTATGTGAGCCTTACGATTTCTATCCATAACTACACCGATATGGTCGGTATCTTTAATGTCTTCTAGGTAAACTGTTCTAATTTCCGGTTTTTCAATCAGTACCGGCACTGCATTTTGTGGTGTGTTCATCTCTTTCTTATCTATGTGAATTTTCAATTAACCAGCAGCTTATTCGGGCTGCGATATAACACGTGATTGGTAAATACTACGAGTTGGCTCTCTTTTACTTATTGAGCCAGATTTAGTCCTATTTTCAATAGTATACAAACAGCAGGGCAACGCACCATAATTATAAAGCGAGTAACCTATTCTTAATATAGCACCCTCTCCATCTGCATCTCTAATTTTATCGCCAACCTTATAGGGGTTATTTTCCATAGCATACTTTTTAAGTATTTCATGTTTGTTTTGCTTATATTGATCTTCAGCAAAATCTAATTGCTGTTTTAATTCGTCTTTACTCATTACTTCAATTCTTTTAATTGTTCAATTCCTATCCCACAAAGCACTGACATTGCCTGCCATACTTTGCTTAATTTACCGGCTGATCGGTGTAGGTTCTGTATAAATAACACTCGTTCGTAACGGGCGTTTAGTTGTTGGGTGCGGGTCATGGTTGTGTTGCCCTTCCTATCATAATTGAGAAACCGATAATAAGGAACAATAGTATTGATATATTATGACCACTAAAGCCATGTGTTACCATATTCCCTATGGTGCTGCCCAATATAAAGCCGATCATAATTAGCGGGAATCCTATGTTATTTTTCATAATTAAATTGCTAATATTGGATTTCGGGTGTATAATTCTTTCAGGTCTCTCCTTAATTCCTTTATGTACCTGCTTCTATTGTGGTACTTGTGTGGTTGACTTGTATTTTCGAGGTAGTATTCTTGCTCATGTATCTCCTCAAGCAACGCCTCAACTTTTTCCTCGTCTGTAAATGTGGCGTAGTTTTCCATTCGTGCACTCATACTATTCTTTGTTTAGGGCGTTTATAAGAGCGTCGGCATCGTTTACGGCCTGTATAGAGGCGGCCTCGGCATCTAACATAAGATTTTGGTTGCTTCTTATACCCTGCATTGCCATAGCTGCGAAGTATTCGCGTTTGGTTAAACCTCTGTGTTGAGTTATGGCTTTACTCCATTTGCCTGTAATGCTGTCTTTTTTATCCCATACCGCATCTAGTGGATTTGCAGGCGCATTCGGTTCCGTTTTCATATTTCAATCAGTTAAGGGGGTTACGCTACTACAGTACTCAACAATAAATCCTCGATCACTAAAGCGTAGTTATCAGCTACGTAAGTCAACAAATCGTCCTCAATTTGCTTTTCTCCATCGTTCCAAACGTTTAGTGCGTTGTCCTGTGCATGCGCTACTAATGTTTTAAGAGTAACAGGTATAGTGCAATCGGTTTGTGACTCTCCATCAAATACGGTAAAGTCCACTTCGAACTTGTTTCCAGATTTGGTAATGTTGTGGATTTGTAAGTTATCGTTTTTCATATCTATAATTATTTTAAAAGTTTAATCATTAAATCAGCCGTATCGTTATTTCTAACAGTGCCTGACATGTTAAGCACTTGGTTAACCTGAGCAACCTTGTAGCTGCGGAGTGTTACAACCTGTGCAGGTGACAGGTGTAAAGTATAACCCTGTGCCTGTACTGATTTGACAGGGGTTAAGGTGAATAGGATAGCGAAGATTAAGTTCATGTTGTTTTGATTAGTATGGTACAAATGTAAGTGAATAAATTGTATTGTCAAGTGTAAATGTAAAAAATAAATAAAAAATATATTTTCATCTATTTGACGATTTAATTTGCATCTATTAAAAATAGTTGTACCTTTACATCAACAAATAACAACGATATGAAAACTTTAACATCAGCACAAGCAAAACAAATAGTATCAGAAATGAAAGCTAAATTTCCACAATATTCAGTTCAAGAAATCTGCGCTTGCTTAGAAATCGAAGAAGCTTACCTGGTAACAAAATCTTTAGTAGATGCTGACTTATAATCAGCATCTATCTTTCTTTTATGGTGATAAAGAAAAGATGATTAATGTATTAAGCTTACAAGTAACTAAATACATGATTGTACCGAACAAAACATTAAATATTATAAAAAGAATAGATAATTACAAAAAACTAATCTCATGCGCACAGACGGATATTATCTAATTAACAATAAAAGGGTTCTTTACTGGCAAACAGATAAATGGTTTAAACCACTTAAATCCAATGGAAGGTATTCGGGCTATATATCAGAATTGGAAAATCAGCCAAAGAAAATAATAGAAATTGAATCTTACAATATTGGATTTTAGTCATGAAAAAATTAACTGAACATTATAAATTAGGTCAAAAAGTACATGATGTTGAGGTACTAAACAGGGTCGGAACTGTAATTGGGGTTACTTCAAAAACATTAACCCTTAAACATATTAAATCAAAATGCAAGCATAGTTTTAAGGTATTAGATGATGCTATTTTGGATAGGTTCAAAATTATCAAAGATTAAACACATGAATAAAACACAAATAAAACCAGGGCCAAAACCCTTTTACAGTTTAACTACAGAGGTTGAATTTACTTTAGACCCTGTAAAGGTCTCCAGCTTTAAAAGTATGGTTAGTAAGCTAAATAAAGGGAAGCTACCCGAAGAAAAATTAAGGTTTGATTACGCTATGAAAGGCCGTAAGATGATTGCAACCCGTTTGCCTGCACCCGAAGTTAAATCCGCCTAACTTAACACCATGACGAAAGAAGATTACACAGGCCGATTGTCTGCCATTGTAAAAGAAGATTGGCATATATCGCAAAAGTATATTGAGGTGCATAGTCTTTTAGAAGATGCTTTGCAAGATCATAATTTATCAAGACTCGAAACTAATGAGGTTATAATTCATAGCGCATCAGTTTTAAATAAACTATCATAATCACATGAAACAGGAAGAAATATTAGAAGAAGTGTGGGATAAGTACCACCAACAAATTGGTAGCACTTTAGATGATTTGCAATACTTTGAAGGTCGTAATGTAATTACACGTGAGGATTTCTACAAAGCTGCTTCATCCGCCATGGACGCCCAAACCATAGCCGGTATTGAATTGGCAAAGGATAGGTTGTTTATGATGGCATTGGCTGATGGGGATGAGGTGTTTGCTCAGCGAATACAAGAGCTACATACCGCCGCCATCCTGTCCGAATTGAAAAATGATATAAAGGAGGGATAGAACCATGGAACACCCTAACGCCAAAATAACCCGAGATCAAGCCATGGAGATAAGGAATAAGCCGGGTAAGCATACCGATATAGCAAAGGAATACGGCATATCTCATAAAACAGTACACGCCATTAAAAAGAAAATAATATGGAAGGATTGATCCCCATCACCAAAGAATTAAGTCAAAATAGTTTTGTTATGAAGAAATTAACCGAGATTAAAATAGCTGTAAGCTATAAAGAAGTTGTTCACAAAATAGTTGAAGTTGAATTGCCGGAGCGCAACATGTACTTCATTAAAGGTGAACCAAACGAGTACATGACAGATGTTAAAGTATTCGCTATAATTCAAACCCACAGGGTAGGCGCAGGCATGTACTGTTTGGTACAGGCTGACAAAAACGAACAATCATCAACGGACTTTATCCCACGTAGTGACTTAAAAGACAGCTATTGGGTAGAAAACCCAAATAGATTAAGAAAACTGGCTTTTGATTTGATCACCAATAACATGACCTGGGGTTGGAAAGAAATCACCAAAGAAGAGTTTGAAAGTATTCGATTGACGCTTATAAACTGGTATGAAAAACATTACGAAGAAACATTAAAAGCTAAAGAAAATGAATAGTATAGCCAGCATCCATCCCGGCCAATGGGAAGTTATAAACGGCGAAGCTTGGCCGAAAAACAACATCGATTTCGTAGGCTGTAATGAAATCGACGTTGAGTTGCAAGACGCTTATGCCGATTATGAACAGTTCGCCAATCAACACATCTATTCTGCCCCTGGCATACTGTCGAAAACCTATGAGTCGAGCGAGTTGGTGTTTAAATGGCAGTACCGTTCCGAAGACACAAAAAACGAATGGGTTAATGAGGATAGGTATGAATCTGAATTATACGGGAATGATTATGATAGGTTTGCATCAGATTGCATTTCGGTTGACGAGGAACCCCGCCAGATCATCGCCCTTGCCGAACCCCAAGTTACACCCCCTGTCGATTCCGAATCTACATGGACGCAACAGGATTTAACATTCAAAGTAGCAGCCGAGCTTGAAAATGTATTTGACATTAAACATACCGGCGCACATGAATCTACCCACGCCTACGAAATTGAGAGTGTATTAAGCTCGATCATTGAAAGGATGGGCATGAAACTGATAATTGAAGATGAAGAGAAATTTAATTTAACATTAGGCCAACCATTCGATATTTAAACCATGGAAGATAAACAAGTTACACCCCCTGCCAGCCCATTAGAGGGTAAGGATAAGCCTAATTTCTGCATTAAATGTATTCTTAACCCCGGCGATTACGACTATCAGTTATACAGTTTTATAAATGTGCATTCGGATAGCGAGTACCATGCCAAGCAGCAAGCCATTGCAATATTTACGGATATGATTTGTGCTGGTAATGAACCAAAGAAGAAGTTAAATATACTCGCTGAAAAATCGTTTTTACCCACCCCTACCACCCTGTTAAGTGAGGGTAAGGAAAGGGTAGAGGAAGACTTTGCCAGCAAGGCTCGTTTAGCCATGAATAGTATTGAACTTGACATGAAAAACGGACTTGCGTATTACGCTATGGACGTTGGACTTGATGAAGATAGTATTGAAGTTGCAATATTTGAAATAATGGAAGCTTTCAACGATCACTCCCAAACCACCGCCAAAGAAATAGCGGAAAAGGATGTGGAGATAGCTAAGTATAAAACGCTGCTCGATGAAGCGGAAACCACCTTAGAACCACTTGAAAGCGAAAATATATTACTTCATGCTAAGCTAAATCAGCGTGACAAAGAAATAGCGGACTTGAAAGAGCGGGTATCCAGCAACGAAAAGTATATAGGCGAATTAATAAAGCGATTAAACAACAGTACTAATAAATAACAAATATCCTTGATCGGATTTATTAAACTCACAAACTATGGCAGAATTAAAAATCGAAAACAAGTTAACATTTGAAAACCAAGAATTTAAACAAATACCTATTCCGGCAAAAAAGCAAGACGGGTTTAATCCTACGATAAAGCTTTTTATTGAGCAAGAAGGTAATACATTATTGGTTGTAAAAAACGAAAGTGAGGTCGTCCTAAAAATAATTGGCGATTCATTAACAGTGATTCCGGTACAGTAAGTTTTAACCCGGTTAATGAATACTTGTTAGCCGGGTTAACTATTTAACCCCCACCCCGCATGAAGCGGGATTTTAATAAAGAGAAAATTATGGCAAAGAAGCTGCATAAAGGGAAAGTCCCCGGTTTTGAAATAGGTGACAGTGTTGTCTTAAAAAGCACTGAGAAATACAAGCTAATGGCTTTTGAGGGCATAGAGGCTACAGTTATTGGTGTGTTTAGACAAGTTAAAATTATAACCAAGTCGGGTATAAAGTTAACTCCGAGAATAGAAATTATAAGCAAAACCCCCACCAACCATGATTAAACCAACAGAACAGGCAGCGGAGGAAATACTTAACCGTTCCGACTTTGAAGATGAATGTATTGACTTAATACAAAGTACCGAAGTGGATTTTACTCAACGGTAAACAATACTAAGTCAGGCGTATTAATTGGCGAACTGTACGAAAAGCAGGTGAATATACTCCAATCCACCATCACCACCCTGCAATCCGAATGCGACAGGTTGAGGGCGTTGGTGCCGGTGTGGGTGAGTGTGGAAGAACGATTGCCAACTAAAGGTCAACGGTGCCAATTTATAGTCAAATCTATTAATGACTGGTATAATGGTCAGGTATACGGAGGTAAATATACAG
>Ga0247812_10002658_pt1 | contig 10087 bp, 12 predicted proteins | sample UWRJL149409B1_FD_178011 | JGI IMG/M metagenome (GOLD analysis project Ga0247812, IMG submission 178011) | Plant litter microbial communities from Arlington Agricultural Research Station in Wisconsin, United States - UWRJ-L149-409B-1 | ecosystem: Environmental > Terrestrial > Plant litter >...
CGCCGTCTCCCTGAAGAAGGCGCAGCGCGCCGCAGCGGAGATCCACCTCGCAGCCATCAAGTACGCCGCCCTCGTCGAGGCGAAGACCGGGCTGCCCAGCCCGTTCGGCGACGTGCTCCAGCCGGGGCTCGACACCTCGACGATGGCGTCGCTCACGGCCGAGCGCGACGCGCTGGCGAAGAAGCCGAAGAAGAAGTAGCCGCACACCGCTCGCTGCCCTTGCTGGTTTAGTAGCAGGCCAGCGAAGCGAGATCGCGTATCGAAACCGACCCGGTCTCAGGCTCGACCGGGTCGGTTTCGATACGGCTGCTCCTTCGTCGCGGCCTACTCAACCAGCGGGTTCGAAGTCGACCGTCGAGCGCTGCGCCACGAGCGGGCCGATGACCTTCGTCGCCGCCACGTGGTCGGGGTGCACCTGGTACGCCTCGAGGCCGGCGACCGACTCGTAGTCGGCGATGAGCGTCACGTCCCAGTTGCTGTCGGGGTTGATCGCGTTCGTCCCCACCTGGAGCGCCAGGATCTCGGGGATCAGCGCGGGGAGCGCGGTGAGCGTCTCGGTGATGGTGGCTGCCTGCTCGGCGCGGGCCGCGGCATCCGCTCCATTGAGCTTCCAGCTGACTACGTGCCTGATCATGCGCCTGCCTCCAGGATTGCTGTTCTGAGACGCACCGGGTCGACGCGCCAGATGTTGTGCACCCTGCCGTTCAGCAGGACGACCGGGATCTCCTCGACGTACTTCTCGTAGAGGTCGGAGTGCTCCAGGATCGACAGCTCCTCGATCTGAACGGATGCGGCTTCGCCGAGCTCGGCGACCACGTCGTCGACCACCGCACGCGCGGTCTCGCAGAGGTGGCAGTCGGGCTTGCTGACGAAGGTGAGCTGGATCGTGGACACGTCCCTCAGCCTAGCCAATGCGTGTGGGGGCAAAGAAAAAGCGCCAGACCCGGCGGGCTTGCGAGAAGCCCGGGGTCTGACGCTAGTAGAAAAGATCTACTTCTTGTTACGACGCTGGTGACGAGTCTTGCGAAGCAGCTTGCGGTGCTTCTTCTTCGCCATACGCTTGCGGCGCTTCTTGATGACTGAACCCATGGGTACCTCACTGGTTACTGAATTAGACCGACCCGGTCCGATTCGGAACCGCGGAAAAATGTACTGCGTAAGCCTAGCGCACGCAGCTGGGAACGCCGAACCGGGACTATCCCGTGTGCGAGATCGGGTTCTGGATGACCGCGACGACGGCGGATTCCGGGATGCGGAAGGAGCGCCCGAAGCGGATGGCCGGCATCTCGCCCGCGTGCACCATGCGGTAGACGGTCATCGTGGAGACACGCATCATGTCCGCCACTTCGGCGACCGTGAGAAAACGCACATCGGAGAGATCCCCTGACATGTAGATGCCCCTTGCTGGTGACGCGCCCACGCAGATGTTGCTGGAGTGCTGAAACGTAACACTAGGGGCTGGTGTGACTCGCTGTCTACGCTTTAATCCTTCCAGCGCCGCGGAAGAGCCCTGGTCACGCGCTGCTGCGCGCCCTGGATGACGCTCCTGGCCTGGTAGCGACGGTCGGCGATCGCCCGTCCGAGGGTCGATGCCACGTCGGTCCCTGCCCAGGCGGCGAACACCGCCACCTCGTTCTCGTCGACGACGGCTGCCTCGACGTCGTCCCCGTACCCGGTTGCGACGAACGGGCTCAACCACGTCTGCAGCGCGTCGAAGGGGGCAAGCTCCAGGCAGAAGTACTTCAGGCGCCCCTCCTCGCGCACGCGCACGAAGCCCTGCTCGCGCAGCACACCGAGGTGCCTCGTCACGGTCGGCACGGTGACGCCGGTGAGCTCGGCGAGGTCGCTGGCGGTGATCTCGCCCGCACCCCCGCGCTCGAGGAGGAGGGTGAGGATGTCGCGTCGCGTCGAGTCGGCAATCGCTGTATAGATGTCGGCCATTGGGAAAGGCTAGCGAAGCGGTGCGGGTAGTACCATGACAACCTGTTCCCGTACGGCTAAGAGAAGAGGGCAGGATGCGCACGAGGCCCGTGCTGCACGTCTCCTCCCTCGGCAGGATCCGCGACCGTTTCGAGCACTTCGCGGCGGCCACGCCCGCCCGGTTCGCCATCCTCATCTTCGCGGCTCTCGTGCTGGTCTTCACCCTCGTCTTCTCCCTGCCGATCTCCACCGCGTCCGGTGAGGTTCCCCCCTTCGCGGACGCGCTCTTCACCGCGGTCTCGGTGATCTGCGTCACCGGCCTCTCCACCGTCGACATGGGCGCCTACTGGTCGCCCTTCGGCCACGGCGTGATCCTGCTCGGCGTGCAGATCGGCGGCATCGGCGTCCTGACGCTCGCCTCGATCCTCGGCCTCGTGATCTCCCGCAAGCTCGGCCTGCGCCAGAGGCTGCTGGCCGCCGGCGACAGCAACCCGCTGCGCATGCACAAGGGCTCGATGGCCGAGGGGCAGGCCGTGCGGCTCGGCGAGGTCGGTTCGCTGCTGGTCACCGTGGCGCTCAGCGTGCTGGTGATCGAGTTCGCGGTGGCCGTGCTGCTGTTCCCCCGCCTGCTCGCCTCGGGTCTCACGCCGCTCGAGTCGGCGTGGGAGGCCTTCTACTACTCGGCGATGGCCTTCACGAACACCGGCTTCCAGCCGACCAGCAACGGCCTCGTGCCCTTCGCCACCGACTACTGGTTCCTCAGCGTGCTGATGATCGGCGTCTTCCTCGGCGCCGTCGGCTTCCCCGTGATCTACGTGCTGATGCGCAACCTGCGCCGGCCGAAGAAGTGGTCGCTGCACGTGAAGCTCACTCTCTCGACCACGATCCTGCTCTTCGTGCTCGGCGGTATCGCCTTCTTCCTGCTCGAGCTCGGCAACGCGAAGACCTTCGCCGAGATGGACCTCGGGCAGCGCATCTTCCAGCCCTTCTTCCTCTCGATGATGACGCGATCCGGCGGCTTCAACACCATCGACATCAACGAGCTGAACGGCTCCAGCCTGCTCGTGGCCGACATGCTGATGTTCATCGGCGGTGGCTCTGCGTCGACCGCCGGCGGCATCAAGGTGACGACCCTCGCGATCCTGTTCCTCGCCGCCTTCGCCGAGGCGCGCGGCAACGAGGGAATGCAGGCCTTCGACCGCCGCATCCCCTCCGACGTGCTGCGACTCTCGGTGAGCGTGGTGCTCTGGGGGGCCACGACCGTGGCGGCCGCGTCCATCGTCATCCTGCAGATCTCGGGGGCCACCCTCGACCGCGTGCTGTTCGAGGTGATCTCCGCCTTCGCCACCTCGGGACTCAGCACCGGACTCACGGCGGAACTGCCCAATTCGGGCCAGTACGTGCTCGCCGCGACCATGTTCCTCGGCCGAGTCGGTACGGTGACTCTGGCGGCCGCACTCGCGGCGAGCCAGAGCCGCCAGTTGTTCAGGCGTTCGGAAGAGAGGCCCATCGTTGGTTGACAGGATTGCGCACAACGCGCCCGTGCTCGTGATCGGCCTCGGCCGGTTCGGTGCAGCCACCGCGGGTCAGCTCGACCGCCTCGACCGCGAGGTGCTCGCCGTGGACGGCGACGAGGGCCTGGTGCAGAAGTGGTCGGAGCGCGTCACACACGCCGTGCAAGCGGATGCGCGCAACATCGACGCCCTGCGTCAGATCGGCGCCCAGGAGTTCTCGATCGCCGTCGTGGCCGTCGGATCCTCGATCGAGGCGAGCGTGCTGATCACCGCCAACCTGGTCGACCTCAAGATCCCGCAGATCTGGGCGAAGGCGATCAGCCAGTCGCACGGCAAGATCCTCTCCCGCATCGGCGCGAACCACGTGATCTACCCCGAGGCGGAGGCCGGCGAGCGCGTCGCCCACCTCGTCTCCGGCCGCATGATCGACTTCATCGAGTTCGACGACGACTTCGCGCTCGTCAAGATGTACCCGCCCAAGCCGATCCGCGGCATCCGCCTGGCGGAGTCGCAGGTGCGTAAGAAGTTCGGCATCACCGTGGTGGGCGTGAAATCGCCGGGCAAGGACTTCACCTACGCCACCCCGGAGACGGTCATCTCCAACCACGACCTCATCATCGTGAGCGGCAACTCCGCCGACATCGAGCGCTTCGCGAGCATCTCGAGCTAGTCGGCTCGCGCGGCCTGCCGCGCGTGGCATCCGCTGGTCCGCTCGCAATCTAGGGTTGTCCAGTGGTTACTGTCATCATCCCCTGGCGCCCCCAGCCGTCGCGGCTCGCGGCCTTCGAAGCGACGTCGCGCTGGTACGTCGAGAACCTCCCCGGCGCCGTCGTGCGCACCGTCGACTCGGGCGAGGTGCCGTTCAACCTGGCGCGCTGCCGCAATGTCGGAATCGCGGAGGTCCTGGACCCCGACGAGGTGGTCGTGATCGGCGACGCCGACACCATTCCCAGCCTCGAGCCGCTGCTCGAGGCGATCGCGGCGGCGAGCACCTCGGGGCTCGTGCACCTGCCGTACACGCGCTACCAGTGGCTGGGCGCGCTCGGCACGGCGGCGTTCTTCGACGGTGCAGCGCTCGAGTCGATCGAGGCGACGCTCGTCGTCGGCGCCTGCTCGGGCGTGTACGTGACCACGCCGCGCACCTGGGCGTCGCACGGCGGGCAGGACGAGCGCTTCCGCGGCTGGGGCTTCGAGGACTCCGCCTGGTACGCCGCGCACACCACGCTGCTCGGCTCCGTGCCGCAGCGGCACGAGGGGAACGTGTACGCGCTCCACCACGAGACGCAGCTGCGCGAGGGCGAGCAGTACGAGGCCAACGCGGCGCTGCGCGAGCGCTACCGCGAGGCGGAGGGCTCCCCCGAGGTGATGCGGGCGCTGGTGTTCGGCGCCTGACCCGGGTAGCCCGCGCTCTCCCGCTGGTTGAGTAGCAGGAGAGCGCAGCGAGTTCGCGTATCGAAACCGGTTGCGCAATCCGGTTTCGATACGCCTGCTCCTTCGTCGCGGGCTACTCAACCAGCGAGGGGTGCACCTGCTCCTTCGTCGCGGGCTACTCAACCAGCGGAGACGGCCCGGTACGCGCGCTCCCGGCCCGGGGTCTCGCGCAGTGACGCGCCGAGCTCGGCGAGCGGCCCGCGCGGCAGCGCGAGCACGCGTCCCAGCCCGTAGGCCAGCTCCTCCACAGTCGCCGCGTTCGGGTCGAGTGCGACGCCGAAGCCCGTGCGCTCCAGCGCGGCCGCTCCGGCGAACTGGTCGGTCGAGAACGGCAGCACCAGCAGCGGCAGCCCCGCGGTCATCGCCTCGGTGACACTGTTGTTGCCGCCGTGGGTGACGGCGGCGCGCGCCTCGGAGAGCAGGCGAACCTGCGGCAGGAACTCCCGCACCAGCCACGTCCCGGGCAGCTCGCCGAGCTCAGCACGGTCAGCGGATCCGATCGCGACCGCGACCCGGATGCGCAGGGCGGCCAGGGCCTCGAGAACGCGGGCGAGGACATCCGCTCGCACCGACAGGAAACTGCCGAAGCTCACGTAGACGAAGGGCTCGTCGCTCGCTGCGAGCCACGCCTCCACCTCGTCGTCGAGCGGCTCCTCGCGCACGGCGGAGCCGATGAACTCGTGCGGCGGCAGCATGGCGGTGCGCTCCGGCTCGTGCAGCACTTCCGGATAGTTGAACAGCAGCAGCTCGCCGTGCTCGCCGAAGGCGCTCGTGCTGTGCAAGTGGGAGGCGCCGAGCCCGTCGAGGGCGGCGTTCCACTCCGCGGTGAAGGAGGCGCTCACCTCCTCGCAGAGGGCGCGCAGCTCGGCGAGGGCGGCGGGGTCGGGGGTGAAGGCGGCGGGCCAGGCGGGCGGGTAGCCGTAGACCTCGTCGCCGAAGGGCAGCGCGGAGGGGTGGCCGAGCACCACGTCGGCGTAGGGCGTTCCGTGGGCGAGCAGGGCGAGCCGGGCGCTGAAGGCGAGGTGGTCGACGATCACGCGGTCGGGCTGCACCTCGTCGACGACGCGCTGCACCGCCCTCGCGGTGTTCACCGGGTCCCAGAGCAGGTCGTTCTTGCGCGCGGAGGCCTGGAACGAGAGCGTCTCGACCAGCCCGAGCCTGGTGGCGTCGAAGAAGCCGCGCAGGGCGTCGTCCTCGCCGGTCGGCTGGTCCTCGGCCTTGATGATGCCGGGGTTCGAGCCACGGCCGAGCTGCAGGTTCACCCGCTCGAAGCCGAAGGCCTCCACGATGGACGCCGTGGCCGGACCGCTCGCCACCACGACCCGCTCGCCCGCGTCGCGCCAGGCGGTGCCGAGCGTGACGAGCGGGAGCAGGTGGGAGGCGTAGTCCGGGCTGATGATGAGCAGGGTCACCGGGTGGCCACACTGTCCGCGTGCGACTCCTGCGAGGAGTCGCTGACGCCGGAGTAGACCACGTCGAGCGCACGCGCCATGGCCTGGATGGTGAAGGTGCTGGCCACGGTCTCCCGCGAGCGCTGGGGCCGGGCGTCGGTGGTCGCCGGCTCGAGCGCCTCGAGCGACATCGCGTCGAGTGCGTCGCTCATCGACGCGGCGAGCAGAGCCGGGTCGGAGGTGCGGGTGAGGTAGCCGGTGACGCCCTCCTGCACGTAGGTGGCCGGTCCGCCGCCCGCGGGAGCGACGACGAGCAGGCCCGCCGCCATCGCCTCGAGGATCGCGATGCCGAACTCCTCCTTGAGGCTCCCGCAGACGTAGACGCCGCCGGGAGCGGCCAGGCCGGGGACGCCGAAGCGCGCGGCGGCCACCCAGCGGGCGACCTCGTCGTTCGGACGGTGGCCGGGCATGAGCAGGCCGGCCGCGGCGGCCGTTCCGCGCGGCACCGTGCGGTGGATGCGGTCGAGCTGCTCGCGCTCGTCGGCGGAGGGGTTCTCGAGGTCTCCGCCGACCAGCAGCAGGTTGGCGCGGTCGCGGAGCGGGCCGTTCGCCCACGCGGCCGCGACGGTGGCCATGCCCTTGATGCGGTGGAAGCGTCCCACGGAGATGAGCAGCGGGAGGTTGCGGCGCTCCTCCGGCAGGCCGGAGAGCAGGGTGCGCAGCGCCGCGAGCGGCGGAGTCGCCCGGCCCCCTGCCGCGTGGTCGGCGGCCTCGGCGACGGCGCGGTCGACCACGGCGAGGTCGATCCCCTCCGGCACGATCGAGTGGCGCTCGGGGTGGGCGGTGATGTCGATGCCGACCAGCTCGCGCATGTCGGTCTCGAGGTTCGGGCGCGGGAAAAGCACCGTGTGCGCGGCGTCGCCGGCGAGGCGCTGCACGAGGCGGGCGCGGAACCAGAAGTGCTCGCTCTCGTCCGTGTCGCCGAAGTTGGCGCGCGTCAGGTCGCCGGCCAGGTCGAGGGTGCGGATCACGGCGTGCGGGTCGGGCGCGACGGTGAACACCACCGGGATGCCGAGGTCGCGTGCGACGTTGGCGGCGGCGAGGCTGCCGACATCGGCCATGCGCAGGTGCAGCACGTCGACGGTGCCCGCTGCGCGGAGAATACGGCGGATGCCGCGTTCCGCAGCGACCCGCAACTGCCACGCGTCCGACGACGCGACGGGCTCGCTCAGCAGCGGCACGGAGGCGTAGGCGTGTCCGCGCACGGTGGAGCCGACGGACGACAGGCTCTCGAGAGCGTCGGTGGCACTGCCACGCGACATCGTGATCACGCGCTGGATCCCCGGGGGCCGGCCCGTGGCATCCGCGGGCATGGTCGTGTCGCCCGCGGCGAGCGCATCGCCGAGACGGACGAGCAGGGTGGCGATGCCGCCGTTGTCGCCGCTGCCCGCACGCGTGAGCTGCGGGTCGATGTCGGCGTGCAGGAAGAGCTGGGCGACGGTGAGGCCGGTCTGCCACGGGGCGCGCACGACCTCCTCCGCGGTGAGGTCGACGAGGGCGAGCCGGGCGGCGTCGGCCACGAAGTCGTCGCCGGCGGCGAGACGCTGCACGAGCTCGGTGCTCGATGCGTCGCCCGTGCGGTCGCCGAGACCGGCCACCGCGGCGACGCGCACCGCGACCGGCTCGGCCTCGTTGCGCGCGATGCGGATCAGGGCGGCGGTGGCGATGCGGCCGTGCGCGATGCCGAGCGACTCGACGAGGCGGGTGCGGGCGCGCGTCTCGGTCACGCCGAGCAGCGCGCTCTCGAGGCCGATCGCGATCTGGTCGGGTGCCGAGGTGGCCCAGGTCTGCAGGGTGCGCTGGGCGACCATGCCCGTGAAGCCGCCGTCGACGACGAGGCCGATGAGGCGGGCGATGGTGGTGAACCGGGGCAGGCGGGCGGAGAACGCCCAGGCCGCGTGCTCGCGCAGGAACGGACGGTCGCTCGAGAGCAGCTTGCCCAGCACGTCGTCGGCCTCGTCCTCGAACACCTGGGCGAGGGCGTGCACGGCGGCGATGGCGGTGAGCTGGTCGTCGCCGTCGAGGGTCGCCGCGAGAACCCGTACCGTTCGCGAGCCCCCGTTGCGGCTGGCGGCGAAGGCGAGCTCGTCAGCAACACGCATCGCATCGACGATGTGGGTTGTCTGGCGGAGCTCGTCGAGTGAGGTCTGAATGCCCATCGGCGTACTTCCGTTCTAATTGACCGTGATCATTATGAACGGGATGGGTGAACGCGCGCCCTCACGCCGGCAAAGCGCCCGGGGCTTGCCAGAGCGACGGTCAGCGAGTACGCCGGATCAGCCCTCCTCGGCGGAGTCCCCGGTTCCCGTGTCGTCCGAGTTCGGAGCCGTCGGCCGCTCCTGATTGGTGCCGCCGCGCGGGGCCTCGGGGCGCGTGCCCTGGCCGGTACCGCTGTCCGAGCCCGGGCCGCCGGGCAGGCCGCCCTGGCTGGTTCCCGGTGCGCCCGATCCGCCGGTCGGTATGGCGAGTCCGACCGCGATCCCGCCGCCGAAGATCAGGGTCGCGACGAGCATCGCGCCGAACACGATGCCGACGATCGCGCCGGCGCCGAGCGTGCGCTTCTTCGTTGCTGTGGAGATGGGGGCGGATGCCGGTGGTGCGTATCCGGCGGACGCCGCGCCGGGCGCCGGCTGGGCCTGGGCGGGCGCCGCGGGCAGCACCTCGGTCGAGGCGACGGTGCGCGACGTCGCCGCGTCGTCGGGTTCGGGGGTCGCGAAAGCTGTCTGATGAGTCATGCGGCCAGACTGGCGGTGCCGCTTATGGTTCCGCTATGTCTGCGGCGCGAAGGTGCTGAGGGGCCGGCGCGCTCAGCCCGCGGCGAGCTCCTTGGCCCTGGCTAAGGCCGCCGCAGTCGCGCGGTCGAAGACCTCGTGCAGGTTCGCGGCGTCGAGCTCGGCGACCGCGCGCTCGGTGGTGCCCTTCGGGCTGGTGACTTGGATGCGCAGTTGCTCCGGGGTGGAGTCCGACGACGCGAGCAGCTCTGCCGCCCCGATGAACGTGCCGTTCACCATGGTCGCCGCCTGCTCCGGGGTGAAGCCGAGGTCGACCGCGGTCCGCGTGAGCTGCTCGATCAGGAAGAAGACGTAGGCGGGTCCCGAGCCGGAGATGGTCGAGAGCGCGTCGATCTGGTCCTCGGGGATCTCGAGCACCTCGCCCACGGTCTCGAACAGGGCGCGCACGACGGCGAGGTCGTGGTCCGTCGAACGCGTGCCAGCGGCGAGTCCGGTGACCCCGCGACCGACGATCGCCGGGGTGTTCGGCATCGAGCGCAGCACCACGCCGGGAACCAGCGCCTCCATTGTCGCGATCGTGACGCCCGCCGCCACGCTGACCACGATGGCATCCGCTTCGAGGCTGTCGGCGACCTCGCGCAGCAGATCGGGGACCATGGCCGGCTTCACCCCGACGAGCACGATCTTCGCGCCGGTGACCGCGATGCGGTTCGCATCGGGGTCGACGGAGGTGGCGAGCGAGGTGACCGTGTCGGACGCGAGCGCCTCGGCCTTCTCGACCGAGCGGTTGGTGACGCGGATCCCGCCCTCGACGACGACCTCCGGCGAGAGCAGGCCGCTGAGAATGGCGCCTCCCATCGATCCGGTTCCGAGAATGGCGATGGCGGGGAGAGTGACGGGCATAGGAGCATTCTAGGATTGCCCTCATGAGCGCATCCGGTGGGAACAAGGCAATAGTCGCGGCACTCCTCTCCAACCTCGGGATCGCGGTCACGAAATTCATCGCCTTCGCCTTCTCCGGGTCGAGCTCGATGCTCGC
>Ga0247812_10002659_pt1 | contig 10085 bp, 9 predicted proteins | sample UWRJL149409B1_FD_178011 | JGI IMG/M metagenome (GOLD analysis project Ga0247812, IMG submission 178011) | Plant litter microbial communities from Arlington Agricultural Research Station in Wisconsin, United States - UWRJ-L149-409B-1 | ecosystem: Environmental > Terrestrial > Plant litter >...
CAGTGCATTTAATCCTGAGGCCGTAGATGACATCGCCGCTGAAATAATCACAGCCAGCAATAATCCGATAAGACCTCTTGGTAAATAATGGAGGATGAAATGAAAAAACACATAATCCTTATCATTTGTTTCGCTATTACTATCAGCTTTGTAAATTATTTCTTTGGCACGATCGCGTAAATCTTTTTCTTTGTTGGATAACGTGACTAATTCTTTTCGAAGAATAGGATTGTCATAATCCTGATTCAATTGTTCGATGTACAAGAGATTGATTACTTTTTTGTCTTCTGAAAGTTTCTCTAACTTTTTTTCCAAAACATGATATTCCTCTTTAAAAGCTGATTTTTCAATGACGATTTTATTATTCGGATTAAAATTCAGCGGAACAGGATTGAATTGGAAAAACACGAAAACCATAACTCCGGTAAGCAGAATGAAAAACTGCATTGGAACTTTGAGAAGTCCATTCATGATTAATCCCATCTGACTTTCCTTAACTGATTTTCCAGATAAGTAACGTCCCACTTGTGACTGGTCTGTTCCAAAATACGCCAGCATAAGGAAAAAACCACCGGTGATTCCACTCCAAAAAGTATATTTTTCTTCAGGATCAAAAGAAAAATCAACAATATTCATTTTATCATTGGCACCGGCAATATGCATCGCACTTGAAAAGGTCATGTCCTGCGGTAAATATCTTAAAATCAGGAAAAAGGTGATAAACATTCCGGACATAATCACGAACATCTGTTGTTTTTGTGTGACATTCACAGCTTTTGTTCCTCCTGAAAAAGTATAAATGATAACCAAAACACCAATAATGATGTTCATAAAGGTTAAGTTCCATCCCAAAAGAGCCGATAAAATAATCGCAGGAGCGTAAATAGTCAGTCCGGTTCCTAATCCTCTTTGTACTAAAAACAAAATTGCGGCTAACGAACGTGTTTTTACATCAAATCTTTTTTCCAGAAATTCATAGGCTGTAAAGACTTTGTTTTTATGATACAACGGTATGAAAGTGAGGCAAATCACAATCATGGCAATAGGCAATCCGAAGTAAAACTGCACAAAACCCATTCCGTCATGATAAGCCTGACCAGGAGTAGATAAAAAAGTAATGGCACTAGCCTGTGTAGCCATAACCGATAAACCAACGGTGTACCACGGAGTTTCATTATTTCCTAAGATAAAATCCTCAACATTTTTACTTCCTTTTGTTTTCCAGGAACCATATCCTACTATAAACAGAAGCGTAACAATCAGTACAATCCAATCAAATAGTTGCATAAGTTATGAGTATAATTGCATGATTAAGAAAAAAATAACGATGTAAACAGCATTAGCTACCAATACATAGGTGTAGCTTTTTTTCCATCTCTTTTGTTTTTTAGCTTCCATTTGTAATTTTAGTTTTTTAATTCTTGTTTCGGAACTTCAATAGGCTGTTTCAGCGAAATGATATTGGAAAGCAATCGGTAAGCTCCTGAAACACCTTCGGGTAGTTCCCTGAAAAAGCTTAAACCGGTGTAAATGTAATATCCTTTTCCGTAAGGTGCTACTAACAAAGCACCATTTTTATCCGATTCGCCTTTATCATGCGATGACAGGATAGGAGTAAAAGCAGGGTCAAATTGATTAGGATAATACAATCCCTGTTCCTGTGTCCAGCCTTCAAAATCTTTTGCGCTTATTTTATTTGGTGTATTTAACACCGGATGATCGGGTGCTAAGAATTTAACTTTTGCATTTTCTTCAGTAACACGATCATTTGAAATTTTAAGAGGATAGGGTGCAATTTTATCGGTTATCAATCGGCCATTCGTATTGTATTGAACAATCATTGTTTTACCACTTTTCACAAAATCAAAAAGAATCGATTGTTTGTTCGCCAGTGCATTTACGGTATTGTAAGCACGAACTCCGGTAATCACTACATTAAAAGAGTCCAGTTTTTCAGGTGTAATTTCTTCTGGTTTCAAAATAGTGACTTTGTAACCCATCTGAGCCAGGCTTTCCGGTACTTCATCACCTGCACCCATAATGTATCCAATGGCATCGCCTGTTGTTTTTAAATCGATTTTCAGGAACTTCGATTCCGCAGGTTTTAAAACCATTTGTTTCGTTATGTGTTCAAAATCAATTACTGTTTGATCTTTATCGAAACGCTTACTGTCGACAATTGCAATACTTTTGGCTATAACTTCTTCAAAATTTGAAGGTGGTGTAACGTCAAAATAGAAAGTTTGTTCCATTCCTTTTTTATCCAGAGTAAACGGAATCTGCTTTGGCGAAACAATCCAGTTTTTAGGCAATTCAAGCTGTAAATTTCCTGTAATGTTATCTTTTCCGGCACGAACTTTTACCGGAACCATTTTGCTATTGGAATCTTTAAAAATCAACACTTTTTCAAGTATTGAAGTGGTAACTTCAGGAACAATATCCAGAAAATTATACATTTCTCCTTTTACGCCGTCATTATATTTGTAGACAACAGTTCGCTCAAAGGGGATATCAACACCATTAATTCTCACATTAAAAACAACTTTCACATCTCTGATAATATCCGGAATTCCAATAATTTCCTGATTAGAAACCGTGTACATACCAACAGTTGCTTTTTCTTTTAGCCAGTAAGGCTGTGTATATTGGATTGTATCAGAAAGCTGGATTTGAAATTTTAATCGCTGATCGCTGTTGTTTTTTAAGATAAGGCCGTTTTTAATCGTCGTTTTGTTATCGGGCAACGAAGTTAAGCCAGTCAATTGCATTTCAATGGAACATCTGTTAATGGCTTCCAGATTTAATTTAATAGTACTTCCCGGTGTAGCTTCCTGTTCTTCGGCAACGGCTTCCAGATATAATCCTGCGCTCGAGGCGATGATATTTTTTATGGCATCTGATTTTAAATCTTTCCAATGTGTGTCTTCCAAAGACTGAATCATCGAATACGCCTTTACCAAATCAGGAATACTCGCCGATGGATTGCTGAAATTATAATTCGCAATAATTTTTGAAATCAGTTCGCCAATCGGTTTCCCGTTTTTTACACGGTTCCAGGAAGTATCGATTCCATCAAACAGATCATTTCGTTTTTTAGGATTATCACCATTAATCAATTCCAGATATTCGGTTTCATTGCCTCGTGCTCCGGTGCTTCCAAAACCTTGTGACTGGTGACAGCTGCGGCTTAAGGCGGCAATTTCCTGATTCGATTTTCCTGTTCCTGAGTAATAAACTCCTGTTTCTAAAGTAGTGAATTTAGATTTATCAGCGGCATCAAATTTTTCCTGACTTCCGTAAAACCACCACGACGGATTAAAAAACTGGCGTTTTACCTGCCAGGGTTTTACATATTTAAGTTGTTCCGGATATATTTTTGGGTTATTTGTTAAGTTGAAACTTTCTAAGCTCAGCATCGCCGATGAAGTATGATGTCCATGTGTTGTTCCCGGGGAGCGATGGTCAAAACGGTTGATAATAACATCTGGCTGAAAATTTCGGATAGTCCACACCATATCAGCAAGCACTTTGTCCTTATCCCAGATTTGCAGAGTTTCATCAGGGTTTTTAGAAAATCCAAAATCATTGGCACGCGAAAAAAACTGCTCTCCGCCATCAATTTTTCTGGCTTCAATTAATTCCTGCGTTCTGATAACACCCAATAATTCACGCAATTGCGATCCAATCAGATTCTGTCCGCCATCACCTCGGGTTAGTGATAAATAACCGGTTCTGGCATTGACTTCATTCGATAAATACGAAATCAGGCGCGTGTTTTCGTCATCTGGATGTGCTGCAATGTATAAGACAGTTCCTAAAAAGTTTAGTTTTTGAATTTGATTGTAAATGGCAACAGAGTTTGGTTTTTGTGGCTGTTGCGCAAATGAAATTTGAATGCTGATTAAGAAAATTAAAAAGAGCTGAGTTTTTCGCATAGCGTGATTCGAATTTTTGAAAGAGCTCCAAAAATACTAATTATATCTGTGTACAATATTTAAATGAAATGTTAATGTTCAATTTATTTCAGATTTTAAGTAATATGTTATTGTATTCAGGAGCTATTTCCAGCTGTATACTATATCTTTTGTGGCAAACCCTGCCACAAAAGGATGCCGTTAACATCTGGGCTAGGTCTTTATTTTTCATTAGAAATAAATAAAACTAAGGATTTCAAAACCTTAAGAAATTGTCTAAAGAAAATACTTTTTTCTAAACCAAAAAGCAACATTTACAAGTGCAATCAAAGCAGGAACTTCAACCAAAGGGCCAATAACACCGGCAAAAGCCTGCCCGCTATTAATTCCGAAAACACCAATGGCAACAGCAATTGCCAATTCAAAATTATTTCCTGTAGCTGTAAAAGCAATCGCAGTACTTTTCGAATAATCGGCACCAAAATACTTTCCGATGAAAAAGCTGATCACAAACATGACCACAAAATAAATCATCAAAGGAATCGCAATCCTAACAACGTCAATCGGAATCTGAACAATTAATTCTCCTTTTATGCTAAACATAATAACAATCGTAAACAGTAAAGCAATCAGGGTAACAGGAGATATAAAAGGAATATATTTATTCTGAAACCATTCTTCTCCTTTAAGTTTTATCAAGCTATAACGACTTATAATACCAAGCAAAAAAGGAATTCCTAAATAAATACCAACGCTTTCTGCAATTTGACCAATACTTATGTCAACATTGAATCCTTTGTAACCAAAATAAGGAGGCAAAACGGTAATAAAAATATACGCATAAACGCTATAGAGCAAAACTTGAAAAATACTGTTTAAAGCAATTAACCCAGCGGCATATTCACGGTTTCCATCCGCAAGGTCGTTCCAAACTACAACCATTGCAATACAGCGCGCCAAACCAATAAGTATTAAACCAATCATATATTCAGGATAGCCTTTTAAAAATAGAAGTGCCAGTGCAAACATCAAAATTGGCCCTATTATCCAATTTAAAAATAATGAAACTCCTAGTACTTTTGTGTTTTTAAAAACTTCGCCAATATTTTCGTATTTTACTTTTGCCAATGGCGGATACATCATCAATGTAAGTCCAATTGCCAGTGGAATATTGGTAGTTCCGCTGGAAAAAGAGTTAATGAAATTTTCACTTGACGGAATAAAATAGCCTATTGAAACGCCAATTACCATGGCAAGAAAAATCCACAATGTTAAGAAACGATCTAAAAATCCCAGTTTATTTCTTTCTCCAACAGGAGCACAATGATTTACAACCATTTATTTTTGTATTTGAGAGAAAACATAAAACATTTCAGTTGCAATTTGAAGGCTGCGTTCTTGGTATTTCTGGGCTTGTTGTGGCGTATTATCAAAAGCTTTTGGATCTTCAAACGTAATCGGAATTCGTTTTTCAGCTCCGGCAATAAAAGGGCAGCCACCATCGGCCTGGGAGCAGGTCATAATTGCTGCAAAACCGCTTTTTGGATTGAAATCATGAGCGTAAGTTTTAGAGAAACCTATAATTGGTAACTGATTTTCAGCAAACTTTATAGCGTAAACCGGATTATTTTCTTCTGAAAGTTTTTGAATTTTGAAACCTGTGTTTTTTAAGGTTTCGACAACTTTCGGGAACATGGCTGTTGCTTCTGTGCCACCAGAATAGCAAAAAACATTTTTTATTCCATAATAATGTGCCGCTGTTTGCGCCCACAATTGTGATAAATGACTTCTTCTGGAATTGTGTGTGCAAATTAAATTCAAACGAATATCTTCTTGGTTATCAGCTTTCAATTGAATAAAATCAATAAGAGGCTGTAAAATGTTTAGGCGTTCAGAAGTTATGTTATTAAATTTGAATGAGGACACAACTTTTTCAATTTCCGGAAATAGGATTTCTTTCTTAGACATATTAAGTGATTTAAAAATTAGCAGCACCCTTCACCTGGAGTACATGAATTTGCATTATCTCCATTAATTTGAATAAGATTCAGTTTTGGTTTTTCAGCACGAATTCCACATTGATCCTGTGCCAGACAAGCTGTTTGTTTATTTAGCAACAAGAAATCTTTTCCGTTGAAACCTAAATCATATTTGCCAATAGTAGTATCCTGATATTCCACTTCGATTTCAAAATCTTCTATTCCTAAAACTTTTTCTGACAGTTCAATAATATCAATAAGTTTTTGCGGTTTTAAGCGGTGTTCAAAATCATTGGCATCCCAAAGCTGAAAATTCACAACGGTTTCTTTGCGAATGGTTCCGCCGCAATCAATAAAGTTTTTGGTAATTAAACCGACTTCTGTAACATGAAAATGTTCCGGAACAGACTTTCCGTCAGGCAACTGAAAATTTACTGCTTCAATAGTATTTAGTATTTGTTTAATTTCTGAAAGTTTCATGATTTCATTATTTAGTTGTTTATTGCAATATTGCGATTTAATTGGCTAAAAAATGTTTAGCAGCATTTTTGATTGGTAACAGTTTGAATAATTTTAGAAAAATAATCGTTTAAAACAGCAAAAGCTTTTTCATCAATGCAATAGCAAATAGCATTTCCTTCGATGTTTCCTTTAATAAGTCCGGCGTTTTTCAGCTCTTTTAAATGCTGGGAAATAGTAGGCTGGGCTAAAGGCAGTTCGTTTACAATATCACTGCAAATGCAGGCATTTACTTTAAGCAAATATTCTACAATAGCAATTCTGGCGGGATGTCCCAAAGCTTTAGCAATTATGGCAATTTGGTTTTGTTTATCTGTAAAATGATCTGTTTTAGTAGCTCCCATTATTTATTTTTATATTGCAATATTACGATAATAATTTTTTATTCAAAAGAATTGCTTATTTTTTTTTTCAAAATTAGTCAGGCATATTACCTGTTAATAATAAGATGATGATAAAAACAGTCATAAAACAAATTAGAAATATAGTATGACTTAATAAGGTTAAAAAGAAAGCCTTAGTTCTGGAGATTTTATTAAAAAACTGAATATTAGTCCAGAATATTAATAGAACACCAATTATATAAGTCAAAGTTGAAAACCATTGAGCGTGCCCTTTACTATTCAAATATAACAAAACTGGAAAAGTCAGGACCTGTACAAAAAGTCTCTGTGCGGCTTTAAAAGTATTAAGTACGAAAAACTCAAAAAAATTATAACCCTGTTTTCTGAAAACAATAAAAGTCCCAAGGGTGTAAAATGGAATAGTAGCAATAGTTACCCACGAAAAGTGCGTTGCCATCCATTCATTATAGTCGTGTAAATCTAAAGTAGAATCGTTAGAGTCCGAAAATAAATCGATATGGTAATGATGATATAAAAAACCATAGAATGCTCCAAGCACGGCAACTAATGACAGAGGTTTAAAATGCCTGACACGCTTTCCTTCAATAAATTCCCGAATAGAATGCCCTGGTCTTGTAAACAATTGTTTGAGAGAATACGGAATTCCTTCATCAAAATGCAATAGTCCGTGTTGAATATCATGCCATAAAAAATGTGCATTTATTTTATGAGTATCTGCTGTCTGTCCGCAATTATTACAGTACTGACCTTTGTAAATGTGGTTACAATTTTTACAGGTTATCTTCATATCTGAATTCTATTGAATAATGCTTTCAAATTTAGAATTATTTCTCACAATAATTCTGCATAACTAATTGAAAAATTATGCTCCTTTTTTTAAAAGTAAATAATACTGGCAGCAATAGGTCAAAGGACATTCTTCGCATTTTGGGGTTGGACGGCAGATTTCCCTTCCTAAAAACGAAATGGCCATCCCGATTTCTGACCAGATTTTTTTGGGAAGTGCTTCCATTAGTTGTTTTTCAACCTTATTACCATCTTTGCTTTCCTGCACGATTCCAATCCTCGGAGCAACCCGAATTACGTGTAAATCACAAATAATTCCTTCGGCCTGCTGATTAGTTTCCCTTAAGATAACATTGGCAGATTTTCTTCCTAAACCTTTCAATGCTGTTAATCCATTCATGGTTAAGGGAATATCTTTGTCGATTTCAATGGTTTTTGCAATTTCCAAAAGCCAGCCTGTTTTGGTGGCATGATTTCTAACTTTGCTTACATAAGGTATAAAAGTTTCAGAATCAGTTTTTGAAAGACTTTTTAAGGTTGGAAATTTTTCAAAAAGGGCAGGAGCAATGTTATTGATATTGGCGTCAGAATCCTGAGCAGATAGCACAACCATTACCAGCAATTGATAGGTATTCTCATATTCCAAAGGATGTTTTTTCCCTTTGTATTTCTTTAAAATTGGTTTTAAATCGTTTTCCCAATTCTTGTTTTCTTCAAATAAATTCATCTTTTGAATTTTAAGGTTGAATGAATTCGATAATTTTTTGAATAACAGCCTGATTGCCTAAAAGTTTACGATGTCCCAATCCTTCCGTTAAAAACAGAGTGCCTTTCTTTAGATGTTCATGAATATGAATTCCAGCTTTTACAGGAACTTCCGGATCGTCTTTGTCATGAATTACCAAAACGGGAATCTCCAATTCTTTTGCCGCTTTAGAGGCAGAAAAGTCAGCCATTTTTACCTGATATTTAGCTTCAAAATAATCCCGCAAACGAATACTAATTTCGGGGTTTAATCTCAATTTAAAAATAAAATCATCCAAAATGTCCTGAACAATATCGCCGCTTCCAATAACTACGGCTTTTTTTACAGCCAAACCAATCTTAAGGGCATTTAGAACTGACATGCCGCCTAATGAATGACCAATCGCAATTTCAAAAGGACCATATTGTTTTTCAATTTCCAGAATAGATTCGATAAACTCAGACATAATAGTTGATTTTCCTTGTGATTTTCCATGCGCTGGTGCATCAAAACTTACTACAGAATATCCGTTTTCTAATAAAGTATCGGCAATTTTGAATAATTGAGTTCCCCGTCCTGACCATCCGTGAACCAGCAATATTTTTTTATCACTTTTTCCATATTCATAAATGTTAATTTTTTTATGGATGGAAGGAATGTCAATCGTTTTTTGAATACTTTCCGAATCCATTTTCGATTCCCTTTTTGGAATTTTATGTTTTATAGGTGTTGTAAAAAGTTTTGCTGCGTAATCTGTCACAAGTTTAGGAGAAATAAGCGCACATAATCTGGTTGAAATAACAATAAACAATGGGATTTTTAAGGATTTTGTAGGATTTGGTGTTTTTTTTGGCATAATGATAATTTTTATCGTAAGGCTATATTCTATTTATTTTTTCCTAAATTTAAAAAACATAAAAGTACCACAAATAGTAACAGTTTGCATATTAATTTAGTTTGCACAATTTTTTAAATAGTAGTCTTAAATGAAAATAGTTCATATCAGTGCAGAATGTTATCCAATAGCGAAAGTGGGCGGTTTGGCCGATGTTGTTGGAGCATTACCAAAATACCAGCAAAATGCCGGACATAAGGTTAAAGTAGTAATGCCAGCTTATGACACCAGGTTTAAAAACGAAAATATTTTTGAAAATGTTTATTCTGGAAATGTCAAATTAGGAAATTTTGATTTTCCATTCAGCGTTTTAAAAGAAGCAACTGATAAATTGGGCTATGAATTATACCTGATTGATATTAAAGAATTATTCGACCGTCCTAATATATATGGATATGAAGATGATATCGAACGCTTTTTATCTTTTCAAATTGCAACTTTAGACTGGATTTTGGCTAAAAATGCAATTCCGGATGTCATCAATTGCCATGATCATCATACAGGATTGATTCCCTTTATGCTTAAATACAGTTATAAATATGAATTATTAAGTACTATCAGAACGGTTATTACTATTCACAACGGCTTATATCAGGGTTGGTTTGATTATGATAAAATGAATTACCTGCCTGAATTTGATGTACGCCACGCTGGATTTTTAGAATGGGATAATACATTGAATTCATTAGCCGTTGCGGTTAAATGTGCGCATGCCGTTACCACGGTTTCGCCCAGTTATCTGGATGAAATCAATATTTCAGCCAATGGACTGGAATCATTGTTTAATAAAGTCCGCAGTAAATCAACAGGTATTTTAAACGGAATTGACATTGAAGTCTGGAATCCATCAACGGATAAAATGCTCGAACAACATTTTTCTAT
>Ga0247812_10002663_pt1 | contig 10079 bp, 8 predicted proteins | sample UWRJL149409B1_FD_178011 | JGI IMG/M metagenome (GOLD analysis project Ga0247812, IMG submission 178011) | Plant litter microbial communities from Arlington Agricultural Research Station in Wisconsin, United States - UWRJ-L149-409B-1 | ecosystem: Environmental > Terrestrial > Plant litter >...
TGTAGGGCACGGTATTGGACCAAGGTTTCTGGCTCACATTACCGAGAATCAGGAACGGGTTTGTGGATATCTGCTTGAGTCGCACCCAGCTCGTCACGCGACCATCAATGACCTGCAGGCGTGCACAGAAGCCCTGGCTAGGCTTCATAGCCTAAAGATCGCTTATGGGGATTTGAGCTTCTACAGTTTCCTTGCGTTGGACGATGGCCAAGTGCTCTTGCACCGCTTTAGAGGCTCGTATACTACGGATGACCAGAGCGTCTTGAGGAAAGAGATGAAAAGCATTGAAGGCATTTTACGAGATGGCCCGCCGTTATTGGGCCAGCATCTAAGTGCTGAGCTACACGCAGAGATTTTTGCAATTGGATAACGAGATGACGGAATTCACCCGGAGGTGTTTAGACAAGCACCGAAGAGGGTATAATTACAATCGCAGCAAAGGAACATCAAGCCTTGCTTCGCACACTTCGAGAGGGGTTAAAGGCGCCAGACAACTCTCGAGACCCCATGTTGATTCAAGAGCGACGGAGCATGTGGCAGGAGATATCACCTTACTGTGAGATATTAAGACGGCCTCAACTATGTCCGGCACCCTCGGGGATAATACAATTGTCAACGTCGCTAAGCTAGGCATAGCAAGAATGGAAATAGCGCCACAGTTCTAAGACTATCACGAGTATTGTACAGCCCCAAGTTTTGGTGCGAATATAATCGCAGTTAATCGCTGATGGGGGCGGAATTGCTATTTTCGGAGATTTCGTACGCATCCAGCGAATATGTTCGTATACGTTAGAAACAAGTGTTTCATGCCGTCAACTGTCCATACTACGTATGAAGTATAAAGTAAGGTCAAACTAGATGTAAAGTATCTAAAGCTATAGTTCAATGAAGCCACTACATATGAGCCTAAGGAAAGAAGCAGGGATGAGCAGCTGAATTCAGGGGTTCGGGGAATCTTTTTAGGATATCCTGGCAATGGATATCTCATCTATGATCTAGTACAGAAGATAATTCATTCTACAATACATGCCAAGGTGTATGAGGATACTGCAGGATCTGACTATAAACGTAAGGAACATCTCAATGAAGAGACCCTGAACAACTGTCGTCCCTCCTCCGAGGCTTGTTCAAACGATCAATGGGCCTGGGAATAATGCCTTGCAAATTCCAGCTGCGGTGATACCTCCCAAGAGCTGGGCAACTGTGAGGTATATTCCCCGTACGTATGGCAAAGCTCCAACAAGACACATCCCGAGTGTAACCTATACTGTTAGGTTGTGCCAACCCCTGATGAGGAAAGGCTCTGCCACCAGGGCAACCCGTGCTCCAGAAAATGCGAAAAACAGGAATAACGTGGTCCCAACATACTCGCCAGACGTTGCCACCAAGTGATTTCGAGCCTTTGCAACTCAACAAGTCAGTAATTGAAAATGCAGAAAGGAAGAAATATATACACTAGACGGAAGGCCTCTCAGAAACGGTACTCTGTTTGATCTTATAGAAGATGTTCTTCTAGAGAGAGTTTCTCTTCTCTTCATAAAGGGTAGGACAACGCCACCATTATCTTGGCGATCATTAATATTCATGGCGAGATATTTACAAGTGAATGAAAAAAAAGGAAATATCTTGGTGGAAAAAGTTGGTGGTGATCGTTTCAGAACCAAAGTTCCCCAAGGCAAAACGGTAGCAATCATATATGATTATTTCCCACTCCATCTCGGCCATGTCACCCATGTGATGATGGGATGTACGATAAAGCCATTTGTGATGTAGGTAATGCGGCCAAAAAGTATCCAGCTCATGCATGAGGAAGGCTAGGCAAGAATCATCATAAAGAACCACAGGTTGGTAAATCATGGCGGCGAACTAACACTTAGGTTTCATACCAATCACCTAGGGCATATCAAAAACTAGAATACAAGGAGCCATAGCCACCCTTCTAAACACCGTGGTGTGCACTCCCAAGTTCGCAAGTTAAGATTGTTGCGAAGAGGTAAATGTGCATGGGTACTGCGGTTGATTGGGTGTCACGAAGGCGCTTTTTGATATAGTTACAGGTGTGCACCTAGCGCCTTCCCAGAGTCAGCTGTAGGCTGGAGAGGAAGGTGTATGGGGTAGGTGTTTATTGAAGTGAGGGGGAGCAATATCCTGTTGCTCACGTTCCTGTTATATGTTTATGTATCGTGAAAAATGGCGTCTTACAGTCAGATCGACCTATTTTGCAATCGTACCAAACGACGTATTGCAGTTCGTTTGGACGAGAACGACAAGGCTTTCGACCAAAGGCAACAGTGCTGCAATCAAACAAATAAAGATAATGCACTTCTCAACGCGAAAAGTCGGGCTGTCATACAAGAGCTTTCTTTCTGAACAGCACTAGGCACTGATGTATTTGCAACATCTCGCCAATCGTGTCAATCAAACAGAAATCGTGGAGATACAGTTCTCAGATCTACCACCGATCGCGAGTCTGTCATTGTACAATCCCGAAAGCAGTTCTTCAATTAGTCTCCCACAGCTATTGATGTATAAAGCATCAATAGAGCAACATATCGAAGTCTTAGAACAACGCAGGAGAGATGCTCAGATTGGAAAGGAAACTAGCTGGGCTGCTCTAAATACATTAGCTCTTGGACTGATATCAGGTAGATCGATATATTTATTTACATAGACAATCTTAAGATAATGATTTGATCATAGATATTCCAGGCGATCCCGAAGACGTTGAAATTGCTTTCAGGCTCTTTAAAGACGATAGCCACGCACCTTTCTTCGCAGACAGAAAAGACATACGATGCAGTAACTGGCAACAATTCGACATTAGTCAACCCCAAGAGAAGAAAGAAGCTGAAAATCATATTATCTGCCTTTCAAAACCAACAAATTACATCTCCATTAGTACATCGCCTCGACGAATATGGAATTTAGCCATCAAGAACCATGACAGAGTTGATCAAAAGATCGCGGTACTCGACTTGCGGGTGTTGAGGCGTCTCGGAATTGCATATGGTAGTAGCACGGATGATCTAGGATTTGAGCATCTTAACAAAACAAATGGGACTGGGACAATGTTTGCCACTAAGCATCACATCCTAGTCTTAGGATGGCTTCCTCCTTGCTGTATTCTAGGTTTCTTATCGATCAAGCAGTTTGAGGCATTACTCGAGCAGGCTCAAATCGACAATTCGAGTTCAGGTTTGTCATCTTTTCTTCATGCCTATGCCATGACTGATTTGGGAAACGCAGGAAACATTTCAATTCTTGAGTATGAGAAGAAAATTGGTTTCTCGTCAATTCTACAGCACCTTTCCTGAGCAGGAGCTGAATACTGTTCTGTACTCAGATAAACACATACCAAAAACTTCCTATTTATCTGGTATGGCTGGCAAAGAACTGGAAAAGGCCCTTGTTACTACGTATTCGTAAAAACACAGCCAGATTTGGAAGCATATGGAGACGGCCATATCATTTCCATCGCGGCAAGACCGAGTTTCGGGCGATCAAACCATGACAATAAAGGAAGCAGCAGCCAAAGCTACTAAATCTCGACGACGATCAAAGCGCGGGGCATCAATCCAAGTACTCGGGAAGAGGTGGTGTGACCAAGAGAAAGAGAAGGCTAAACATGAAATTAGAGCATCAGAAGTGGCGCAATATTGTTCTGTATTCAATTTTTAGATTCTCTAATGTGATGTTTGTACTGTTTCAAGAAACCGTTTGAGGACCTTCGCTGCCTGTTTATGCCCAGCATGTATACAAAAGAAACAATTTGGCTAATAAGTGCCGAGAATCTATTAACAGTTGAATCCCGCGAGTTTAGGCGCAATGAATTGGAATATATCATAGAAATGACTTCTATCCAGGATAGTCCCTGTCTGCTGCTTCCGTCCTTTCCACAGCATTTCCATCCCCACGCATCCAGTTCTTTTTGTTGGCGCTTAACAGTCCCTCTTCACTGTTACTATCTCGTTTTCTCTTTCTTATGTTATGTGCCTCTGCATCAATCTCTTCTTCCCCGGCCTCCGTAGCTTGGTCTTGAATCTCCTGCTCTTGTTCTCCTTCTAATACAATGCCTGCAATTTCTGTGTAGCTAATAGATACTGTTAACTTGGTAACGGCTTCAGGGAAAAGTCTCGCGATCTCCTTTGCTCGAGCAAAATGGCCTAGGTTTATAGTCAGTCCTCCTTGCAAAATCTTGCCTTTTCCATCGCGAATAAGAGCCGAATCGATTATCTTTCTACTGCTCAATACCCTCTCCTCTCCATATATTTCCAAATTTGGCGCCCAAGTGCTTAAGTATATATTTTTGGAATTCGGGTCTATTTCGATGCCAATCACAAGTTGGATAGCGCCCCAGCTTTCGACAATATAATCGTCCGCGGCTTTAGCCAGACTGTTGCTCCGTTGGCTATGTGCCGATTCCAGGATAACGCCCGGATACCGCAAGCCTTTGATCTTGAACTGCTGGTCTGGCTCACGGTGCCAGGTTTTCGTGAACTTCACACGAGCTGAACCTAAACTCGTTATTGCTTGGAGGAGGCGTCTCGTATCGGAGTTTATTAGAGAGGATGATATGATGAAACGTAGGCGGTCGTAGATAGTGTCGGCGACTTTGCGAGAAACGAATTCGTGGGTGAGAGTAGGCATGCGGAAGATGATAAGGCAATCGTTAACTACGTCGTGTCTGCATACGCAGATTTAGCCTATTGTGCTGACTGGTATCTAGAGAAGTAGCAGAGTACGCACCTTAGCTTATCCTGGACATAAGCCCATACTGCTGGCTCAGATTCAGCCAACTGCTTTGTTGCTCGGACATATGCACCTTTCGATATCGTAAAGGAAAAGTGGAACCTGGAACTTGGAGATACGTTGAGCGCACGGAGAAACTTTAACTGGAAGGGATCCAGTACAGGGACAGTGCTAGAATTCCGCATTTTGCAGTAGTCAGTGGAGGAGAGGCGGAAGGTCCAAAGGGTTGCTTGATGGTTTTGGGGCTGTCGGCTTCGATTTCTTTATCGCTCGTCGACGTAGAGTTGCAGAATCTGAGTTAGGATAATTGCAATAAGCAAATGATCCAATAAGGAAATGATCTTGAAAGCAGATCAATTTGTTACCTGTGTTGGAGAGGGTGTGAACGCGCCTGACCATTACCACAACCAACAACCAACAACCAACAATCTTGGCGTTATTGCTTTGGAAGAAGAAATCCCGATCTTTTAAAGTATTAAAACAATGAAGTCACTAATTCTGCCCTTTTCGTGCTCGTAACAAGGTGGTGTATTTTGTAAGTGGCTGTTGAAAGGCTTCTTGCGAGTGAACTAGCTAGTCTAGTCTACACATTCTGGACCGTCAACGTCGATTGGTTTTGTTTGCAACCTCACATCCCTACGCTAAAAGCTATGTATCCCTCTCTAGCCTCCCAAGCTGTAGCTACTCTGCGGGTTTTACATTGGAACAAGCCCTAAGTGAAATGGGAAAATAGACTAAGTGTATCTATAGATCCTTGTTGGGTACGTACTCATCGAAGAACCAACGTCTATTAGTAAAGGTCATGCTTGAATTGGAAGGACTATGAAACATCCAACTGAGAATTATCCCCAACTTAGAGTAGTTGCAAACTCGATCGGAGAATGCTATAAAGGTTTGTAATTACCTTGGTTAGGGTATGAATCATATGTATGGAATTTGAATGGAGCAAAAGTGTCTAGATAATTCCTTCAACCTCAAGGCCGCCTTTGAGTGAGACATTAAAAGTCTGAATTCAAAGAGGTCAGCACAACCGTGATTCTAAGCATCAACTGTACCTAGCGCTTTCTGTTTAATAAAATCGCTTTCATAGGGGCAAAAAAGGCCTTTATGGCTCGGCTGTTGGTGTTGGTGTTGTTTGGGGAGTAACTCGCAACTACTTTCACCAACGGTCACAACATACTAACACAACAGCATCTTCCTATATGGCTGCCAGGGGAGTTAACACAACACTATCAAATTTCCGCAACTCAATCCAAAATAAGCATAAAGTCCTTGTTGAAAGATCATAACCACATCCTCAATATTCAGCCAAAACTTTAAAGATAGAGACAGCGACTAGCACACTCGATATTCCACTCCACATGCAAGCCAGGAACAGTAGGATATAGAACTTAAGAAGGTTAGAAAAGCACATCAACTTTGACTCTCTTATCAGAGGCGCGTATCTGGAAATTTCTTCCTGGTGGAAGAATACAAAGACCATCCACCCAGTGGTGGCAGTCTTCAAATTCTGCGTGCTTGTTCCTATCTTGCTTGACATTCTAGCTTCGATTTCTAAAGCCAAAACTCAGCTCGGTAGCATTTCCTAGCGAGCTCTTGGTAATTCTTTGAGGAAGGATATAAAGTGCCTCCTGACAAGTGATCACTATTCCAATTAGTTGACTACTCGATGTGGCTATAAGTTTAATAGTAGGGGTTAATTTGACGAACCGTACTAACTCAATCTATCTCTCGCCTTACCAACACTAAAAGCAAGATAGATCTTGTATGAAACCAGGGGTAGCAAAATACCTTAGCTGTTGAGAGCTATAATCATAATGGCATCTGATGCTCCTGGGCTTATCCAAATTCTTGAGCAGCGCAACCTATTGTAGACTTGAGAGACAAGGATTATGGCTTTCTATGAAAGGATAATCAACCGGTGACTTGCTTCATACCGCTCAGCATCCTTCTGCCTTCGTGTTGACTGTGTGGCATATGGACCTTATAAATGTGGTGACAGATGGTCACCTCACCTGATATCGAGCTGGTTGCGTGATGGCGTGGATGGAAATACACCGCTAAAAGCGATCTGCAGACTACCCGTTTTCAGTATTCAGATATCCGCGCCAGGTCTCACCTTCATACAAAACTATATTACCACGGCACTGGCCTGTATTTGTTTCTCAACAGTTGGTATCACCGTGTGGCACGAAACCTCGAATTCTATGAATCTGCCAAATAACATAAGCCACTTTTCTTCTGTGCAACAGGTGCAGGTGCTGTGTGCTGTCACCACCCCTGTATATTGATCTACCCTAGCTTAGCCCATCGGATCACCTCCACTCACTGCGGCGGCATTGCGGGCACGCCTCTACACTACACTCCATTCCACTTCATTGAGTACCGCATCTATACACGAAGATTCTGGCCTCTTCCTGCTTTTCTATACGGATTAATCGAAGAGTAACATTGGATGAGCACTCAATACACTGCCAGTACAGCTACGAGCTGATCCGGTCCCTTCTGCGGGACGGTAGACCCCAGCGCATCGTCATCATGCGACCACCTCGAGTCATCATAGCCGTTGCGTTCTTCTTGACCTCCGTGTTGTTGACATTTTTGTCTCTAAGATCCTCTCATCCGCCGCACAAGATAGCAACTTCTTCCGCGCCAAAAAGTGGTATACGATCCTTCTTTTCGTTGCGGGCGCCCTTCTCCCTCTTTCCACCCAATGCTATAATAACGCTCACACATGAGAACTCGACTGCGTTCCTTGCCCGCCCGGCAGCTTTCGGTCCATCGCTACCTACAGAAGGTTTGAAGGGACAGGTGTGGATTGGGAGCGGTTTCGGAGACGATGCTGGTGCAGAGGGGGAAGTGGGGTGCAGTGATGTGCCAGACTGGGTAGAGAGTACCAGGAAGTCTGGCCCAGTGAACTCTGATGGATCAAAATCTGATCTTTCCAAGTCTGCGACGGCTTCGTCCAAATTCAGAGCGCGGAAAGACAACGAGGGGCCGTTTGTTGACCGCACTGCTATACCGGTGGACCACTCAGGCATAAACCAAGCGGTGTCCGAAGTGCAAGTGCCAGTGGATGATGGAACGGACGACTATCTTCACCACCCCTCGCCAGAGTCAACGGTGTCTAAATCAACAGAATTGGTGCCAAACGATGCGAACCACGCTGATATTCAGTCTTTACAAGAAGGGGCTGAGATCGAGGGAAAGGTGGTTCTTTTAAGCAGAGGAGGATGTGGATTCTTAGAAAAGGTGAAATGGGCACAGCGGAGGGGAGCAATAGCGCTGATTGTTGGCGACGACACGAAAGGCGGCCCACTGATACAGATGTATGCTCGTGGTGACACTTCAAATGTTACGATACCATCCATATTCACGTCGCGTACTACAGCCCACCTTCTATCTACTCTAATTGGATCCGAGGGATTCGTTGCAAGCGCCGTCGACGAAAAGGGAGCTCCTTTATTGATTCAATCTAGGAAACATAAGAAGTCGAAGAAGAAGGAGGTCTCAAAGCCCACCTTTACTCCCACTGCTGCCCTTCCAAAAGCAACCGCTACTCGCTCGGCCTCTAAAATCACCAGTAAGAAGTCTTCTACGCCGGCAGGGGAGCAACCAGCAATAACAACAGAGCGACCAGGGTGGTTCAAATCACTGTTCTTTAGCGGTGGCGGAAGGTCTAAGTCTGCAAGTAGTAGACCTCCCAGCAGTGGACAGCTAGACTGGGTGCTGGTCGATGACTGGAAAGATGACGATAGCCCTAGGGCCAAGAAGGTATCTAATACAAAGAGCGAAAAAACGACTTCGAAGAAAGGATCGCCAAAAAAGTCCAGTGATGACTTTCAGATTGGTGTCCAGGATTGGCGAGATCCAGACCTGGTTGGCATATCTGTGGGGAAAGAAGCGAAGGCGAGTGACAAGACGGATACCACAAAGACCAAGTCCGAGCCTATTCGGCCATCGACATCTGGAAAGAAACACACTGGTGGAGCTCCCCAAGAGCTTTCCGAGTACAACCCTACATTAAGGGGTGGAAGCATAACTCCTGGCAGTGGAGAATATGGAGGCAAGGCATTGGCGAATGAAGATAAGGCTAAAGTCAAAGATGAGCAAGACTCTGTAGCTGAAGGAAAGTCGAAGGGTTTTCTAAATGCCATCTTCGGTGATGATGAGGAGGATCTTGAGTTCACATTAGGTGGTTCACAAGAGTCAGATGACGAAGAAGACAACGACGACGATGATGAACACGAGGGTTTGTGGGTAACTCTAACGCCAACCAGTGGAGCTAGTCCTTTCCTCGATACTCTCCTGGTACTTGTTGTCAGTCCCTTGGTAACCCTGACGGTGGTGTATGCTTTACTTCTTATTAGATCACGGATAAGACGTCGTCGCTGGCGTGCCCCCAAGTCTGTTGTTGAGAGACTGCCTGTGCGAACTTACCAGACTATCGCTACACCTGGTACTCAGTCTCCTAGGATGCCAAGTCCTACGAGTTCTTCCTCCACCACTCCGCTTCTTCAAAATTCTCCAACATCAAGGCCTCGGCCACGTTCGAGAACGACAACTGGGATCCCAGAGCCCGGAGATTTGGAGCGGGTTAATTCCCAACCTCTACACGTGCCACAGCTTACCAGTCGTGAGCATGAGAAGCCCACTGGAGTCCCAACGCAGTGGAAGAAATACACAGGCAAACAGGTCGAGTGTGTTGTGTGCTTGGAGGAGTATGTAGACGGTGTTAGTCGTGTGATGAGTCTGCCTTGTGGGCACGAGTTTCACGTTGACTGCATGTAAGTTATGGCCACCAAGGCGATGAGATCCTTTTACTAATACTCATGTAGCACCCCCTGGTTAACCACACGCCGACGAACTTGCCCGATATGTAAAGGAGATGTTGTCCGTTCTCTCGCTCGTGGTTCACCGGTAGCCGCTAGATATGATCCGTATCAGGACGATGACAGCGACCATGACATTCAAAACCAAGCCGCCGAAACCGTTAACGAGTCCTCCTCCTCGGCTTTACCTATCCCGCGTGACGATGACGGTGATGAAGACGTCGAGCAAGGTGTCTCACCATCATCCAGCCCTACTCGTGCACGGAGGATTGAGCGTCCTGGTAGCTGGCGGAGCATGATAGCCAGCAGCCTCAGCTCCATGTCACGAAGTCCGCGTCCACCACAGGAAGACCGGAATCGATAATGTCTAAAATCAATTACTTTGGATCTTCTTTTGTCATAATGGTGCATCACGGGACTTGTGGGAGGGCGGGCTGGGATCAGGATCAGATCATGGGGTCTGGGAGCACAGCGACAAGGCGTCACACAATATCACTC
>Ga0247812_10002664_pt1 | contig 10078 bp, 8 predicted proteins | sample UWRJL149409B1_FD_178011 | JGI IMG/M metagenome (GOLD analysis project Ga0247812, IMG submission 178011) | Plant litter microbial communities from Arlington Agricultural Research Station in Wisconsin, United States - UWRJ-L149-409B-1 | ecosystem: Environmental > Terrestrial > Plant litter >...
TGGTATCCGCTCTGCAATGCCCTCCAAGCAAGCTGTAAAACTTTGTCCGGAGGCTATTTTTGTATTTCCCCGCTTTGCCGCTTATAAAGAAGTATCCCAGGGTATTCGTGCGATCTTTGCCCGGTATACTGATTTGATTGAACCGCTTTCACTTGATGAAGCTTTTCTGGATGTGACTGAAGATAAACTCGGTATTGGTTCTGCCATGGAAATTGCCCGGCAGATCAAACAGGCCATCCAGGATGAGCTGCACCTCACTGCATCGGCAGGTGTATCGATCAATAAGTTTGTCGCAAAAATCGCATCAGATATGAACAAGCCAGATGGGCTTACGTTCATTGGCCCCTCTTCTATTGAGACCTTTATGGAAAAACTTCCTGTAGAGAAGTTCTTTGGCGTAGGTAAAGTCACTGCGCAGAAGATGAAAGGCATGGGTCTGCATACGGGGCTTGACCTAAAGCAGCTTACAGAGCAGGATCTAACCAGACGTTTTGGAAAGACAGGCCGGTTTTATTACTACATCGTTAGAGGGATAGACAATAGGCCTGTTCAACCGCATCGGGAAACAAAATCCATGGGTGCCGAAGACACCTTTGGGTCTGATCTCTCTGAACTGGAAGAAATGCATGAAGAACTGGACAAAATTGCTGAGAAGGTGGTTACACGCTTACAGCGTTATCAGCTGAAAGGGCGTACGCTGACCCTCAAAATCAAGTACCACGACTTCAAACAGATCACACGCAATCAATCCTTCCCTGCAGGCATAGATGATCTCATGACCATACAGCAGACAGCCAAAGCTTTACTCGACGCTACCGATATCACTAAAAAAATAAGATTGCTGGGTATCTCACTTTCCAATTTTGGAGATACCCAGCAAAGCACAGTGAAGGAAATTAGCGGACAGCTCAGGCTGTTTAATTTCTAACGCGCTCCCTGCAGATAAGCTTTGAAATCTGCAAAAACAGGCTCCATTTCTTGTGCGGTGCTCGTTTTGGAGCGCAGCTCGCTCACCTGATCTGGTGTTTCTATCGCTGCAGCAATCTCCTCCGGGAAAACGTCTGGAAATTTGCAGGGATGTGCTGTAGATAAAAACACGCCTGTAAGCCCGTCATCTTTGTGCAGGCTGAGGTAATTGCTGAGCGCGCGGTAAGCGATAGCAGTGTGTGGACATGCTACATAATGGTAGCTGGTATAAATTTCAGCTATTGCTTCCTGCGTTTCTGCATCTGAGTAGGCAGACGAACTGACAATTGCCTTGAGCGCTTCAACATCGTCTTTAAACAGATCCATAATTCTCACCCAGTTACTCGGTGCACCAACGTCCATGGCATTGGAATAGGTTTGTACCGAAGCACGGGTCTCATAAATGCCACTTTCCAGAAAACGAGGTACGGTGTCATTCGCATTGGTAGCCGCAATAAACTGATGAACGGGTAAACCCATTTTGTAGGCCATTAATCCTGCTGCAATGTTGCCAAAATTGCCGCTTGGCACTGCAAAAACTATTTTAGTTTTGCCCAGCCTGGCTAATTGTGCGTATGCATTAAAGTAATAAAAGGTCTGCGGGATGAGTCGGGCAATATTAATCGAATTTGCTGACGTTAGTCTAAATTGAGCAGTTAGTTCGTCATCGGCAAAGGCCTGTTTAACCAATGCCTGACAATCGTCAAAAGTTCCATTCACAGCAATTGCGTGAATGTTATTTCCATTGGTACACAACTGCAATTCCTGGATATCGCTAACTTTTCCTTTGGGATATAGGATCGTGACTCGGGTATTGGGTACCCCTAAAAAGCCAAGGGCTACTGCACCTCCTGTGTCGCCGGAAGTGGCGACCAACACATCCAGCATCTGTTCGTTCTCCCGAAGGAAATAGCCCATGATACGGCTCATAAACCTGGCACCAAAATCCTTGAAGGCCAGAGAAGGGCCATGAAACAGTTCGAGCACATAGGTATCAGGATTGAATTCTTTTACCGGGGCATCAAAACTCAGTGTTTCATCAATAATTGCTTTTAAATTTGCGGCAGGGATAGCAGATCCGATTAACGCTGATGCGACCTCAAATGCAATTTCAGGAAGGCTCATTGTGCCTATATTCTCGAAAAATGCAGGCTGCAGCACCGGAATCTCCCGGGGCATGTATAAGCCTTTGTCAAGGGGCATGCTGTTAAAAACTGCCGTTGGGAAATCGACCTTCAGGCTGTGGCTGTTTGTACTGTATAATTCCATGTTTTCTTTATGATGTTAACCGGTAACAACCGGTCCCTGCTGATTTACTGAAGAAACAAAAGATAAACTTCTGATTCCAATTTGTTGGAGATGCTGTTCCAGTCTTTGTGTGATTTTCGTTGCTGTTTCCCGATCTTTTGTCAATGCAAATACAGATGGTCCGGATCCGGAAATTCCGAAACCTACTCCCCCATTTTCCAGTGCAAGCTGTCTCATCTGGTAAAAATCGGGGATCAGGATGGACCTTGCAGGTTCGATGAGCACATCTACCATGCTTCGGCCAATGAGGTCAAAATCCTTCATAAAGAGACCACTTACCAGACCAGCCACATTGCCCCATTGCGTGACAGCATCTTTAAGCTGCACTTTAGAACGGATAATCTGCCGCGCATCACGGGTTGGCACGTCGACCTCAGGATATACAATAGCTACATACATATCCTCGGGGAAAGGCAGCTTAATAATATCCAGTGGTTCGTAGCTTCTGATCAGCACAAATCCACCTAACAGCGCTGGTGCAACATTGTCTGCATGGCCATGTCCACAGGCCAGTTCCTCGCCCTTCATCGCGAAAGGTACAAGATCCATCATGCTCATAGGACCGCCCAGTAAGGTGTTGACGGCAAACAAGCCGGCAACGGTACTGGCAGAACTGGAACCCAGTCCACTGCCAATAGGCATTTTTTTATGCAGCGCTATAGCTAAACCAAGGTCAGGCTTTCCGATGGCATTCAGGTAGTGCTGAACACTTGCGCTTACTGTATTCTTTGTGGGATCCATTGGCAGACGCCCGTCATCACCTGTAATTTCAGATATACTGATGCCCGGTTTGGTTGTCAGCCGCATGATCACTTCGTCTCCAGGCTCATTCACTGCAAAACCCAGAATGTCATATCCGCATACTACATTGGCCACCGTTGCGGGGGCAAAAACTTGAACTGATTCCATTATTTCTTTCCTACATTAATGATATCTGCAAAAACTCCAGCAGCAGTAACTTCAGCTCCCGCTCCGGGTCCTTTAATAACCAGCGGACGGTCCTTATATCTGTCGGTAGTAAATGAGATAATGTTATCGCTACCTGACAGCATGTAGAAAGGGTGACTATCATCAACCATTTGCAGGGTGATGACAACTTTTCCTGCTTCCAGTTTTCCGATATACCTTAAAACCTTACCCGCACTTTCTGCGCGTTGTTTGAGTTCATCAAAGTAGGTCGCATTCTTTTCCAGTTCCGCATAAAAGTCGGGCACCGTAGCCGCAGCAAGACATGCTGCAGGCAGCATACTTTCTATATCTACATCAGCCTCTTCCAATGCATAGCCGGCGTCACGTGCCAGGATGAGCATCTTGCGCATAAAGTCCTTTCCGTTAAGATCATCACGCGGATCCGGCTCCGTATAGCCTTTGTCCTGCGCTTCTTTCACAATTTCGTGAAACAGGCGCTCGCCTTTAAAGTTATTAAAGATATAGGAGATGGTACCAGATAAAATAGCTTCAATACGGGCCACTTTATCACCACTTAGCATCAAATCTTTTAAGGTCCTGATAATTGGTAATCCGGCTCCTACATTGGTTTCGTAATAAAAATCTACACCGAAAGTCCTTGCAGCTTTCTTAAATGCCGCGTATTGGCTATACTCACCGGAATTACCTATTTTATTACAGGTAACTACAGAGATACTCGATTTGAGGATCTGCTCATAATACTGCACTGGTGCCGGGCTTGCGGTGTTATCAACAAATACACAGTTTGGCAGGTTCATGGCCTTCATCTGCTGCACAAACAAAGTCAGATCGGCTGGGGTTGACTCATCATTGATTTTTTGTTCCCATACAGACAGGTCCAGTCCTTCCTCAGAAAAATACATTTTCCGGGAATTACTTATACCCATCACTTTAACCTCAAGGTCATTGTTTGTTGCCAAAAATGGCATTTGGTATTGCAGCTGTTCAAATAAGGTTTTGCCTATATTTCCCGTTCCAAGACAAAAGATATGTAATGTCTTTTTGAGTTCTGAATAAAAAGCATCGTGTACAGCGTTGACAGCCTTAGATAGGTCCGTCTTAGATAAGATCACAGAGATATTGTATTCTGAAGAGCCCTGCGCGATAGCACGTACATTGACGCCATTTCTGCCCAATGCATTGAATAGTCGTGCCGACATGCCCGGCGTACGCTTCATATTCTCACCTACGATGGCGAGTACAGACAACCCATTCTCTACTTCCGGATATTCCAGCTTCTTAGTCTGAAGTTCGAGTTCAAACTCCTTACTGATCAGGTTGAGGGCATGAATGGCATCTGCAGGTTTTACGGCAAAAGTAATACTATGTTCGGAGGAAGATTGCGTAATTAAAACGACATTGATTTGTTCTCTGGAAAGCATAGAGAACAAACGTCCGCTAAAACCGGCCTTACCAACCATCCCGCTGCCCGACAAATTTAAAATACTGATTTCATTGATGGATGATATGCCCTTGATAGGCAAATCTGAAGCACCCACATCATGTCTGATATACGTTCCTGCAAATGCGGTATTAAAAGTATTGCGAATAACGATAGGTATTTTTTTAAGAAATGCAGGGATCATAGTTGGCGGGTAGATCACCTTAGCGCCAAAATAAGACAGCTCCATTGCTTCTGTATAACTTAATTCAGGAAGTGAAAAAGCTTTTTCAACGATTCTAGGATCGGCAGTCAGCATACCATCTACGTCCGTCCAGATCTGGATTTCGGTAGCATCAAGCGCTGCAGCCCAGATGGCCGCAGTATAATCACTGCCACCCCGGCCTAAAGTAGTTGTTCTGCCAGATTCATTGCTGGAAATAAATCCCGTTACAAATAAGAACTGATCTGCATGAGCAGCACGGAAATCGCGGATCAGCATTTCAGTCAGTGCTGTATTTACCTTAGCCTGTCCGTAGTTGCTGTCTGTTTTGATAAGTTCTGAACCTTCTACACAAAGTACCTGTGGAAAGTATTGTCGGGCGATATGACTGATCATAAAGGTAGAACAGCGCTCACCATAGCTCAGCACAAGGTCTTTGGTCTGCAGGCTAAGTTCTTTCAGATTTGCCACAGACTGAAGGATATCTTCCAGTTCATTAAAATAAATTCTAAGTCTGGTGAATACAGGATTCTGGGCCGAAGCAGGCAGCAGGGCTTTAATAATACCAAAGTGCCTCTCTTCCATAGCCTTCAGCTCTGTTGTGTACTCCTCACCGGAGTATGCCTTTTCTGCCATCTCCAGAAGCAGGTTAGTTACTCCACTCATGGCCGAGAGTATAACAACGGATTGCTCTGGTTCAGGTGTAGATTGAAGAATACCAATCAGGGCTTTGATGCTTTCAACGGTTCCTACTGATGTTCCTCCAAATTTTAAAATCTGCATAGTTTTAAGGTTAAAAAAAAAGCGCCTTCCTCTGTGTGGAGGAAGGCGCTTTTTATGGTTTGTTTATCTTGTCAATTACCCATTAGCTTACCCGCCTCCGAAATTCCCCGGTGGTGGTAATAATAATCGATGTAATTGTATTTTGACTATTCATGTATTTTTTACACTATCTGTGCTCTGCCATAAAGTAAAGCTATATTTTTTGAAATTGCAAATCAATATAAAAATTTAATTCTCTTACCTTTACTGCCTATATGCAGGGATTAGTAATTAAATCAACAGGGAGCTGGTATCAGGTACACGGATCTGACGGGCAGGACTATGATTGCAGGATCAAAGGAAAGTTCAGAATAACCGGCATACAGACCACCAATCCCGTTGCTGTCGGCGATCAGATTGAGTTTGAGCTGGAGCCCAATTCAAACAACGGGGTAATTTTTAAACTGCACGACAGAAAGAATTACATCATCCGGAAATCCATTAATCTTTCCAAACAGGCACAGATTATTGCCGCAAATATGGATCAGGCCTTCCTGGTTGTAACGCTCGCATCGCCAAGAACATCTCTTGGTTTTATCGACCGTTTTCTGGCCACTGCCGAAGCCTATAGCATCCCTGCAACCTTAATTTTCAACAAGCTGGATCTTTTTCATGAGGAAGGACTGGAAATTCTTGGAGAATATAAGGCGATCTACGAAAATATAGGTTATCCCTGCTATGAGGTATCCGCTATCGAAGGCACAAACCTAGATCAGGTTGCTGCTTTGTTAAAAGACAAAACCACGCTATTCTCCGGGCATTCCGGAGTAGGTAAATCATCCCTCATCAATGCGCTTTTACCAGGAAGGGAAATTAAAACTGGCATCATTTCCGAAGCAAGTGACAAGGGTCAGCATACCACAACATTTGCGGAGATGCATACTTTACCTTTTGGGGGCTACCTGATCGATACCCCTGGGATACGTGAACTCGGGATTTATGATATCCGGCCGGAGGAACTGGGCCATTATTTCAGGGAGATCCGTGATCTCATGCATGCCTGCAAGTTCCACAACTGCCGGCATATCAATGAGCCAGGCTGTGCCGTGCTGGTTGCAGTTAACGATGGGGAGATAGAACTTAGCCGTTATGAGAGTTATTTAAGTATATTTCATGGCAATGAAACCAGGGCTTAAGCCTTATTAAAATATGAGAGCAGTTTTACAACGCGTTACTGAAGCGAGCTGTACAGTTAATGGCCAGGTTACAGGCGCCATACAGCAAGGCCTGTTGGTGATGCTGGGCATTGAGGAGGCCGATGAACAGGAGGATCTTGACTGGCTTGCACAAAAGATTGCCGGCATCCGCATTTTTAGCGACGAAGCCGGACTCATGAATAAAGGACTGGCAGATATAGACGGAAATATTTTACTGATCAGTCAGTTCACCCTTTTCGCCGCTACCAAAAAGGGCAACCGGCCTGGCTTTACCAGGGCGGCAAGACCAGATAAAGCCGTGCCTGTGTACGAAGCTATGATCAAAAAACTTTCCGGACTGATCAATAAGGAAATCTGTACAGGTATATTTGGTGCTGATATGAAAATCAGTTTACTGAACGACGGTCCGGTGACGATTATTATAGATACTAAAAACAAAGAGTAATGACGATAAAAGATGCGCAGGAGCTTGTCGACAAATGGATTACGACCACCGGCGTGCGTTATTTTAACGAGCTGACCAACACCGCTATCTTAATGGAGGAAGTAGGCGAAGTTGCGCGCATCATGTCCAGAACATACGGAGAACAATCTTTTAAAAAAAGTGACGAACAAGTAGATCTGGGTGATGAGATGGCCGATGTATTGTTTGTTCTGATCTGCCTGGCAAACCAGACAGGTATAGACCTGACTGCTGCTCTGGAAAAAAATATGGATAAGAAAAGTATCCGGGATGCAGAGCGGCACAAGAACAATCCGAAACTGCAGTAATAAAAAGGCAGCAGATTTTACATCTGCTGCCCTCAAAATCTTAAGCTTACAACTGCGCCTTAATCAGCAATGCAGTTTCTGCCAGCTCTTCCTGAGTCGGGCTCAGCTTAGGCTTGCTAAAGTTCATGTCCGAAACCGTATTCATAGGAATCAGGTGGATGTGCACATGAGGCACTTCCAATCCAATCACAGCAACACCAACTTTGATACATGGAATCGCCTTTTTTAGACCGGTTGCCACGATCTTCGCAAACAAGGTGAGTCCGAAATAGCTCTCCTCATCCATATCAAAGATATAGTCGATCTCCTGCTTTGGAATAACCAGTACATGCCCCTGAGTGAGCGGGCTCACATCCAGAAAAGCCAGAAATTCCGTAGTTTCTGCAACAACGTGTGCGGGGATTTCCCCTGCTACTATTTTTGAAAAGATACTTGCCATGCGCTTATCTGCTGATTTCTAAAATTTCAAATTTCATTTTACCTGCAGGCACCTGGATCTCTGTGCTGTCTCCTACGGATTTACCTAACAGCCCCTGAGCTATCGGTGATTTTACCGAAATCTTACCTGTTTTCAGGTCTGCTTCAGATTCAGCAACCAGCTGATAAGTCATGGTGGCACCGTTGGTCGTATTTTTAATTTTCACGATAGATAAAGCAAGTACCTTGGTCACGTCAAGTTTTGATTCATCAATCAAACGGGCGGTAGATAAGGTGTTCTCCAGTTTGGAAATCTTTGCCTCATGCAATCCCTGAGCTTCTTTCGCTGCATCATATTCTGCATTCTCAGAAAGATCTCCCTTATCCCTTGCCTCAGCAATTTGCTTGGATATGGACTGCCTGCCAGATGTTTTCATTTGCTGTAATTCCTGCCTCAGTTTATCTAGTCCCTCCTGGGTATAATAAGTTACTTCTGTCATAGCCTTTAATTTATATCAACCTCTATAAAACAAACAAGACTACATCGGCTTCCGCCTACATAGTCTTGCTTCAATCGAAACGAAGATAGCAGGCTGTACGAACAAAAGCAAATATTTTTATCAGGAATCAAGCTTCCTTTCTGCAAAGCCGCTTTAACTATCTGCAGATAGAGCTTTCTTAAAATAAATGTGTAGTTTTAAATTCCAACATGCAAATTCATGATTAAACAGTTCATCAAACTTACTGCACTTTTACTGCTGTTTTCGGGCGTTGCCGATGCTCAGGAGCTCTATATGCCACGTAATATTCAAAAGGCTTACCTTCAGGGCACGCGCTCTGCAGATGGAAAACCCGGTAAAAAATACTGGCAGAATCATGGCAAATATGACATGTCTATCAGCGTAAATCCACAGAACAAACTGGTTAACGGCACCGAAACAATCCTCTATACCAATCATAGTTCGGACACCCTGAAATCAGTAACGATCCGCTTTGTAAATAATGTACATAAACCCGAGGCACCCAGATCCGCGCTGGCAGATCCCGATTTTTTAACTACCGGGCTGAACATTAGTTCATTCACTGTTAATGGAGCAAAACTGGAAGTAGACAGCAAAAAATGGGGTACTACAGGAGATGTGAAATTAAAAGCACCACTATTACCAGGGCAAGCGGCAACCTTCGCCATCAGCTGGTCTTATCCGCTGTCTAAGCAGAGTGGCCGGGAAGGACAAATAGACAGCACGACATTCTTTGTAGCCTATGCTTATCCCAGAATCTCTGTGTATGATGACTACAATGGCTGGGACCTGATTCCACACAATGGCAGAAATGAATTTTATAACGACTTTAATGATTATACCCTTGCGGTTAAAGCGCCCAAAAACTATGTGGTATGGGCTACCGGCGACCTGACTAATCCTGATGAAGTATTGCAACCGGCATTTGCAGAGCGACTGAAAAAATCTTACCTATCTGAAGAAGTAAGTCATATCGCCACGTTCGACGAGATGAAAAAAGGCATCGTGACGCAGCAAAAAGAATGGAATACCTGGAAATTTATGGCAACAAACATTGTTGACGTTACTTTCTCACTCAGTAACCATTACGCCTGGGACGGAGGTAGTGTTCTGGTAGATAAAAAAACAGGCAGAAGAACGAGTGTTCAGGCCGCCTATGGAGAAGATGCGAAGGATTTTCCGCATGCCGTAGACTGGACCAAACAGGCCTTGTTTTGGTTTTCAAACAACCTTCCCGGAGTGCCTTATCCATTTTCAAAGATGACGGCAGTACAGGGTTTTGCCGACATGGAATATCCGATGATGGTGAATGACACGCCTACACCAGATCTACCTTTCTCACAATTCGTTATGAACCATGAAATAGCACATACCTATTTCCCTTTTTACATGGGTATTAATGAGACCCGCTATGCCTACATGGATGAGGGCTGGGCAACTACACTCGAATATTTTATCGGTCAGCAACAAGTCGGAAAAGAAAAAGCAGACTCCCTGTACAAAACATTCAGGGTAAAAAGATGGATTTCTGATCCATCAACAG
>Ga0247812_10002665_pt1 | contig 10076 bp, 10 predicted proteins | sample UWRJL149409B1_FD_178011 | JGI IMG/M metagenome (GOLD analysis project Ga0247812, IMG submission 178011) | Plant litter microbial communities from Arlington Agricultural Research Station in Wisconsin, United States - UWRJ-L149-409B-1 | ecosystem: Environmental > Terrestrial > Plant litter >...
ATCGCCTTCCACAGTTGAGTCAACGCCTAGAGTTAGGGGATTGGCCCCCATAAAGTCTGAGTAAGTTAAACAGATTCCCAATTGGATTTTATATTGATGTAGAGTATATGCTTACATGCCTTGACCAGATATCTGCTTGATACATACAAGAAGCCAATCAGTCCTGCTGTGGATGATGATGCAGCAGAAGCAAATGGCAAAGACGACCGAGACAATGGTGGCAGCAAAAAAGAGAAAAAGCAAAAACAAAGAGGACAGAATAAGGAGCGGAAATTTGGATCTTGGGGTGATGCGATCAAGTTATGCAACTCTCGAGCCCATTTCCCGGAATTCTCTCCGGGTGATTGCAGATTTGGAGAAAGCTGCAAGATGGGTCATGACCTAAGGAAATACCTGAGCTCGGGAAAGAGGGAAGACCTTAATACATTTGAAGGCAAATGTCCAGTATTTGAGGCATACGGGAGGTGTAATGATGGGTGGAAGTGCCGATTTGTAGGAAGCCATTCGAAGGAAGTGGAACATGAGGATGGGCGGAAAGAGTTGGTGCTCATAGAAGACTGTTCTAAAAATGCTGCTAGCGAAGAAGAGCGGACAGGAATCTTCAACGTCGTGGGGACAGAAGGAAAGTTGGCTCTAGCAAAGAGAAAGTTCAATCTTGAGAAATCAGAAGGATACTTTGCTTGGCTTGAAAAAGACACCAAGGAGATGGAGAAGTTATATCATAAGAAAAAGGACGAGGAAGATAGAGAGGATAATCGTGCCCAGTTTATTGACCCGCCTTATCTGCCTTCAGAGAAGCGAAGGATATATTTCAATGCTCAGACACCAGTATTAGCGCCTCTTACGACTCAAGGGAACCTTCCATTCCGGCGAATGTGCGTTGAAATGGGAGCGCAACTTACCTACTCGGAGATGGCATTTGCAATGCCATTGGTACAAGGTCAAAAGAATGATTGGGCACTATTGAAAGCACACTCTTCAGAAATATCCCCACCTCGAGCTCCCGATAATATCGTCCAGGGTTATGATAATTCAAAGGACCTGAAATTTGGAGCACAAATTGAGAGTAATCAAGTGATGCCAGCTATGAAAGCTACAGAAGCTATCACTGCACTGGTTCCCCATCTACGACTGGTCGACTTAAATTGTGGTTGTCCAATAGATGCTATTTGTAAGGAGGGTGGTGGTTCGGCTTTGCTGGATTCTTATTCGAAATTAGAGAAGATGGTTCGAGGCATGAACATTGTCTCACGAGATATACCAATCACAGTGAAGATTCGTATGGGTAGTAAGGATAACAAACCTACAGCTCAGAAAATTATCGAACGTTTAGCGTTTGGAGGCGAGCAATCTCGACAGCGTCATGGTGCCCCTGGATGTGCAGCTATTACTTTACATGGACGCAGCAAACAACAAAGATACACAAAAGATGCGAATTGGAGCTATATTGCAGAATGTGCTGCACTGGTCAAGTCGTATAACCAGAAGAAGGACGACTTGACGGATACTATCAAAGAAGCAGATGAACGTACTCAAGCTAATAACCACGATGGACGGATGTACTTCATTGGAAACGGTGATTGCTACTCGCATGTCCAATATTTTGATAATATCAAAAACTCAGGTGTTGATTCCGTCATGCTTGCGAGAGGAGCGTTGATAAAGCCTTGGGTATTCGAGGAAATTGAGAAAGGACAATACATTGACAAATCTGCCACTGAAAGACTTGCATATGTGGAGAAGTTCGCACGATATGGTCTTGAAGCTTGGGGATCAGACGAAATGGGGGTCGGAACAACCAGGAGATTCCTTCTAGAGTGGTTAAGTTTTGCTCATCGATATGTCCCAATTGGTCTCCTTGATCACCTACCCCCAAGTATTCAGGATCGCCCCCCCGCATACCGCGGACGCAGCGATCTGGAAACTTTACTAGCTAGTGAAAGCTACTTGGACTGGATCAAAATAAGGTATGCTATTTTCTCATTTTGTAGTACAAAATAATGGATTACTGACCTTCGTTCAGTGAAATGTTTTTAGGTCCTGCTCACAAAGATTTTACATTCGTGCCGAAGCATAAATCTAATGCTTATGAGGCCGAGGGATGATTTAGTAGCATCTGAGCCGGTAAATAGACCACAAAATTGGCTGTCGCGCTTTTACAGATCTAGCTTGGGTAGATGAGGTATATGTAAGGTCGCAAATCAGCTACAATAAGCCCATGATCTTAGATCTTGATAAATCCTCAATTGTACTATACGCATGCACTAAAAAGCCATGTTGTTACACTTAGTGAATCGTAGAATAACGATGCATACCCGGCATGGAAAACAAAGCATGTTTTAAATAGAATTTAGGAATGCTAGCCGGAAACCCAATATGGTTGCTGCATCTGAATGTAATAAGCGATACCTGCCCCTTTTTCCCACTGTGGCTGCCTGAGGCATGATACACAAGCAAAGCTGCAGCCTTGGCAGTTGAGTTTAGAGCCCAGAGAGATGACGTTGTCGTTCGGAAGCGAAAAGAGCTACCTTGGCCTCAGGGAATCAACACTACAAACTTACCACAATTCCTCTGCACAACAATCTTGCTCAACAACAGCAAGTGATATTCTTTGCACATACTACATACTCAGACCTCGATTCTTCTACTTAACAACAGGAGAAAGTTGTAGCCATGACTCTCTACTACAGTCTCGTATGTTAAGGCCAGCTATGTTCTGGGTAGCATTGCTAACATTTGCAACATAGGTCTTCCTGCTGCTTGTCGCAGAGATGGCACTCTTCATGCTGCTCATCGTTCCTCTTCCATTTACCATCCGCCGGAAGATGTTCAACTTCATGTATGTCAGCCTAAATCTCAACTCGAATCATCCCCCACACGGGAGCAATTGCTAACACCCCTCCAGAAGCGAAAGCCCGCTTATAGCAAAACTACAGTATGGGATGAAGATAACCTTTATCTTCATCCTGATCCTGTTCATTGACAGCGTCAACCGCGTCTATCGTGTCCAGGTTGAGCTCGCCGAGAGCAACAAGCAACAAGGCGGGTAAGTCACCTCACCCCATTTACACTACAGTTCCTCGAGCTCTATAATTCTCAACTAACAAATCAGCAGAGCTGCCGTCCTCGGGCACGAGCGTATGGAGGTTCAAGCCCGCAAATTTTACTCCCAGCGCAACATGTATCTCTGTGGCTTCACGCTCTTCCTCTCCCTAATTCTCAACCGCACCTACACTATGATCCTCGACGTGCTCCGTCTCGAAGAGAAGGTCAAGAAGTATGAAGGTGACCCAAAGGTTGGCGGAAAGGACTCAGAGAAGTTGGCTAATGCTGGTGGTGCTGGAGAGATTGGCCGTCTAAAGAAGGAGCTGGCTGCTAAGGATCGTGATATTGAGACATTGAAGAAGCAGAGCGAGGGCTTGAGCAGAGAATATGGTGATTTGAGCGACAAGTTTGGAGCTACGCAAAAGGATGCTACGCCAAAGAAGGATAGGTAAACAATTACTCATTGTCCCCAAGGCATCTTCAGCGAGGCTCTAGTTGGATTGGATTTGGTGGATGTTGTGGTGAGGGAAAATGAGAGATGTGACAGAAAGGGAGTGTGATAGTGGCATATGGGGCTACTTTTGAGCAGTTGAGACGAGGGATGTTTATGTGGCGTTTAGTTGCACTTTTTTTGTCTTGGTTTTCCAGAGGACACAAAACTTTTGAGCAGCAAAAATATCACGAGAAAGAAACAAACATTGTGAATGCCTACCGGTATCTCTTTAGTACACTGTGTCCTTATTCCCTTGCTTAAAACCCTATTCTACAAAGTTTTTACTGCGTGTAAAGCAATTATTCTTATGTTCAAGCGAACATGATCACAATCAATCTTTTCAAATTCTGATTCTGGCTCGACGCTTTGGCGCATCCGAATAAGTCATACAAATAGACTGGATATAGAGAAGTACAAGTGCAATAATCAAAATCGTCCATCCTCCTTCCAGACCTATGAACCACAAACTCATGGCTTGGTTACTGGGACGTTTCTTTACTAGCTAGACTTGGTTTTGTGGTAGATATGATGTATTGAAAAACCGAGTGATTTCTCTCAACTCAGTTACGGCGACATGTTTTGCTGTATAGAGGTTATTCTCAGTAAATATTGCTTACAATCAACGCTACGCATCTCCTTTGCATCATACATCTATGCCCTTTACACCTTATTAAGTCAAGCTACTTGGACATGAAGTTCTTACTTATTCGCCACGCCACGAATCTCTGAATATGACTTTCCCCTGGCGCTCAGCAGTTCTAGCCCGCGAGAGAGATTTCTTGTCATGATAACTCGTTCACTTCTTTTACATTGATTACCAGGCTCTTGCCTGTTCATCAGTATTCGGGAATCTGCTCGATTTCACTTTCAACCTCTCTTGTCAACAACAAATACACCCACCGCATTTCTTCAACTAGACCCATGCAAGACTACTCCTAGATTTGAGCCTCATAGCCAAATCTTAACAGGTACAGATTCACTCTTTATTTCTCTTATTTTCAATACAATCTCCATCTTCTCCATAGCAATGGCAGTCCTCAATTTGCTCCAAGGAATATCCGTCACTATCGTCAGCAAAGGCGAAGTACTAACTGAGTATCCTGACACTGACCACCCACCTGACAAACACGCCAGTGACCTGGTCACTCGTCATCTAAAAGCACATACTGTTTCAAACTACATCGAAGCCGTTGATGCCGCCGGGTATCTCCCCTCCCTATCCCAAAAAGAAAATAAGGGACAAAACTCACAATTGGCAGTTTTCTCATCAAGATTAATATCAATCCATCTTTCTCTATTGACTGCAGCAAGCTTGGCTTCATCTGCATGGTAGACGGTAAGGAAGTCTGGACCATCCATGCCACGCGACCTGATCTCAGGCGTTCGGGAGGTCGGTGGGAGGCAAAGATCACAGGTGTTAAGGAAGTGGTGCCGGGCATGAAGATCGTTTATCAAGAAAAAGCTTTTCGTTTTGCTAAGGTTGATACGAGTATGTAACCCGTCTCCGCTAGTAAGAATCAGCCAGCAACCATTTACTCATGATACGCAGAGGAAGATGCAGATGAAAAGCATATCAAGGATATGAGGAAGCGAATGGTAAGCCCGTGCCCATTATCGCTTCCAAGGTAGAAAGAGGAGCTGCTGATTTTGCTTTCAATCAGTCGGGAGTAGGGCTCATTCAAGTAAGAGTTTTCCGCGAGATGTACGGTACCAAGGGTGGTGCCACAGCTGCTTCTTCAAGCGGGTTTATCAAGCGCAGCATTGAGGTGCCTGAGAAATCCATCAAAGGCGAGGCCAAGAGTCACGGAACTGCGTTTGCACCCCCATTTATCCTCCAAAGCCGGCAATGTGCTAATGCAAGGGGCAGCTTGGGGGCAGCACGTAGAGTCAAGCGTGGTGATGTATGGAGAGCGCCGAAGAAGGATGGTGAGAACTTTCCGATAGCGGTTTATAAGTTTCACTATCGCTCTAGAGGTATCTGCTCTCCCTCTTCCCAGTCAATATATATCCCACACATCCAAGCGTGGTTACGGATGTATGAGCCTGATAGGATGGAACTATTAGCTAACCTACTCTTCCAGAAGCACTAAAGCAACTCCACATCATCGACCGGACGCCTTCTCCTTCTCCCGCACCACCACCACCGTCTCCCGAACGCGATGAGAATGGCCTAACGGAAGACGACCGTCGCCAGCTCGAGGAGCAAACTCGTGCTTTCATCGAGGAAAAGAAGAAGGCGCGCGCCGCTGCTGCTAACGGGGTCAGGGTAAAGCGAGAGGGAGTCGAGCAAGTGAACACCGAGAGGCCGCTAAAGAAGATGAAGAAAGGCGACGTGCTCACGATCGACCTGACGGGTGATAGCGATACAGAGGCGAATGGATTGTTTGTCGTTTGACAAGCAGCGCTTGGGGCATGATGATAGGGAATCTGTTTGTACTTCTTTGCGGATGCTATGAGTTCCCACCGGCTGACGTTTTTTCTTCTCGTTATCCATGGCGTTGTTTTTCTTTCTTCTTTATGGGGAGTTTTCTTTGCGAATGAACTATAGGGGCCTGGGATGTTCAATTGGGGAAATGGCCAATTCTTTTCCTTAGCTGAGAGGTTAGGTTATCATCTTCTTCTTCTTTTTTTTTGGAGGATTTACGGAAGCGTTGCAATTAGGGTAGTAACCGAATCAGAGATGTTTTGCAGAATCTCAAAACGTCTTCGATTTTGTTTGTAATAGGAAACCGGTTCGAAGGAATTTCTTGGGTTCTCTAGCTGTTTTGGGTGTTAAGAATGCATATCCCCAAATGCATAAAAATATATTGAGGATACGTAAAAAGGAAAGAAAGAGCCGTAACCTTAATTGGTAATTACTGGACTGTTTTAGGTAGGCATACAATTCAGTAATGGACGACGTCAACTGGAGCTTTGAATAGGCATGGAAGCTTGGCTGGACTTTTTGAGTTCTCGACTATATAACCACAAGATGCCCAGATGCCCACATTAACTATTTATAGTGCTCTATTATTCTCACTACAATACTCGGACAGTGTTAGAGGTTTAGGGAGTGAAATGTCTCTTATTTCGTTATATATGGAAAAGTGATATGCCCAACACCATGCAATGCATCCCGCGCCGTTCCTATGTTATTTTGTACAAATACTCTCTAGTAAATTTGCCCACACACGCTTTTATGCCAATTATCCGAAGACCGGTTGTTCTCTTATTAAGTCTTCTAGTTAAACACGTGCTCTCTTCCCCCAAGTCGTTGTATAGCCAGTCTATTCTGGTTTCGAACTCTTGGTTTTCGCTGCCTCCGTGTGACCAGCTGCTTTTCTCGCTGCGATCTTTCTTTCCTCTGAAGCAACCATATCTATAGTGACAATTCGTTAGTCAACGCTCTCGAATTTATCTCTGCCCTATCAGAAATCCAAGAGAGAAAATGAAAAATGAATAAAACGTACCTCTCCACAAATCCTCCCCAGCGTATTGCTCATGATGGATCTTCTTCTCAATCATATGCTTATGTTCCGGATCCTCTGGATCAATTACCATAACCGTCTCCCACCGTCCCTTCCCCTGAACGGCATCCCCTGACTCCAATGCCGCTGTCGCCACCAACACCGCCAACGTCAGGCCCTGAGCGTAAACTCTTGCCTGCACCAGCTTCTGCGCACCGCTCAGATATGGATTCCTGCCCACGAGGCCCAGCGCGATACCCATAGAAGCGACCCATGACGCGGTCACTATGGGATAGCGATGTTCACGGCCCCAGGACTTGGCCTTCTGGAAGTTCGACTCGGAGGCTTTGGCCGCTGCGAGGTCCTGAGAAGCGCGGTCCTGGTAATTGCGGCCGGGTTCGCGCTGTGCCTCGAAACCGCGAGACGAGCGGTCGGCGGCGATGATGGCGCAGAAGGTGGAGGAGGAGGTGACGAGGAACGTCTTCATGGGCAGGGTCAGGTTGCGGATTATGTGGAAACGCGCGTTGGCTGCGTAGACTACTGCTCCGCCCTGCAGATAGAGTGTTAGCATGTAGAAGGGTAAAGAAAGATCAAAGGGAGTTTTTGAATGGGTAGGCAACGTACGGCTAGGAGACCAATTGCTCCGCCAGTGATACCGCCTTTGAGGGTGGCATTGTAGTGGGCTGCTTCTTCTTCTTTGGTGAGGACTTTCATGGTGAGGGGTAGCTAGTTGAGGTAGCTAGTTGGGTTTGTTATGTAGAATATTTGATTTGATTGAGGTATTGGTGTCTATCTTGATTGAGATATTTAAATCTTATTTGGGTTCTGTGTGTTGTGGAAGAAGTTGAAGGTGAAGGTTGGCAGTTATATCGTTCCGCCTCGTTTACGTTTATGGTATGATGTAGTCTGCAGAATTTCAAAACTCGGATATTCCTCGGGGTTGATACTTTTTGGATACAAACAACAGAAAATAACAGAGGATTGAGACGGAAATTCCAGGAAAGAATCTGCACTCTATTATTATATAAGGGCCTTGTTGTTTCTTCCCTCAAATCCCGACCACAGAACTACAAATTATTCGGGGTCTGCGGGATTGTGGTGTGTTGATTCTCGTAAGCTCTGTGCATGATGTAATAAAAAGTGGTGCGACTTTGAGGAATAAGTAAATGTATCTCCGACGCAAGTTCCATTTTGTGATATTTGATTGATTGACTGATTGATTTATATCTTAGTTGTTTGTGTTATTATCGATCGACGAGTGATTACAAATCAACCAATGAATTGAATTAATTGAATTGGATTGAATTGATTTTGTCCAAGGTATACAGGCGCAAGTTTTGTTGGTATTCCCATTCCATTCCCAGAGTTCGCGTAGGCCGATGGTTCAAATGCCGGAGAAACGCCTCGGGACCCCTAGTACTAACCAGCAAGGAGCAAGTACCAAGCATCAAGTACCAAGGTACCAAGGTATTGTATTGTTACTACAAATAAATATAGAATTAATTATCCAGGAGGCCAATAAAGTGCGATTCTGTACCGCGGAGTCATTCGTCCGGGGGGCGTTGAAAGAAAAACAAATAGACAGACAAACAGTCTAGAACACTGAGTTTTGACTCAATTGATAATCCTACTGTTTGGCACTCACTCACTCATTACTTGATAAGTTGGCTTTGGTTAGTTAGCTGGTTAGTTGGTTGGTTAGTTAGTAGGAGCACGGGAAGGCGAGTGGCGGTTTTTGGCACTGGAAGACTGTACCAGCAACAACCAGCAACCAGCAACCAGTCCAGGTCGAACCACCCGATCCCCCATCAATTAATTGTGCCATCATATTTGCAATCAGAAAACGAGTAACATTAGAAAATAAAGCCACACACATGAAATAACCTCAACACCATAAATTAACATGAATAATTGAGGGCACAATGTTAATGCGATAGAAAATGGCCGAGGTTCTATCATTTCCAGGTCGGCGATTCCGCCCTGCACCCCGTCGTCGCCGTCCCGTAGCACAAGTTGTGCTGCTAAAACGTGATGGACAAATATATGCCTGGTGGTGCTTTAAACGGCAGATCTGTTGGATCTTTAAACTTAAAACCCAAAACGTTCTCCTGTAGTACCGGTAATGTAATGGTAAATGTTCTAATCTTTGGGCTACGTCGTTAGTCGGAGTTCCGAATGAGCAGTATCGGTACAGTATATATAGTCCCTGACCCTGAGTCCGTAGTCGCCGATCCGGGATAATGGTCGTGGTTCGGAGAGGTGGGAAATAGCAAACGAGAGCTCGTTTGGATGGCTGATATCGCAGATTGGACGGGATTGTTTGGGATTACGGTACCATCAGTACCAATACGATAGATCTCCTCCTGGGTGACGGGGACGGGGTGCCTGATGTACATGGGAAACCAACCGTTGAGGCACCTTCCGAGCCGCTGACGAGGTTCATGATTCCGGAAGTATCGAGGTCGAGTCAAGTTGACACTTGCTACATTACTCGTGGCCCCAGGAATTGAAGATGAGGTGCAAGCACACCCGCACAGGCAAGTACCGCTGATAAGGCAGCTTTGTTATACGTCAAAGGCGGAGGTTTGAAAGCTGAGGGAAAGTATATTTGGCCAAGCTAGTATGAGTAGGGAATCCATCCAGAGAAGGATAGACGGATAGCCAGATAGCAAGCAAGGATATCAAGGAAATCAAGGGAAATCAAGGAACAGCTCTCACGATGCCTGGCTGGCCTGAGAATGAGAAGGAGATCGTGGATGGTAGATGGGAGATGGGAGATGATAGATGGGATGGTACATGCAGCTCATTGGACTGGCGGTATGGAGTCCTTTCATACATATAGTTACATAGTTACATTCCTGTACAGTACATTACATACATGACGGTCATGGTCGATCGGGAAAATGCCAGTTGCCCTTCTCTCGACCGCATGGAGCATAGTATGGTATAGTGTGGTAATAGTGTAGTATGGTCTTGTATACAGTAGTAAGTATTGTATAGTATTGTATATTATGGTATAGTGTAGTGTAGTGTAGTATATATAGTCTTGTATCGTGTATTATAGTCTTGTATAGTCTTGTATAGTCTTGTAT
>Ga0247812_10002670_pt1 | contig 10052 bp, 8 predicted proteins | sample UWRJL149409B1_FD_178011 | JGI IMG/M metagenome (GOLD analysis project Ga0247812, IMG submission 178011) | Plant litter microbial communities from Arlington Agricultural Research Station in Wisconsin, United States - UWRJ-L149-409B-1 | ecosystem: Environmental > Terrestrial > Plant litter >...
ACGAAAGGTCGGAACATCACAGGAAATTTATAGCAACCTCGAAACAAGCATCGTGCACAGCCCCGTTTTTGATGCTTACGACGTAGTTAAGCCCCATCCGCAATCCATCAGATCCTAAGGGCCTATTCCGCCAATTCCGCCAATTCGCCAGTTCTCAGTCACTATAACAATGAAGAGCGCCAAATACTCGCTCAGGCTGCATAGGGCTGAACATGTTGTATTGTACCGTATAAGCCGTACGTGTCGAGGTTGCTGTGCCAGTATCCTATATTTAGGTACTAAGAGTTGTTAGCGAAAAGACCGGAGTATTAGCACTGCTGACAGCTTTTCTTTCCTGTTTTTATTTTATTCTCTTTCTAGATACCGAAGAGCCATTCCCTTCGTGTAAATCGAAGTGCCAGATAACTGAAATGGCCAATTCTTACGATAACGGGAGGACTCATTCTCCATGGCGAAAGATTGCTATCATTCCGATCTGGGCAATCGAGGTTCCGTTTCTGGCCATATACGTTATTTATCTTGGGATTCTCATTGGTGTTACCAACGCGCCCAAGCCAACTATCGTGAAGGACAAACATAACAAACCACACACTTTAGAGCCAGGACTACAAGCGCATGTATTATCCCTTCGTTGTGCTCGCTTAAGCTAATAAACACTAGATGGGTGGTTGTCTGTCTTGTTCCTGCTTCCATTGCTCTGCTTCTATCGTGTCTCGAAATCAGTATGCTCATCGGCAGGCATCTTCAGCCTAGATTCTACTTGATTTCAAGTACAACTAAGTCTATTATGTGGCTACCAGCCATGGGGATTCAATTTTATACTTTCAGTACGACATGGGCAATCCCTAAACTAAATTTGGTCTACTTGCTCATTGCCCTTGGAATTGCAATCATAATATAGTAAGGATGTGCACTTTTATCACGGTGTAGTTAGCTAATCTTAGGACTTAGCGCTTCTATGATCGGCTCTCTCATCTATTCTGTCGTGGTCTTTCGTCGATACCAAAAGAGAATTAACGCGGTCGTCAAGCACTACATTACTAGCGAAACGGCTTTGATGCCCAGCCAGGGACATTACACTCATGCATAAGCTTTTACACGATTTACTCAGTAAATATTCAGGAAGGAAGTGAAGAGGAAGAAAAGAAGAGATCTGAAATAACCCGCTCCAGTGGAACACGATCGAGTGACGACGTGCCCTCGAATGGCCGCCCAAAACAAGACTGCCAGCTGAAAACATCATTGATTGAAGAATGAAGCTTCAGGCTTTTACTTGGCCTCCTATCCAATACAGGACTGAGCTGAGGCGAAGGATGATCGATCTGGAAAAATTTCGAGACACTTAAGGTGGTAGGTGCAGGGGGAGGAGAGAACACACATCACGCGGTAGGGAAAGGGTAGTTGAAACACATTTAAGCAACAGACAGGAGAAAGTCAAAGAGTTTTGTTGTGGGATTTGGAAAGCGTTGTTGTGTATAGGTCTAGTGGATCCATAGCCAGGGAACAATAAATATTGGGACCAAGTTAGAATCTTGATGGTGATGCACATCAGTCTTCTGCAATCTTCGCAGATGCTGTGCAATGTATACCAATGAAGTCCCATGCATACCTGTAGGTACCCTAGTACATTGATTTCGGGCTGAAGTACATATATTATTGGTTATGCTATCTCTGGGAAATTTGGTTGCCGTTGTATTTCCGAACTTGACATCCTCCCAGTCTCAGTTATATCAATCTTATTAGGCTTTCTCTCATGAGCCCCAACCCGAAGAAAAATGTGTGTGCAGATATTTACGGGAATTTCCACTGTCGTGTTTGGAAATAGCTAGCTGAAGGAGCAGTGCTTGAACCAGGTGAATTTGAGAAATTATCTGGCATTATGCTGTTCTTCAGTTGTTCCTGAATGTCAAATTCTTCATATTTAGCCTAGGAAAGTTAAAATGCCAATCCCTTAAAGGCATAAATTCAAAGTGCTACTTTCGTAGGCCCAAGTACCTCAAGTACTCCACATGGTGCGGTGCAACAGTGGCTATTGAATAGGACATATTATTCGGCAAAATTCCTAAGTCTATTCAGCATTCTATAGCATAGAAATTAGCAGCACTGGTCCTAGCGGGTGTGGGGAAACTAGCTGTTGTATTCTTGGGGTAATTGTTTAATGAGTAAGTAGTGAATTTGAAATAAGAAGTCTCATATTGCAATGTTAGCAAAAATTCTTGCCACCTTTAAGGTTCTTGAATTCAGTCCGAACATTGATTTCTTTCTCGACCAGTCCCCTTGTTGCTTCCCAATACCCAGGGAAATAATCACGGAAGACCTGGAATCCATAAAGAGTCAATGGGGTGAATTGACACACACTCCTAGCATACAGGAGCTCTCGAGCTGTAATGCTGATGATTTAGCAAGTATGCAGCAGGCTTGATGCTAATGGAGGCTTTTATCTGTCTGAATAGGTGCTTGTTCTTCCACTTGAAGGTTAACGCAAGAATAGGTGTATGTAATCATGGATCTAACGAAGAAGGCGTAGAAATGGAAATCCCATTTGCTAGCATACGATGCCTACTTCAAGTTTCGATAAATTATGGAAATACTGCTCTGTGCATTACATTCGCTGCTTTGATAGGTAATATCTGGCTAGGGTAGCTTTATCAATTTAGTCCTCGGTATCTGGCACGTGACGAGGCAGCGTAATAGACAGATATCAACTATGTACCGTCAACTCAACGAACTTTCAATTTGCACAGCCGATTCTGAACATGCGATTCTCAAACTCCCTATTTTCGTCTCTGCTGCTTGTGGGCGCTGGTGTAGCCCATGCAGCTTCATCATGGAGCTTTGAGGAAGCTGTCCTTTCAGTACATTCGAAGACTGGTACTGGCTTCAAGGACAAGTATGCGCAACCTACACAAACCCCGATTTTGGTTCAAAAAGTCACCTGCTAATTCCAAGCGTGCTAGGCTGTCTACCAAATCTCCGCTCAAGAAGCCGGTATCTCTAGGCGCCTCTGACACACTCAAGGTCCTCCTGACAGCTACGGAGGATGGCAAGGCTAAACGACCACATCAAGCTTTCCTGCTACTACAAGATCAAGATACTGGAGTGGACGCTACATTACCATTCACGGTGAAGGATAGTGGAAAGGCCAAGGTGGATATCGTAAGTTTCGTGAGCAATTGGCATCTGCATTATGGCTAATACATACTCTAGACACAGAAAGACCTACCAATTCAGCTTCTGACCTCCACAAAACCACTCCAAGCAACACTTATCCTTGCTTCATTCGGTGCCGCGCAACCACTCAGCAGCCACATATTCAGCATGGAGCTGAACTTTGATCCTAGCGCACCAGCACCAAAGTACGAGAAGCCTTTGCGGTATGGAAAGTTGGAGGAGATCCACCATATCTTTAAGGCAGACCCAAAAAGCGGACCGGTTGTTATCTCGCTGTTCTTTGTTGCAGCTGTACTGGCTACAGTCCCTATACTTCTGGGAGCGGTATGTATTCGTTGTTGGAACCCCTAAGAGATATATGCTGATTCTATGACAGTGGACATACCTCGGAGCCAACCTCTCCCACCTAGGAAAAGCAACTGCTGCTGCTCCAATCTCGCACACCTTGTTCTTCGGCTCGATAATTTCTCTAGAAGGCATATTCTTCCTATACTACTATAGCTGGAACTTGTTCCAGACATTGCCTGTGGCTGGTATTTTTGGACTTGTGGCTTTTCTGAGCGGAAGCAAGGCTCTGTCTGAAGTTCAGAGTCGAAGATTGGCTGGCGAGAGATAATAGGGCAAAAGTGCAGGACTTGAGGATCAATGAGACGGAGCATTCGCTGGATTGGAGCACAAAAGTTGTTGGCGTGTATAAAATGGAAGGATGTACAATAAAGACCCAATACGTGGCTATGCTTTGCTGATTAAACCGTCAATTAAGATATAGGCTCGTCCATGTGGGTCGAATGATTTGAGTTACTCTACTGTTGGTTGCAGTGTCAGACAGCCCCAGATCAGGTGAATTATCCGTTACAAATAATGACAAATATCTTTGAGCTTTAAAACTTCACCAAGATATGAATTAAATATAAATGCTGGAATGACTACTCACTCTGAGAAAGAAGGTTTAACAGTTAGATATCACATCTTAAACTTCAGAGTATATAATAGTGTCAAGCTTTTCTTTGGAATGAACAATTTTCTTTCCTAATCGCTAATGCTCATAATCAGCCGATTAATGCCATATTTCCGTCACCACGGCGCTCTAGTTCATTTTCGCGTTACTGAAGTCCATCTCCGGATGTTGACTAGAATACCCTAATTAGCTTCTGATAAAAAGGATAACATGACAGGGCAAGAACTTGTAACTCTTCCGCAGCTAAAATCTCGAGGCTCTGAAGGGAAAACTTACTCCATAAACTTCTTCAACATATCCTGCTTCTTCTGCTCATCACTCGTAGGTTGACCTATTTCCTTCTGCCTTTGATCATACATCATCTTCTCAACCATGCCTCTCGTCTCACCATCCAGGTCTCCTAGCTTACTACTCTCGGGCGTGATTTTGGAGACATCAATCTTAGGAGCAGATGTAACGACATGAGCCCACCATTCCATCTTATTGACCTTATCGAGATGTAGCTCCAGCACCTTGGTTCCCGCGGGAGATGAAGCTAGAGTCCAGGTCGACTCATCAACATGGATCTCATGCGGAAGGTCGCCCTAGATCTTTTAGAAGTTGTTCAAGTGTAGGGTAGAGAATATGAACGGACTGATATAATAGGATCTTGGCCCTTGATAGCTACTGAGAGCTTCTTCTTCTTAATCTCAACAACAAAGTCACGCCCTTTAAGGTTGCCTGGAACTTCGATTGTGAGGTCGAGTTCACCTATTGTTTGGGTCCATTTGTAGGGTAGGGCTGCTTGCTCTGCTTCTTCCTTCGCTCTCGCTACTGCTTCCTCCGCAGGGGTAGGCTCTATCGTATTATAGTTAGCCTCAGTTATGGGAGGAAATGAAGTAACGAGTAAAGAGTTAATCATCTCAGCTATTTGGTAAATAGATATGCAATATAACTACCAAGAGGCTTTGGAAAACAACATCAGGATATCATAAAAGAGAGATTTAACCTTACCTTTGTCTGTCATCTTAAATGTGTTGAATGTGTTGTGGGAAAGTTCTCAAACTTGGTTGTGCAACATCAAACGAGGCCGAGAGGATTTCAAAGCCTCGTCTCCCCACCTTCCTCGCCCCCCACATTTCCAAAGCACCAAGTTCAAAGTCACAGCCTCGTTAGCATCTAAACCTCTTTCACCTAAGACAAACATCTCACGATGTCTAAACTAAATTCAAAACATGGCATAAACCCCTCCGATGACATTTGTCCCGTCTGCAAATCTAACCGCTATCTCAATCCCTCTCTGCAGTTCCTCATCAACCCAGAATGCTACCACAAAATGTGCTCTACTTGCGTAGACCGCATCTTTACCTCTGGGCCCGCATCCTGCCCCGTCCCTCACTGCGGTAAAACTCTACGGAAGAAAGGATTCCACAAAGCATTCTTTGAAAGCCTACAAATCGAGCGGGAGGTCGATATTAGACGGAAGGTCGCAAGCGTATTCAACAGGAGGGAGGAGGATTTTGAGACGTTGATGGCTTATAACGACTATCTAGAATACGTGGAAAATTTAGTCTTTGATCTAGTAGAGGGAAAGGGGAAAGTAAGATTAGCAGCCGAGAGAAAACTCGAAGAGTATAGGCTGGGGAACATAGGGGAGATCGAGGAGAATCGACGAGTAGGACTACAAGAAGTTGAGATGGAACGGATGAAGGAATCAAACCAGAAGGAAGCTGCTAGACAGAGGAGACTAGCGTTACTTAAGCAGGAACAGGAAGATAAAGCAGGTGTAGTACAGGCGGTACGAGACACGATAGATCAGTTGGCCAATGATGATGGTCATGCTGAAGAGATTACAAGAAGGGCAGAGAAGATTATACTAAAGAAATCCGGAGCGAGGCGGAGGATTCTGGAAGCAGCACCAATCGAAGATAACGGTAGTGCACGGGAAGGTCTCACAATTAGGGGGCTCAAAAAGAAAGAAGCTCCTACGGTGGAGAAGCCATACGATCCTTTTGGAGGAATACATCTCACACCTACGAAATACGTATTGCAAGACAACTATGAGAATCAGTGGTTGCAGGGCGTAAAGAATAACGATCAACAGCACTTAACTGGCGGTTGGAGCTTGGCGGAATACTACTCTCGGACAATGTTTGAGGCATTCTCAGGGTTATCTGTGTTCATTGAAGATGAAAAGAATGCAGACATACATCAAACTCCGTCTGCGGACGTAGCTACACAGGCTGCCGCCCAGGTTTCTGGAGGCAAAATGAACGTGGATGATGTCTTCTGAAAGTCATTTCCAAAGCCAAATAAGAAAAAGTCGTCCTCATCTACCGATGCTACTATCGCTTATCGTTCATGAAAGAAACAAAACAAACTAGGCTGTCTAGCTCGTTTGTGACACAAGCTACCTACGGGTGCAACTTAGGTCATCCATATATCTTGCACCGACACCGTTGCCTTGGTTAAACTCAAAATTGGCTCTCGTATGTACAACATATAATTTGGCGTTGGAAGGGGAGTCTGGGAAGGCAAAGCAAAATCATAGGCGTTTTATCAAAAAAGACTTAATAATTACAGTCTCAGGTACCAATGTAATTGTTGAGACGTGAGACCTCGACTTAGTGGAGTTCACTTGATTCCTGGGCATGTTAAAAGCGTGACACCGAAATTAGAACCATGACTTCCAGTTTTGGTTCTGGAGCATCGCTCTTTTATTATGTTGTACTATTTGAATTATCGCACTCTTGAATAATCCAAGTCTTAAACCAAGAATGGGTTCTCTTTAAGCCCGTCACAACTATGTCAAACTCCATAATACGCTGAGCTTAGACATATACGAGATGTACATTTTAGATTTAGCCTCATGTTAATTTCTTCAGCTCACTCGTGGTTTGCAAGCTATACGGTCTTGGTGCTGTACAACTACGTCAAAGAGTCCTGTAAATTTCAACTAGGTGCTACGCCAAGTAACCGTGTAGATATCACATCAGAGTATCGAATATGAAAACTCAGATGAAAATAATCAGATATTCGAGTGGGTTAGTCTCTCGCTGACGCCCATATTTGCTACTTCTGCAGAAGATCATGTAGTACAAGATTTTCACGAATGTTCATCTTCACGTCCAGGTTCTCTTTAATCCTTCAGCAATTACTCTCTAGACGCCGTGCTTGATTCCGCGCAACTAAAACCAAATAAACAACGCCAAGTCTTCTGATCGATTATTAGCTACTTTCTTGCCGTCATTATATATATTTGACCTCATGAGCCCGTTACTGTTGCCATGGCTGCTGTTGTGCTGGCCTAGGAAATACAGGTACTGTAGGAATACTATCTAATCCGCCTCCTATGGCCTGTTGGTTGTTTTGCCAGCCGGATCCTGTTGCAGTGTTCACAAATTGACTTTGTCGAAAAGGGTTTGTGTTGCCTGTAGGTTGTGGCACAAGACCGCCACTAGTTTGAGGACGTTGCGTAGCATTCATAGCCATATTCCTGGCAAAAGGGTTCGTACCAGTCTGCATCGGCCGCTGGAATTCTGCTGAGGGCAGAGGTGCACTTTGAGGGAATTGCTGCTGCTGAAAGTCTGGCACTGGCGGCGAAAAGGATTGCTGAACGACTGGAGGAGGTGTTGATTTAGCAAATGGATTCGTAGGTTGGCGCTGCATTGGGACCGTGGCAGGAGGTGATGCTGTATACGCAGGTTGTGACGGCCCGGTAGGATTTGGCATCATAGATTGACGAAATGGATTTGTAGTTTGTTGACCTCCAGCCTGCATTATTCCAAGTTGCTGGGGGTTCTGCTGCTGAAATGATGCTGGCGATTCTTGAGGAATCGAAGAGAGGCCGCCAGGTTGGAAAGATTGCTGGGGAGTGTAACCTCCAAATCCGGCTCCAGTGAAATTTGGCTGCACTTGTGGCTGTTGTTGCTGCTGCAATTGTTGTGGTGTCGTTTGGAAGCCAGTATTGAAAGGTCCTTGTTGTTGAAATTGATTTGGACTTTGATATGGATTTGTTGGGCCACTAAACCCGTTTGGCTGAACATATGGTGATTGCTGTGCTTGGAATGGGGGTCCATTATTGAACTGAGGGCTAGTTTGTTGGTGTATACTTGCCTGGGTCGCCATGGGCTGTTGATTTTGCTGGATAGAGTCAAAAAAGTCTATGAGGTCAGGATCTGGTCCTTTTGCCGGTTGAGCCAATTGGCTCGGTTTCGAAGCCGATGGTTGAACATCTGGAAATCCAGGACCTGTTGCTGATCTTGATTCCGGCTCATTTTTAGTTGCAGCTTTGCCAAACTTAGGTTTACCAGACTTTGACTCCTGTTCGGCCAAGTATTGTCTTCTGTTGATCTCGAAATCTGGATCCATCAAATAATCATCTAACTGCTTTCCTAGATTTACTGGTGCGTGTTTCAACTTTGGTACTTCTACTCGCGTTTGGTGCTCGTATTGTCGTGCAGTACTGAGATATGCTACCACAAAGTCTGTCTGCTTGGTGAAGTTTTTGTATATAGACATGGCACGTTCTGCATCAGGTCTTGACATCTCAAAGAAGTGGCCTGCATTTTATTAGACCTTTTCCTTTCTACCTGTTACTTAGCTTCTTACCCAGAATATTTATCATAGCTTGATTCATTACATGGAACATTGCCAATAGATCTAGAACAAGCATTCGAAATACTGTTATGGTAATTTCGTTATCAGGCTCGTTATCCAGAACCTATCCCGGTTAGCAAGAAGCCCGGATTTGCCAGAGCTAAGTCATACATCACATTTCAAAAGCGCAGTTATCTGGTGCTGTACAGTCTCAGTCTCTCGAAGCAGTCCCTTTTCTACTGACATCTTCTCTAGGCGATTATCAGCACCTCGTACATAATCGCATTTTGTCTCACGGTAAGCTCTTGACCTCTCGCTCAGATAATTGGTGTAGTGCCGGATATTTCGTCCTTGAGTTTGCACTTTGCCATGCTCTGTCAGCACGACTTCTATAAAGTTGCCTATCAAGGCTTAAGCCACCAGCAGATACCTGGTCTGCGAGATATGGGCCAACATACCATCAGAGAAACTACTGATAGCAAGCATGTTCCGATGCCTCGCTAGATATGCTAATGTTACGTCTGGCGATCCTTCCCTGATCATCAGATGAACTGTAATCAAGCTCTTGAATACCACTGTCCATGTTGAATCTCGTAACCGGTTTTGTAAAGCTCGAAACACCTCAGCAACACCATGTTCGCCTGAATGTGTCGCTATCAAGATATGCTCTATGTACCTATATAGAGACGATCAGCTTCGTACGCAAAAGTAAATTCATCATGGAGTGCTTCGTGAACATACTTTGACTTTGGTGGGGCGGCCTATTGATATCAAGGTCAGCAATAGGAAACCAAAGAATGAGGCAATGGAGTGTTTCCTTAGGTCACAGTCCTTACTTTTATCTTAGTCGCCCCTTTCACAGACTTCTCGAATGAACTGGCCATCTCGTAATAGGTCGGAGAGAAAGGCGATGCGACAGCAACAACGAGTCGTAGAAAAGCTGGCTCCTAGAAGCCGGGAGCGCCGTGGGCAATTCGGGTGAAATAGTGGCAGCTGTAGAAAGCCTAGTGGGCTCGTCTGTAGTCCCTCGATCAGTAGCACTCATACGCAAGCTTCAGTTGTGCCTTGCCAGTCTGTTGTCGCGAGAGTTGGATAGGCGCAATCAATGGAAATGAAGAGCCACTACAAGGACAGGCCTCTTACGGCGAGCCCATGTCAAAGGAATGAATATATTAAAAATCAGAGGTTCATGTCATTCGAGCAAACATTGTGTTGTGCAGATTGCGACGATATTATAAAATAGTATTAAGAGTGACAGGTCGGAGGATTGGTGCTAGATGGAAATGGGAGTATGGGTTCAGGGTACTCAATACATCGCCAAATCAATTCAAAGTGGGGCGCGGCT
>Ga0247812_10002671_pt1 | contig 10051 bp, 7 predicted proteins | sample UWRJL149409B1_FD_178011 | JGI IMG/M metagenome (GOLD analysis project Ga0247812, IMG submission 178011) | Plant litter microbial communities from Arlington Agricultural Research Station in Wisconsin, United States - UWRJ-L149-409B-1 | ecosystem: Environmental > Terrestrial > Plant litter >...
AAGGCGTTGCCCTTGGCGCGCTCGGCAGCCAGCTTTTCCTTGCGCAGTGCGATCAGGGAGTTTTCTTCCTGTTGCAGGGCTTGCGGGTCGAGTTGTTGGTCGCTCATGTCTTTAAATATTCCATCAGGTTCGTTGTCCCCAGCCTTCGGCTGGGGATCGCGGGCAAGTCGGATCGCTGCACCGCCGTTACCACAGGGATCGCCTGTGTCAGCGCGATCCGGTACTGCATGCTTTACAAGCCTTGCTTCAGGCTCGCCACCAGGTATTCGTCGATGTCGCCGTCGAGCACCTTGTCGCAGTCGCTGCGTTCGATGTTAGTGCGCAAATCCTTGATCCGCGAGGCATCGAGCACGTACGAGCGAATCTGGTGACCCCAGCCGATGTCCGACTTGGTGTCTTCCAACGCTTGCGAGGCAGCGTTGCGCTTCTGCACTTCCTGCTCGTACAAGCGCGCCCGCAACATTTTCATCGCGGTGTCTTTGTTGGCGTGCTGGGAGCGTTCGTTCTGGCAGCTCACCACGGTGTTGGACGGTACGTGAGTGATACGTACGGCCGAGTCGGTGGTGTTTACGTGCTGACCACCGGCACCGGAGGAGCGGTAGGTGTCGATGCGCAGGTCCGACGGATTGATGTCGATTTCGATGTTGTCATCGATTTCCGGCGACACGAACACAGCCGAGAACGAGGTGTGGCGACGGTTGCCAGAGTCGAACGGGCTCTTGCGAACCAGGCGGTGCACGCCGATTTCGGTACGCAACCAGCCAAAGGCGTACTCGCCCTTGATGTGCACGGTAGCGCCCTTGATCCCGGCGACTTCACCGGCGGACAGTTCCATGATGGTCGCGTCGAAGCCGCGCTTGTCAGCCCAGCGCAGGTACATGCGCAACAGGATGTTGGCCCAGTCCTGGGCTTCGGTACCGCCAGAGCCGGCCTGGATGTCCAGGTAAGCGTTGTTGGCGTCCATCTCACCGCTGAACATGCGACGGAATTCGAGTTTTTCCAGGGATTCGCGCAGACGTTCGACTTCGGCGGCGACGTCATCGACGGCAGCCTGGTCTTCTTCTTCGGCGGACATCAGCAGCAGGTCTTTGGCGTCAGCCAGGCCGCTGTGCATTTCGTCGAGGGTTTCGACGATCTGGGCCAGCAGGGAGCGCTCGCGACCCAGTTCCTGAGCGTACGACGGGTTGTTCCAGACAGACGGATCTTCAAGCTCGCGATTGACTTCGGTCAGACGCTCATGCTTTTGATCGTAGTCAAAGATACCCCCGAATAGTTTCGGAGCGCTCGGACAGGTCCTTGATACTGTTAAGGATCGGGTTGATTTCCATGGCGGGCAGCACTCGTTGGCGAACTTTTGAAAGCCGGCGAGTATACCGTAATCAGGCTGTCAAGGCAGCCCGCCTGGCGGCTTTAGGGGGGAATGATTCAATCGAATGCAGGGTGTTCTGTGGTGAGGGGATTCATCCCCGTTCGGCTGCGCAGCAGTCGCAAGTCCGGTCAACTCAATCTATTTGGCCGGATGCTGGGGCCGCTTCGCAGCCCAACGGGGATAAATCCCCTCGCCACAGGGGATTTTCCCGGTCTGGGGCAGCGAGTTCAAACTCCCCATCTATCTCTACGCAATCCCCACCTGATTACGCCCGTTGTTCTTCGCCGCATACAGCCCCTTGTCCGCCGCCAGGATCAGTTGCCGGCAATCGCTGCCCTGCTGCGGGGTGATGGTCGACAGGCCGATGCTGATGGTCAGGCTCGAGCCTTCTGCCGGTGCGTTGTGAGGGATTTTCAGGGCCGCGACGGTCTGCCGGAGTTTTTCCGCCACCAGTCGTGCGCCACCCGGTGAAGTGTTGGGCAGCACCAGCGCGAACTCTTCACCGCCGTAACGGGCCGGCAGGTCAGAAGGTCGGGAGCTGGCATCGCGAATCGACGTGGCGACCTTGCGCAGCGCCTCATCGCCTTCCAGGTGACCGAAGCTGTCGTTGTAGGATTTGAAGTAATCCACATCAATCATCAACAACGACAGCTGAGTCTGGTCACGCAACGAGCGTCGCCATTCCAGCTCCAGGTACTCATCGAAGTGACGACGGTTCGACAGTCCGGTCAGGCCGTCGGAGTTCATCAGCCGCTGCAGGACCAGGTTGGTATCAAGCAACTGCTGCTGGCTCACGCGTAATGCGCGGTAAGCCGCGTCACGCTGCAACAGGGTCATGTAGGAGCGCGAGTGATAGCGGATGCGCGCCACCAGCTCGATGTTGTCGGGCAACTTCACCAGATAATCGTTGGCCCCCGCCGCGAAGGCCGCGCTTTTGATCAGCGGGTCTTCCTTGGTCGACAGGACAATGATCGGAATGTCCTTGGTCGCCGGGTGATTGCGGTACTCGCGCACCAGGCTCAGGCCATCGAGACCGGGCATCACCAAATCCTGCAGGATCACCGTCGGCTTGATGCGAATCGCCTGGGCGATCGCCTGATGTGGGTCCGCGCAAAAGTGGAAGTCGATATTTTCTTCATTCGACAACCCACGTCGCACGGCCTCGCCGATCATCGCCTGATCGTCCACCAACAACACCATGGCGGCGTTTTCATCGGTCTTGAAATCGTCGAGCTGTAAATCATTCATGTGCGATCACCTGAGTACTGCCGAAGCCAGGATTGCTGCCAAGAATAGTCATTTAGCGAAAATCTCCAGCAATCGTGGCGCTATCTTGTCCAGTGGGCGAATTTCCGAGGCCGCGTCGATAGCCGCTGCTGCCTTGGGCATTCCGTAAACCGCACTGCTTTGTTGGTCCTGAGCAATCGTCAGGTAGCCCTGCTGGCGCATGAGCTTGAGGCCCTGCGCGCCATCGCGTCCCATGCCCGTGAGCAACACGCCGACGGCATCACCGTTCCAGTAATTGGCCACGCTTTCGAAAAACACATCGATCGAGGGCCGATAAATCTCGTTGACCGGTTCGGCGGTGTACGCCAGCGTACCGTTTTTCAACAAGCGAATATGATGATTGGTGCCGGCCAGCAGCACTGTTCCGCTTTGCGGTGGCTCGCCTTCCTGGGCCAGGCGCACGTTGAGGCCGCTGGCACTGCTGAGCCACTCGGCCATGCCGGCCGCAAACACCTGGTCCACGTGCTGCACCAGCACAATGGCCGCCGGGAAATCCCGTGGCAGCCCTTTCAGCAGCACTTCCAGCGCAGCCGGCCCGCCCGCGGACGAGCCAATGGCGATCAGCCGCTGCCGCGAACCCGAACTGCGCAGCGGACTCGGCGCCGGACGTTCCCGGTTGCCTTTGTCGCCGATCAGCCAGCCAATGTTCATGATCTTGCGCAATAACGGCGCCGCCGCTTCCTGGGCGTTGCCGGCACCGAGCGCCGGGGTATCGACGACGTCCAGCGCGCCATGCCCCATGGCCTCGAACACCCGATGCACATTCTGTTGGCGATCGACGGTGACGACCACGATGGCGCACGGGGTCTCGGCCATGATCCGTCGTGTGGCTTCGACGCCATCCATCACCGGCATGATCAGGTCCATCAGGATCAGGTCCGGCGTGTTTTCAGCGCAACGCTGTACCGCCTCGGCGCCATTGCTGGCAACCCAGATCACCTGATGCGCCGGTTCGAATGCCAGGGCGCGGCGCAGAGCCTCTACCGCCATGGGCATGTCGTTGACGATTGCGATTTTCATGTCCGCGCTCCTCCGATGAGCTCAACCACTGCATCAAGCAGGGCGTCGTCATGAAAACTGGCTTTGGCTAGATAATAGTCGGCTCCCGCGTCCAGTCCACGACGGCGGTCTTCTTCGCGATCTTTATAGGACACCACCATGACCGGCAGCGATTGCAGACGGTTGTCCCGCCGCAACAACGACACCAGTTCGATGCCGTCCATGCGCGGCATGTCGATGTCGGTAATCAGCAGATCGAAATCCTCCGAGCGCAGGGCATTCCAGCCATCCATTCCGTCGACCGCCACGGCCACATCGTAGCCGCGATTGAGCAACAGTTTGCGCTGCAGTTCGCGCACCGTCAGCGAGTCGTCGACCACCAGAATCCGTTTGCGAGCCGCTTCGACGACCTGATTGCCCTGACGCGCAATGCGCTCCAGGCGACCGGTATTGAGCAGCTTGTCCACCGAACGCAGCATGTCTTCAACGTCGACGATCAACACCACCGAACCGTCGTCGAGCAAAGCCCCGGCGGAGATGTCCTGCACCTTGCCCAGCCGCTCGTCCAGCGGCAGCACCACCAGGGTGCGTTCGCCGATGAACCGCTCGACAGCCACGCCGTAAATCGCCTCGCGCTCGCGGATGACCACGACCTTGAGCGTCTCCTGCGCACTCTGGCTGGCCGGCCGTTGCAGCAATTGACTGGCCGCGACCAACCCGACATGTCGGCCTTCGTGCCAGAAATGCTGACGGCCCTCGACCTGAACGATGTCCGCAGGTTCGAGATCGCACATGCGTTCAATGTGAGCCAGCGGAAACGCATACGCCTCGTCACCGACCTCCACCACCAGGCTGCGCACCACTGACAGTGTCAGCGGTACTTCGAGGTGAAAATGACTGCCCTCGCCCGCCGTCTGCTCAAGCACCACTGCGCCCCGCAATTGACGGACCATATGCTGGACCGCATCCAGACCGACCCCACGCCCGGAAACCTCGGTGACCTTGTCGCGCAAGCTGAAACCCGGCAGGAACAGGAACGTCAGCAGCTCTTCTTCACTCAACTGCGCGGCGGTTTCCGCCGGGGACAATTGACGCTCGATGATGCTGCGGCGGACCTTTTCCAGGTCGACGCCGTTGCCATCATCGCTAAGTTCCAGCACCAGCAGACCGGCCTGGTGCGAGGCGCGCAGTCGGATCAAGCCCTCAGCGGGCTTGCCGGCCAACAGACGTTGCTCCGCAGATTCGATGCCATGGTCGACAGCGTTGCGCAGCAGATGAGTCAGCGGCGCTTCGAGTTTTTCCAATACGTCGCGATCGACCTGGGTTTTCTCGCCCTCGATCTCCAGCCGCACCTGTTTGCCCAGGCTGCGACCCAGGTCGCGGACCATGCGTACTTGCCCGGTCAGCACGTCGGCGAAGGGTCGCATGCGGCACGCCAGCGCCGTGTCGTACAACACTTGGGCGCGTTGACTGGCTTGCCAGGCGAATTCGTCCAGCTCGGCGTTTTTCTCCACCAGCAACTGCTGGGATTCCGCCAGCAACCGACGAGCATCCTCAAGGGCTTCCCGGGCTTCGAGGCTCAAGGCGTGGTCCTTGAGGTGCACATTGAGATTTTCCAGCGCGCGCAAGCCGTTGCTTTGCGTGCGTTTGAGGCGCTGCATGGTCGCCAGATGCGGTTTGAGCCGCAGGGTTTCCACCAGGGACTTGCTCGACAGATCGAGCAGGCTGTTCAAGCGTTCGGCCGTGACCCGCAGGACTCGCTCGCCATTTTCCGTGGTGCGCCTGTTTTTCGGTGGCGACTCGGTGGGCGCCACCGGCAGCGGCTCGACGACCGGGATCGGCACCTCGATCGGTGCAGCAGGTGCTTCGGGTTCAGGCTCGGCCATGAACGGCGCGATCGGTGTGCTGATGGGTGGAGCCAGTGCCAGCGGGTCCAGCAACAGTGTCATCAGCGCCACATAGGCTTCAATGTCCGCTGGGCTCGGCGCGTGATCAGGCGTCGCAATGCGCATGAGCAGATCGGTGCCTTGCAGCAAAGCGTCGATGTGTTCTGGCCGAAGGTACAGACGCCCCTCCTGCGCGCTGACCAGGCAATCTTCCATGACGTGGGCAACACTGACACCGGCATCGACGCCAACGATCCGCGCCGCGCCCTTGAGCGAGTGCGCGGCACGCATGCACGACTCAAGGTGATCGGCCTGAGTCGGGTCGCGTTCAAGTGCCAGCAAGCCCGCGCTCAGCACCTGCGTCTGGGCTTCGGCTTCCAGGCTGAACAGTTCCAGCAACGAGGCGTCGCGCATCTGTTCAGGGGTCATGTGAGGCTCCGGGTCACGGCGGACAACAGTTGCTCTTCATCGAGCCAACGCAGGCTGCGACCTTTGAACTGCAACACGCCATGGGTGTATTTGCTGCTGGCCTGTGTCCCGGAACGCGACGCCGCGTCGAGGATTCGCTCGTCGATGGCATGAATGCCATCGACCTCGTCCACCGGCACCACCACGGGACCACCGTTGGCGGCGATGATCAGCATGCGCGGCATCACCCGTGCCCCGGACGCCACGCTGCCAACCGCATCGAGCCCCAACAGCTCGACCAGCGACAGGCAGGCCACCAGCGCGCCGCGCACGTTGGCCACACCGAGCAAGGCCCGGGAGCGTTGATGGGGTAACGAGTGAATCGCCTGCAGCGGCGCCACTTCCACCAAGGTACGGGTGGCCAGACCAAGCCATTCTTCGCCGAGGCGGAACATCAGTAGCGATCGGGTTTTGACATCGCTTTCGACCGCGCTGGACACCTGTCCGCGGTCTTCCTGCTGCAAGGCGTAGCGATCGAGCAAACGCGTGGCAGCGGTCGAGTAGACAGCGCAGTTGCGGCAATGAATGTGTTCGCTCAGCAGCGGGCAGGACCTGTCGCCATGGACACCGATGCGGTTCCAGCAGTCATCGATGGCCTGGGCATCGTCGTGAGTTACGCTCAAGGCGTCGGAGGCGTTCATCGTTTGCGCTCACTGTCAGCGGCGCGCTCGCTACGGGCGGCGCGGTCCTGCAATCGTCTGGCGCCCGCCGTGTCGCCCTGGGATTGCAGCAAGGCTGCCAGGTGCATCAACGCGTCGGGGTGTTGGGGTTCAAGGTACAGCGCCTTGCGATAAAACCCTTGGGCTTCAAGGGCGCTACCGGCGACATCGCTGAGCAATCCCAACCAGTAAAACACTTGGGCAACCGGTTCGTGACTGCGCAAATAACGTTCGCACGCGGCCCGGGCCTCGGCGCTTTTGCCTTCGTTGGCCAGGGCGGCGATGTTCGCCAGCAGTGCGGCGGCATCCGAATGACCGGTTTTGGCAACAACCGGCCGCGGCGCCACGGCGGCAAAAGGCCGGCTGCGAACCGGTAACGGTGTCACGTTGCGGACAGGGCGCTGCACCGGCAGCGGCGTCGGCGTCGGCACAAAAACGGGCGTCAGTTCGGGCGCGCTTTGGCGACTGAACGCAAAAGACTGCGGGATGCCGATCGAACGCATGCCGAAACGTCCCAACAGACTGCCCTCGGCCGGGCCGATAAACAGTACGCCGTCAACGTGGGTCAGACGCTTCAAGACTTCAAAGACCTGTTGTTGCGTCGGCAGGTCGAAATAGATCAGCAGATTTCGGCAGAACACAAAATCATAGGGCGGCTCGTTGGCCAGCAAGACTGGATCCAGCAGATTGCCGACCTGCAATCGCACTTGCTCCAGAACACGCTCGCTGAGGCGAAAGCCTTCATTGTCGGGCGTGAAAAACCGATCGCGAAACTCGATGTCCTGACCGCGAAACGAGTTCTTGCCGTACAGCGCGCGCCGGGCTTTTTCCACCGACAGGGGGCTGACATCCATTCCTTCGACTTTGAACTGATGGGGCTTGAGGCCGGCATCAAGCAACGACATGGCAATAGAGTACGGCTCTTCACCGGTGGAACACGGCAAGCTGAGAATCCGCAGGGCGCGCATGTTGTTGATGTCGCCCAGCCGCTTGATCGCGAGCTTCGCCAACGTGGCGAAGGACTCCGGATAGCGGAAAAACCAGGTCTCGGGAACGATCACGGCTTCGATCAGCGCTTGCTGCTCGTCCCGCGAACCTTGCAGTCGGTGCCAATACGCATCGGCAGTGAGGTCACTGTTCGCGGCGCTGCGTTGGCGCACTGCTCGCTCAATGATCGCCGGCCCCACCGACGTCACGTCGAGGCCGATGCGCTCTTTGAGGAAATCGAAAAAACGCTGATCGCTGCTCATGGCCGCTCCTCAAGCAGTGCCGGATCCAGCGGTGGCGAGGGAAACAACAACCCGCGCACCCGCTCATCCAGCAAATCGGCGACCCGCACCCACTGCAGCAAACCCTGGGCATCTTCCCTCACTGGCCCCAGATAAGGCGCCTGGCGATTGTCCAAACCGTAGGGTTGAAACTCGGTCGGGTGGCAGCGCAAGGTATCAGTGGCTTGTTCCAGAATCAGCCCAAGCAATTGTGGGGCAACGGCTTCATTCGGGCGGTAATGAACAAGCACCAATCGGGTACTGGTGCGAACCTGCGCCGGTTCGCCGAAAGTCAGTGCACTGAGGTCGATCACCGGCACCACCGCACCGCGATAGGCAAACACCCCTGCGACCCAGTCCGGCGCCTTGGCTATCGGCTTCAACGGCAGGCGCGGCAGCACTTCAGCCACCTCGATGGCCTGCAGGGCATAGCGCTCGTTACCGATGCGAAACACCAGAAACAGGGACTGTTTGGCCGGCATCACGGTGCCGCGCCTGGCCGCGAGTTCGCTCATCAGACTTTGAATCGCGAAACGCCGCTGCGCAGACCCACGGCCACCTGGCTCAGCTCATCGATGGCGAAGCTGGCCTGGCGCAGGGACTCGACGGTCTGGCTGCTGGCATCGCCCAATTGCACCAGCGCGTGGTTGATCTGTTCCGCGCCCGTAGCCTGGGCTTGCATGCCTTCGTTGACCATTAACACTCTCGGTGCCAACGCCTGAACCTGATGGATGATCTGCGACAACTGCTCGCCAACCTGTTGCACTTCGGACATGCCACGGCGCACTTCTTCGGAGAACTTGTCCATGCCCATGACGCCGGCCGACACCGCCGACTGGATCTCGCGCACCATCTGCTCGATGTCATAGGTGGCCACGGCGGTCTGATCCGCCAGGCGGCGCACTTCCGTGGCGACCACGGCAAAGCCACGGCCGTATTCACCGGCTTTCTCTGCTTCGATGGCGGCGTTGAGTGACAGGAGGTTGGTCTGATCGGCCACTTTGACGATGGTCACGACCACCTGATTGATGTTGCCGGCCTTCTCATTGAGGATCGCCAGTTTGGCGTTGACCAGGTCGGCGGCGCCCATCACCGAGTGCATGGTGTCTTCCATGCGGGCCAGGCCTTGCTGACCAGAGCCGGCCAGCACCGACGCCTGATCGGCGGCGGTGGAGACTTCCGTCATGGTGCGCACCAGGTCACGGGAAGTGGCCGCGATTTCACGGGAGGTCGCGCCGATTTCAGTGGTCGTCGCCGCTGTTTCAGTGGCAGTCGCTTGCTGCTGCTTGGACGTGGCAGCGATTTCGGTCACCGACGTGGTGACCTGCACCGACGAGCGCTGGGCCTGGGAAACCAGCGAGGTCAGCTCGGTCATCATGTCGTTGAAGCCGGTTTCGACAGCACCGAATTCATCTTTGCGATCCAGGTTCAGGCGGCCGCTGAGATCGCCGGTACGCATGATTTCGAGGATTTTCACGATACGGTTCATCGGCGCCATGATTGCGCGCATCAGCAGCAGGCCGCAGAGGCCGGCAGCCAGCACTGCAATCAGCAGGGACACGCCCATGATGACTTTAGCCGTGACCACGGCGTTATCGATGGCCACCATGTCATCGTCGGCGACCTTCTTGTTCTCGCGAATAATGTCATTGAGTTTGACGCGTCCTGCGGTCCAGGCCGGGGTCAATTGCTCATTGAACATCTTTGTCGCGTCGTCTACCTGTTGCCGTTTATGCAAGTCGAGAACCGCCGTCAGGATCTTGTTGTAATCCTCATGGAATTTTTCAAACCGGGCGAATTCGACCTTGTCTTCATCGGTGGTGACGGTGTTGCGATAGTTGCTCATCTGCTCTTGCAGGCGCGTCTCGAAGAGTTTGAACTCGGCGTCATCCTCCGCGGTAACACCCTGCCCCTCTTTGAGGCCAAGCATCTCCTGGATATGCAGGAAACTGTCGGACCAGGCCCCCCGAATCGCCGAGCTGAAGAACACACCAGGCAGCGCGTCGTCACGGACGCTGGCTTCGCTTTCTTCGATTTTCAGCAGACGGGAATAGGACACGATGACCATCAGAAACATGATGGCGATAATTACCGCAAAGCTCGCCAAAATGCGTT
>Ga0247812_10002673_pt1 | contig 10049 bp, 7 predicted proteins | sample UWRJL149409B1_FD_178011 | JGI IMG/M metagenome (GOLD analysis project Ga0247812, IMG submission 178011) | Plant litter microbial communities from Arlington Agricultural Research Station in Wisconsin, United States - UWRJ-L149-409B-1 | ecosystem: Environmental > Terrestrial > Plant litter >...
GTCGCAGTCGGTATTGGCGTTTTGACAATCCTTTTCGTCCTGTCGCTCACGGCTTTCGTTTGGGGTGAGTTAGCGCCAATATTGAACCACGCCCTCCTTGCGGATGGTCTCCAGCGCGCAGCCCTGTCCTCGCCTCCGCTTCCGGCCATTGGAGCGCAGGTTGCGATGATCGGCCGTTATGTGGCGATCTCCATCGCGCCTCTTCTCACGACGGTCATTATGTGGGCTTGCCTCAATCCGGGCGGACGTCACGTCCTGCTCGGCGACATAGGCGCGCCAGTTGCGACCGGCGATTGAATTAGACGGTCCAAAAGATCGCGAAACCTCGGCGTGAGGCTCGGCGTGTCGAGCCTGGTGCTGCTTTAGGAGGACGCGGTCGATGAACCAAAGGGCGCCAACAGAAACAACATCTTCGCCCCCTCAGTCCGATTATTAATATTAATACCGCAAAGGTTTATGAAAGACATGACCCTCGTGTGGCGCCATTCAGGCGTAGCTTTGCTGTTTAGCTCTTCGCGCATGAATCGGGTTGATAGTTAGAGATTCTAACGTTGCGGGCGATTGCAACGGACCGATGACGCTCTTGTTTGATCGTTATAGGTTTTTTCCTTCGTCCATAGCGCGGTTCGCTCGCAATCGCGCTTGACGTGAACCTCGCCCCTGATACAAAGCGAACGCCGTGGACGCAGGCCCGAGCCCCAAAAGGGCTTGAACTGTGGCCGAAAGGCGTTCACTTGTAGGCTACGTCCACTCACACGATCTCCATGGGACACCATAAATCCAATGACTAAGAACTTTCTTCTCACCGCCGGCGCCGTAAGCGCCCTGCTCCTGGCCGGCGCTGCTCAAGCCTCCGACTTCGACTCGGTCGTTTTCGCTGGCGTGACCCAGACGGACAACACCGACCAGTACACCATCGCTGACGTCGCTCAGGCGACTGGCGACACCTATTCGGGTTCGCTGGCCTTCACCGTTGGCTACGACAACGCCCTGCCGACCGCCAACAACCTCCTGATCCGCATCGAGCTGGGCAACGCCACGTTCGGCGAAGCTGTCACCGCTGCTGACCTCGACGGCTTCGACCAAACCATCATTTCCGATGGCGGCGCTGAAGGCGACAACTACGTTGTGTTCCTGGTCTCGCTGGCCAGCGACGCGACTGCCGTCACCTCGTTCGACTTCACGAGCGACAGCATCGAGTTCGTGGCCGGCGCCCAGCCCTTCCTGCGCGTCAACACCAAGACGGAAGCTGGCGGCACGGTCATCGAAGGCGGCCTGACCAAGTTCCCCAACGGCACCGGTGGCAACGCAACCCAAGTCAACCTGGTTGACTATGCTTCCGTCGTGGACGTCGACATCGACGCTGCCGACGACACCGCCGTTCTGAGCCTGAACTCCACCCCGGTGTTCACCCAGTTCACCACGGGCAGCGATCAAGCCGCCATCGGCACGATCTCCGTCAGCCTGAACGAAGTCTATCTGCCCGACGAAGATGGCGTTCTGCCCGCCACTGTGGTCGACGATAGCGTCATCGACGAAGTTTCGGCGACCTTCACCGGCGATCAAGCCGCTGGTCTGACCATCGTTGCTGGCGACGACGGCATCGGCACGCTGCCGACCGACGACCTGCCCTACTCGGGCACCGTCTATGCGAACATCGCTCCGAACGCGACGCCTCTGCAGTCGGGCAACCCGACCGCAACCGTCACGGTCTCGTTCGCCAACGACGACTTCGCCTCGATCGTCCGCACGGCCGATCTGGCTCCTATCCGTCGTGACGGCGTCTCGGCTGAAGTGCCGTGGGTCGCTTCCTCGGCCCTGGCTGCGCGCAACTCGACCGTTTCGGTCATCCGCGTCGCCAACAAGAGCGAAGACGCTGCAAACGTCTACGTTGAGATCGCGACCACGGCTTCGGCCCAAGGCCTGACGCCGACCGGCGTCGTCAGCGGCCCGCAACTGGTCGGTCAAGTCGGCGCCAACACCGACCTGCAGATCCCGACGGCTCTGCTGACCTCGAAGCTGGGCGAGTTCGTCCGCGGTAACGTCATCGTCACGGTCGAAGCCGCTGCCGATGAAATCACCGTGAACAACCGCATCTCCTACGCTGACGGCAAGGTCGAAGAGACCGAAGTCCGCACCGAAGGCGGCCTGAACTAAACGAAACAGCAGTCGGTAACGGCTGATGTGGGAAAGGGGAGGACTTCGGTCCTCCCCTTTTTCAATTCAGGTTTGGGCTCCAGCCCAAAGGTGAGCCGGCTTGCAGCCTTCACCTTTGACCCGACGCCTTCTCACTCTTGATCGAAGCGCCATGCCCATTCCCCGACCCACTGCTCCCATCGCCGTCATTGGAATGCATCGTTCAGGCACATCGTGCCTCGCCGGCTGTCTTGAAGACCTCGGGCTGTCCCTCGGTCAGGTGAACACAGCCGCGCCCCACAATCGCAAAGGAAACCGTGAGAACCCGCGTCTATGGCCGGTCCACGACGCCGTGCTCGCGCGGGTCGGGGCGTCATGGGACCGTCCGCCCAGCGGCCCAGTCGCGTGGTTGGCCTCAGAAGTCGTCGCCTTGCGTGATGTTCTTGAAGAGTATCAAGATTTGCCTGCGCCCTGGGGCGTGAAGGATCCCCGCGCGACAGTTCTCCTTGACGGCTGGTTCGAGGTCATCCCCGATCTTCGCCTTGTGGCGTCATTCCGCCATCCGCTCGCTGTAGCGGGATCGCTTGCGGCCCGGAACAACTTCACGAATGAGCATAGCTTGAACGCGTGGTCGCTCTACAATCAGGCCGTCTTGGATTGGCACGCCAGAGGACAAGTTCAGGCGGTCATTGACTATCGAGATCCCGACTATGAGGCTCAGGTGCGTTCTGTCGCTTACGAGCTGGGGTTGGATGCCAGCCTGCCCATGCCATTTCACGACAGCGAGCTGACACATCAGTTGGCGGATGGCCCGATCCCTTCATCGGTGGAAGCCACGTGGAAGGCCTTGAAAGCCATAGCCCTGTGAGGGCGGCGCCAATCTTGTCAGTCGTCGTTGTTGCCTACGATATGGCGCGGGAGCTCCCGCGAACCGTGCAGTCGTTGCAAGCGCCGTATCAGATCGGTCTTGGTAATGCGCAGGTAGAAATTATTGTCGTGGACAATAAATCGACGACACCGGTTCAGATCGAGGACTTCTCGGACCCGCAGGGCGTGACTGTCATCCGGGTCGAGGATGGCGGGCAGTCACCATGCCGGGCGATTAATCAGGCAGCCAGCCAGGCGCGTGGCGAGTACGTCGCGTTGATGATCGACGGCGCGCGCATGGCGTCGCCACAGCTATTAGTTCGGAGCCTTGAGGCTGTCGTGACACGTCCCGAGGCTCTGGTCATTACGCTTGGCCTTCACCTCGGCCCTAAGACCCAACAAGTTTCGACAACTGAGGGCTATGACCGGGAGGAAGAAGACCGCCTCCTGCGCAGTATTGGCTGGCCGCAAGACGGCTACCGGCTGTTCGAAGTCTCCGCACTTGGCGAGAGTTACGCGAAGGGAGCCAATGCCATGCCGCCCGAAACGACGTTCTGCGTCATGCGTCGCGCCCAGTTTAACGCGATTGGCGGTTTCGACGAGAGATTCACCTCCCTGGGCGGCGGGTTCGCGAACTTCGACTTTCTGGAGCGGGCGGGCGTTGGTGCCACCCCTGTCTTGCTCGTTGGAGAGGCGACCTTCCACCAACTTCATTTTGGCGCAACCACTCAGGCTGGCGGCATCCGGCGCTCTGTCGACGACGAGACCCGCAGCCTTGGGGAAGTCTACGCGGAGGAATATGAAAGACTGCGCGGGCGCGTGTTCCGCGCCCGGGACGATCCACCGCTTCTTTACGGCAGTCTCACCCATCCCCGGGTGGGTCCTATGTTCTTCCCCATCCCGAACGGACGCGATCAAGGTTCGTGACGGTCGGCCTGCGACCCGTTACAACGCGATGACGATTATCGGAGCCGCGTTCTGACCGCTGCAGTCATTATTCCCCAGTTCGCCAAGGCTGCTCACCTGGAACGTCGCAGGTTGGGCGACATTCTTGTCGAGCGTGGCCTGGTGCGCGCTGGAGACCTCACCAACGCCCTGACGCTTCAGGGCCGTAACGGTGGCCTCTTAGGCCTGAATCTCGTGCGCCTCGGCGCCCTGTCAGAAGCCCAGCTCCTTGAAGTCCTGTCGGAGCAGCTAGGCTTACCGGTCCTTGCGGCTGATGCAGGGCCCACGCCCGCCCAGATCGGGGAGTTTCTGAGCGAGATCCGATCGCCTCTGAGCTGGTGGGCTGAACGTGAGGCAATTGCCTGGCGATTTGCCGGAGACCCGGAAACGGGCGCCTCAAGCACGGTGTTCTGTGCAGCGGTGCAGCCGCTAGATCCCCTGCTTGCCGAACGCATCGGGCAAGCCACAGACGATCCGGTCGTCTTTATGCTCGCCCAAAGGTCGATGATTGAGGCCCTCACGCAGGATCTTCATCAGGAGCGTGCACCAGCCTTCGACGCGGGCCAGGCCGGCGGAGCTGACGCTGCCCGACTCAGGGAACTGGCTCAGGAGGCGCCGACAATCGATTTCGTGAATGCCGTCTTTGCTGAGGCGCTGACGCGCAGAGCCTCTGACGTGCACGTTGAGCCCTACGAGGACCGCTTCCTCGTCCGAATGCGCGTTGATGGCGTGCTGATGACTGCGCGAACGGCGCCGCGTGCGAATTTCGACGCGGTTTGTTCGCGCATTAAACTGCTCTCGGGCATGGACATCGGCGAGCGGCGTTTGCCGCAGGATGGTCGACAGTCAATCCGGGTGTCCGGTCAGGAAGTTGACCTTCGTGTCTCCAGCCTCCCCTGCTCGTGGGGTGAATCCATTGTCCTGCGACTGCTCGGCAAGACGAGCCGCTTGCCGCTCCTCAGCGAGCTGGGTGTAAGCGCATCCCAGGAAAAGACTTTCCTGGACCTTTCCGAACATCCTAACGGGGTTTTTCTGATCACCGGGCCTACCGGCTCGGGAAAGACCACAACGATCTACCGCCTGCTAACCCACCTTAACGATGGCGAGCGCAAGATCATCACTGTCGAGGACCCCGTCGAACTTGACCTGCCTGGAGTGGTTCAAGTCCGCGTGCGTTCGGAAATTGGTTTGACCTTCGCCGCCGGTCTCCGGTCCATTCTGCGTCAAGATCCGGACGTCATCATGGTGGGTGAAATCCGTGACCCTGAAACCGCCCGTATCGCTGTCCAGGCTGCGTTGACAGGTCACATGGTCATCTCGACCGTGCACACCAACTCGGCCCTTGCAGCTGTGCCGCGCCTCCTCGATCTGGGTGTCGAGGACTACCTCCTCGCAGACGTTTTGAGGGGCGTCGCCGGGCAGCGACTGGTTCGTCGTCTTTGTGTCGCTTGCAGCCGTCGTTCAACGCCTCATGAGGCACAGCTTCACGAGGAAGCTCTTCCCGCCCACCTGGCTCCCCAGTTGGCGGCTGAACCAGCCAACTGGCACGAGCCTGTCGGTTGTGCGAAATGCGGACAAAGCGGATTTCGCGGCCGACTTGGCCTTTACGAAATAGCGCCGGCGTCTGCCGGTATCATCAACGGACTACGAGCCCGCGCTGATGAGGATGTTCTCACCGCACTGGCCCGGGAAGACGGGTTTCTCAGCTTTGGCGACGACGGTTTCCTCAAGGCGAGACGAGGTGAGACAGCGCTTGGTGAAATCTACCGCATCGCCGGCGGAGCCAGCGAGTGACAGACACCACTCTACCGGCGTTTCAATACGAAGCGGTGGGACGCGATGGTCAGGTCTCCAAAGGGATTGTGACCGCTGTCGATGAGTCCGCTGTCATGCGTCGACTGGCCGCTGACGGCCTCACCGCCCTTAGCATCAAACCTGCAGAGGCGGCGCGGCAGGAGGGAAAAGAGCGGGGATTAAAGCCGACGGAACGGGTTCTCGTCCTGCGCCAGCTCGCCCTGATGTTGGAGGCGGGCGTTTCGCTGTTGGAAGCTTTGGAGACCGTCGCCCAAGGGATGCAAGCGCGAAAGGGGCGTCGCCAGTTTCAGGCGGCGATAGCTGCGCTAAGACGAGGCGATTCCTTGGGAAACGCATTGGAAGAACACGTCACGGGCTTTCCTGACTATGTGTACGCCATGGCTCGCGTTGGGGAAGCCTCGGGCCGCATCGCCGACGTCCTGAGGGAGGCGGCTGAGCAGATGGCTTATGAAGACAGGCTTCGTAAAGATTTCTCGAACGCCATGACCTACCCCGGCTTCTTGGCCTTTGCGGGAGTTTCAGCTGTCGGCTTCATCTTCACTCAAGTCGTTCCGCGATTTGCGACGATGATCGGTGAAGACCGCACGAATGTCCCTGCGATGTCCCGTTGGGTCCTGTCCGCGGGCGAGTTCGCCAACGCCAATCTCGGATTAGTCGGCTTGGCGATCCTGGCCATAGTCACCCTGATCGTCGTTGTCGCTTTGAACCCTGCTGTTCGCGCGCGCGCCTATACCTTGGCGCATGGTCTGCCTGTCGTGGGCCCAGTCATCCAGGCCCGTGAGATCGCATCCTGGGCGCGGCTCACTTCCTTCGCACTCAAGAACGGCGTGCCCATCCTCTCCGCGACAGGGCTCGCACGGGCCGCCGTTCCGATCGGGCCATTTCGGCAAGGATTGAACCTACTGGAAGGGGATCTTCGCGCAGGTCTGACGCTGGATGCATCACTCGGAGCGCACACACGCCTTGAGGCGATGGACCTCAGCATGCTGAGGGCCGGGCAGAAGTCGGGCGCCATCGCCTCGATGTTTGGCTTTATGGCCGACAACTACGAAGCTCGTCTCCGGGACAGCATGAAGCGGATGACCGCTCTTCTGGAGCCTCTCGCGATCGCCGTGATCTCCTTGGTCGTTGGATTCGTCGCCCTCTCGCTCGTCCTGGCGCTGTCCAGCGTCTATGAGGGCGTCGTTTGACCCGTAGGCGTCGAGAGGGTTTCAGCCTCATCGAGGCGCTCGTCGCTCTGACGATTGCTGCGCTGGTTCTCGCAGCGATCTTCGAGCTCCAACTCCAAATGGTGCGGGGACAACAGCGAGCGGCCGAGGCCATGGCCCAGGTCACGACCCAAGAGAACGCCTTGGCGCTGACTAGAAACGTCAATCCGATGGCTCAACCAATAGGAGAGGTCGCTCTTGACGACGGGGACACTATTCGCTGGAGCGCTGAACCCAAAGGCGAGCCGCGGAGGAATGTGGGTTTTCCCGCGGGCGACGGCGCCTTCGAAGTTCAACTCTTCACGCTGACGGTTGAGATTGAGCGGAGAAATGGCCGATCGCCGACGCCGTTGACCTTCGATAGGCTGGGGTGGCGGCGCCTCGACGCAGTCGGACTCTAGCCTCCCCGCTCAAGGCGTGGAGGTCACGCCGGGAGCCGGAGGAGCAACACTTTCAGTAGCCGGCGGCGCTAAGCTCATCGAGCCGGGCGTAACGTCCGTCCCATCGCTGGAAGGCCCTGTCTCCAGTGTCGCGTCGTCCGAAGCTGCGTCTTCCAAGGGGCCGACATCTTCTGCAGGCCGACGGCGTGGAAAGAGTGGCGGCCGCTCTGACGCTCGCTGTGCGCTAGGCAGATCCAAACCGACCCCGCGAATAGCCGGACCGAAAGATACGGGGGTCAGGGTGTAGGACCATCCGCTCCCGGTCCGGAAAGCGGCGTTCATGTCACTAGAATAGCGGTCCGCGAAGTCCGCCATGTCTTCGTCATTTCTCACGATATATGGCGTGATTAGAACCAGCAGTTCAGTGCGATCACCTTCCACGGTGCTGTTCTGGAAAGCCGAGCCCAGAATCGGGATGTCCTTCAAGAACGGAACGCCGGTATTCACCTTGTTGTAGTTGTTGCTAATCAGCCCGCCGAGGACGCCTGTCCATCCATCGCTGATGGCGATTTGCGTCGTTAGACTTCGATTGAGGATTGTAGGGCTCGATATACCAGCAGGCGCTGTGCCGGCGCTGGAGTTTTCCTGGCTGATCAGAATATCGACGCGATCGCCGTAAACCACAGGCTGGAGGTCGAGAATGACGCCTGTCTGCCGGTACTGGACGCTCTGGAGAATGTCTGTGCCGTTGCCGTTGTTGGACGTATCAGTCGCGCGTTGCGATGTGATGATGGGCACATCAGTACCGACCTGGAAGCGAGCCGTGCCGCCACTCCTGACAACCAGTTGAGGCCGTTGGAGGATGTTGACACGGTTGTTTGAAGCTTCGGCATTCAGCCGGGCTCGGAACTCTGGCCCGACGAAGGTGCCCAGAAACCCGCCCGACCCGAGCGCGATACCTTCGGTGCCGCCCGTGAAGGTGCCGTCCCCGCGAACATCCGTGCCCGAGAAGTTCAAGCCAAGCTTGGTCGCATCGCTAAGCGTGACTTCGGCGATCATCACTTCAATGACGACTTGGGGGGCAGGGGTGTCGAGCGTCGTGAGAAGCTGACGCAACTGGGCGAAGTCCGAAGCCGTCCCGGTAAAGATAATGCGGTTGCTGACGGTGTCGGTCAGCAGTCGACCCGACAAAAACTGCCCGCTCCCCCCGCCTGCCGCTCCCCCTGAGGTCCGATTGGCGGGCCTGCGACTGTTCGCCGAGGTTATGGCTCCGCTCGTCGTGTCAACGGCTGCGGCCGCGCCTGGAACGCCGACCGGCGGCTGAGCCGTCGTCTGGGTCGGGGCCTGGCCGATTGCAAGTTCGCCCACCGTCTGGGCGTCGGTATTGCGCACCTGATAGACGAAAGACGAGACCTTGTCGCCGAGCGCTGCCGGTTGATCGAGGGTGTCTAGCCAGTAGCGGGCCCGGGCCAGGAGTTCGGGATCTTTGGCGAACACCAGAAGCTGGTTCGCCGTCGGAAAGGAAAGGATAACGATAGCCCTCCCTGCGGTCGGCGTCCTCGACACCACATAGCCTTCAGTGGTCAGGACTTGTTCCAGCGATGTCGCCAGGGCATCGGTCGCCCAGAACACAGGCTCAACACGCAGGACTTCGGCGCCGGCGAACCGGGGCTGATCGATTTCGCGCAAGATTCGGACGAGCTGTGCGACGTCTCGCGACGAGCCCGAGATGATCAGGCTGTTGCTCAGTTGGTTCGGCGTAATGCGTGCGCCCCCAGCATTGGGGAAGAGGTCCTTCAACAGCCCCTCGAGCGCGTTGACCTCGATTGTCTGCACGGGAAAAAACTGCACCACACGCGTTCCGCCGCCTGGCACGGACCGGTCACGCGTGATCTGCGCGCCTGTGTTGGCGGCGTCAGGATTGCCGATGGTGACAAACGACCCGTTGATGAAGACGTCAATGCCGTACTGTTTCAGGGCGAGCTGTGTCAGCGCGAAAAGCTGGCGCTTGCTGATGGTCCCCCCGCTGCCCCCGGCGATGATCTCGGTTCGTGAGGCGACGTCAGGCGCCATCGTGAAGGGAACGCCAAGAACACCCCCGAAAACCGTGGCGACGAACTGGGGGATGGTTTGTGGGCCAAGCGTTGCGTCGACCGTTTCATCAGGCACCAGGGCGGCGATTTGGGCGGCCGTTGCAGGCGGCGCGCTCGCGCGTGGCGTATTGCCTGGAATCGCCAGGGTCTGAGGCTGTCGACGCGAGCCGATCGTCGTTGTCGCGCCGTTGGGGAACGGAGCGATGTCCGCCTCATCGATAATCGAGGGAGAGGGGCGGTGGGTCTGGGTCGTCATGGTGGGAAACGCGGCGCACCCCGCGACGATCAGCAACGGCGCAAACGCCGCCGCAGCCCGCAGAGCTGACGGGGCTGAACGGACAGCACGTGTCAACCGACCGTTATCCAACTTCGACAAAAGCGTCTCCCTGTCCGTCAACTGTAAAGCCTGATCACGCGGGTTTCCGCGCCCTTAGCCAGAATGACGGCATCTTCTGAAATATCTCTGACCCGCCATCCTTCGATGAACTCGTCACCGATACTGATGGGGGTAATTTGCGGCCCCGGCGCGGCAGCGTTGCGCACGAGCGCTCGATAGGCGCCTGTCGCAGTATCGCGCTCGATGCCTTTGAGGGCGGACTTGAAGA
>Ga0247812_10002674_pt1 | contig 10049 bp, 3 predicted proteins | sample UWRJL149409B1_FD_178011 | JGI IMG/M metagenome (GOLD analysis project Ga0247812, IMG submission 178011) | Plant litter microbial communities from Arlington Agricultural Research Station in Wisconsin, United States - UWRJ-L149-409B-1 | ecosystem: Environmental > Terrestrial > Plant litter >...
ATCCTCCCATAAAGTAATAATGGGCTTTTGTTGAATATACAGATGCTGCAACATCATCATAAAAGTTTGTTTTTAATAATTTAGGAACAGAGATTCCCGCATACCATTTAAAAGTGTGAAAATAAACCCCTGCCCCAACATTAGGCGAAAATTGAGATTCCACTCCTGTCATAGTCGGATCTTCATATTCACGATTTGTTTTATTGTAATCCACTTCAAAATTGTCAAACCCTCCAGAGATACCAAATGAAACTTTTAATTCATCTGACGGCATGATAGTGTAAGCGTAGTTAACTGTAAAACCGGTATTTTTTGTTGGCCCAATTTGATCACTTACTATATTCAAACCCAATCCATTACCATGATATCCTAATGGCGTTTGAACTGAAAAATTCATCGTTTTTGGTGCTCCATCTAAACCCACCCATTGTGTTCTGTATAGCGCCATGGCGCTTAAAACTTCTCTTGAACCTGTATAACCAGGATTAAAAGTCATAGTATTGTACATATATTGCGAATATTGCGATTCCTGTTGCGCAGAAGCCCCCAGAATGCCTAAAAACAATAATGATACTATATAAAAATGCTTTTTCATTATATCTTTTTATTACGTTCTATTTATTGATTTAATTATTGATTATTTATATACAGATAGCCCGATTTTTCGACTACCCTTTGTGTATTATTATATTTTAAAATGTAGAAATAAGTTCCTGTTGGAAGTTTTTCATTTCTATTTATAGTAGCACGTCCATCTGAATATCCTCTAAACATGTTATCTGATTCGTTATACGATTTTGTTTCAAAAACTTTAACTCCCCAACGGTTATAAATTTCAACTTCGTTGTCTGGATATTTGTCTATTCCTTTTATATGGAAACTATCATTAATTCCATCCCCATTAGGAGACACAGCATTGTAAACAATCAGATCAGTTGGGCCATCGTCTGTTTTCTTAACAATTGCCATGGTGAAAATTCCGTAACCGGTAACCTGTGAGGTTAAAAGTTGTTCATAAACTTCACTTTGGCTTGGATCACTCAATTCTCCTTTGCAACTCATCCATTTTTGCAGTTTTTCATCCCAGCGTACTATTGCCAGTTCTGTATTTGCATCTTTGTCAAAAAATGCCGAGGGAGTAGTTGCTCTGTCTAAAGTTAAACTCAGTACAATTTTTTCATCACCGCTGTCTTGTGTAACTTTCCAGTATTCGGCATCGTTTATTGCTAAAATTATTTCCTCTTTTTTATCATGAGGATAAAGAACATCTGAATTTTGATAAAAATATTGAGTACTGAATGTATTTTTTTCAGAAGAAGACGAGGCATCGTATGATGGCCTAAAATACAGCTGATTTCCAATAGGGAATTCAAACATTGCCTTTCCCTTTTTTTGCACCATTCCATCTATAAAACTTTGATTTCCTGCATTTAAATGTGAGGCATTTTCATCAAAAATCACTTTACCATCGTAGTCAGCTGCATTGACAATTCCATTTTGAAAGTCAGTCGTATTTGCTACTTCAATTGTTGTTTTAAGATCAAAGGGAACTACGGAAGCCAGATTGTCGAACACAATGTTTTTGAAGGTGGCTATTGTCGATCCGGAGATTTGTTGTGGCTGTGATCCGGTAAAAAAGGTGCTGCCAAACTTTTCTTTTGTAAAAGATACTTTACCATTATTATTCCAGTTATTGAAAATATACAGATTACCGTCATTAACAAAATCACCTGAAGTTTCATTTTCATAATCCATATAAACCGAAACAATGGTTTTGTCTGCTATTTGTACATCCCCTTTGTTAATTAATTGTGCCTGTGTCTTTTGATAACTCAATAGACCAACAAGAAGGCCTATTGCATAAAGTGAACCTTTACCATTTAACAAAATTAAATTGGGTTGGTTTTCTATTTTACAGAAATTATTTTTCATACATATTTTTTTAACTTTTTTCTAAAAATTGCATCTTAAAATTAGAAGACAAAATTAGGTTAATAGCAAAGCTTGCTTATCCCTTAAAAGTCATTGATGTATTAAATAAAGACAATAAAATCAGTGCTTTTTATTCAGGGACACTTATTGAAAAACTTGATTATCAACAAGCAACTTATATCTTTCCATAGCACTCTTAGTAATGCGTTTCAAAAAAATGAAAAAACAGAGTTCCGGCTTTAAAAAATAGCTGTTGCAGCTTAAACATACAGTGTTTCGGAGTATCCCAGCCTACCCGATTCATTGAAAAGTTGTGCAAAAAAAAAGAGCTCACAAAATGTGTAAGCTCTCCAAAAATTTAATTATTTAATTATCTAATTTAAAATATGCGCATCTGCGAGATGGGCATAACGCCCTGTAATAATTCCGTTTTCGTCGATTACAAAAATGGTTGGGGTGCCAATGACACCAAAACTGATAAAATTATAACCAGCCTGCCCTCTGAAATCGCTGAATTTTTTCTTCCACGGAAAACGGTCTGCATTTTTTTGATATTCTGCAGGATCTACATCTGAGGCTGCTGTCACTATTTCATACCCTTTTTTCTGAAGTTCCTGATAATTACCAATCAAAAGATTGATTTCGTTATCGCAATTGTTACAGCCTGTTTCATAAAACACTAACAACGTTTTTTGTTTTTTGTCAAAACTGTAATTTCCTTCTTTCCATATCAGGTCAGGCGCTTTCATACCCGTTTGCGGTCCTCCCATAGCCGCTAATAAATTGTGGCCGGGATTTTCAATTTTTCCTGATTTACTTAAATAGGTACCAAAAGAACTTACTGCATTATCTTTGCCTACTTCTGCTAATTGTCGAATTACACGTTCTGCAAAAGCAGTAAATTGGGTTTTATTAGTGATTACTGATCCGGCTTGCTCTAAATTAGACAATAATTTTGCGTCATCTTTCGATTGCATCAATTGCAGTTTTAACCAACTGTTCCATACATCTGCCCAGTAACCGCTTGTATAGAGATCCTCCATGTTTACTTTTGAAAGTACAAAAGTATTGGCTTCTTCCATTTTTTTCTCATTGCTGTCTTTGAGGTCACTGCTGTTTCCCATTAAAAAATCAAATATTTCAATTAGTCGTGCAGCATATAACGAATTTTTTGAATTTGCATTTTTGAGTACTTTATACTGTTCGTTTAATTGCTTTTGCTCTTTTTCAAAAGGAGCATACACCGCATCTGCAGCATTATATGCAGTCAAAACTGCGTCAGCAATTTGAGCTTTTTGCAGCAGTTTTTGTTTTTTTACAGAATGACTAGTTAAGTATTCATTTTCCGGCGACCCTATAAAGTTAAGACTTTCAGCTGTAGGAACATCCCCCGAACACCTTACTGTAAAATTTTCTTTATTGATCACTAATTCAAAACCACCACCATCATTCAATAAAAAACGTGAGGTACCTTTAAAGCCCTTATAACCATCTTTAAACAGTATTATGGCTTTTCCTGATTTGTCTAATGCACCTACTGCAATGGTATCAAATTTTGCGCCCTGAGCCACAACATATTTATATCCCTTACCGCCAAAATGGCTTAGCTCAATATTTATGGTCTGACTTCGTGCAGTTAAGCTTCCTAAAATTGCAATAAGTACTAATATAAAATTTTTCATCTAATTATGTTTTATATATAAGCTTCTATTATATATGAACAATTTCTTTTTATTATTTAAAGACCAGTATTACACTAATAACAAACCGGTCTCTTTTTTTAGTTCCTGCAAGCGGGAGCAACCCACCTGCAGGAGGATTGGTGTATTAATTACACCTTTTTATTCAATAAATCTAAACCTTTATTGCTGGATACAGCGTACAGGAGCAGCTAAATTAATTGGGGCATTAACATAAGATATACTTACTGCGCTGGTCCTTACTGAATACACAGGAAGAGAAACGAGAGAACTATAGTAAGTAATGGTATCAGAGGCCGCATAATACGCATTCTCATTAAGTACAGCCGCAGCAATACCAACCGCATATGTACCATTATAAAATCCACTAACGGGTAAATAAAGACTATTACCAATTTTTGCGATTGCAGTAAGTTTTCCATTAGAATTGTTGGCCCAGGTACCAGTTCTTGTTACTGTGTTATAGTCCTTTACACCTGTCCACTCCGCTTTGGTCGGAACACGATAACCCGCAGGACATGGATCTTTTGCTCCTTTTGTTGGATTTGTTGTAGTTAAAGCCCATCCATTGGAACCTAAGCTGACACTACCTAAACGTCGGTTCTCCTGATCATATGTAGTATTATATCCATAGGTATAATAATTTCCAATTAAACCTTGTGAAGGTACAGAAGGATCTAAAGACTGATCCGCACCAACGTCATGACACAAGAAAGTTTTCCATACGCCAGCAGCCACATACGCACCACAGCACGCACAATCCTGAATTTTCACATTCAGTAAAACTGAAACATCTTTAGTTCCGTCATTATAGACTGCATAAATTTTTACATTTACAGCATCCGCTGTAGTTTTACCATAAGCAATGCTGCCTACATCACTCAACGTATTTTTATAAGTAACGGTGAGGGTCACTACCTGGCTGTTGCCTACTGTTCCAGGGACTGCCATTGCATCAGCATTGTTGCTTTGTACTGCTCCCAATGGATCTACAACTACAAAACGAAGATTTCTTTTTACACCTGTATCACTTGCCGTAAACGTATATGGCTGAATATTTTGTGTCTGGAAATTAGTCATACTTCCTGTTCGGGCATCTTGTGTACCACATTCACCACCATAATTGGATTTGTTGATATCAAAACAGGTTTTTCCTGTAAACATACCTGAACCTGCGGTAAGTGTAGCTGGATCTTGCGTTACAGTTACTGTAAATAGTGGAGAAGTTCCTTGTAAGTTACCCTGACAACCATTTGTTACCACACAATATAAATAGACAGTAGCAGGGTTTGCTGTTGCAGGAACATAATTAATTGTTGCGTTTGTAGCACCGTTAATAATTACTCCACCTGTTGTAGACGCCGTTGCATTTGTGTACCATTGATAAGTTTGTTGATTACCACTACTTACTGCAACCTTTGCCTGTACTCCGTAACCTGCAACAGTAGAAAAAGTAGTTTGTGAAGCTGCAGACACTACAGGTGTTGGACATGCAGCACTCAATAAAATTGTTTTATTTATTTCCTCTGAAGTACCACAAGCATTCGTTGCCTTAACTTTAATATTAACTGTAGTACCGCTTGAAGGATAAGTCACACTAATACTTGCACCTGTACCAATAAAAGTTGCCCCACCGTCTACTGACCATGCATAAGTTGCAGGTCCATTTTCGATAGCCACCTGATAAGTAAGCTTATCACCAAAATTGGCTGTCGTACCGGTTGTTACCCAGCTCAATACCGGCAAACTAGATACTTCAGTTGCAATTGTTTTTGTTGCAATTCCACTTATACAACCTGTTGCATTAGTAACTGTTGCAGTATACACTGCACCCGGCTCTGTTGCCGTAATAGTTTGCGCAGTTTCGCTTAATAAAGTTCCGTTTTTATACCATTGATAAGTAAAATTACCCGTTTCTTTTGGTACAACGGTTAAATCTGCTGTGCCATCGCAAATTACTCCATTTCCTGTAATAGTAGGAGTTCCCGGAGCTGAACCGCCTGTAATAGATACTTCGTTACTTCTTGTTTCAACCGGACAAGCGGCACCACTATTATCTGTTGCCACCATACGAAGTAATATGCTAGTTTGTCCTGCAGGAATCATATATGGGCTGGTAATAATAGTTTCATCATTATACCAGGTATAAGAAACTCCCGCTTGTGGGTTGTTTACTTTTAGTATTAAACTTCCTCCGGAACAAAAAGAATTTACTTGATCAATAGGCGTATTATTTACTAATACGTTAGCCGTATTAATTGTAATTGGAGTTCCTGAAGGAGTTACTACTATTGCTGATATTGTATTGGAAGGTTTGCTGTAACAGCCACCGCTGCCTGCTGCTGCAAACCAGTCTCCTGCATCTGCAGTTCCTGTTAGCGTAATTTTTGCACCTGTTTTAGAAGTATCTAAAATTCCATTTTTAAACCATGCAACTGCACCAGAAGCTCCTACTGCTGTTAAAGTGATAGTACCGCTTGGTCCGCAAATCATTCCGTTATTTGAAGCAATAATGGTACTGATAATTGAAGGAGCCGTTCCTGATTCTTTAATAATTCGCTCATTGCTTGCACTTACATTACACCCAGCTGCACCCAGAGAAATATTATAAGTACCATTTAAAGTGGCTACATAATAATTAACTCCACGCGCTACTTCAATACCGTTACGAGTCCAGATAATTTTATCTAAATTAGCGCTATCTACAGGCACTGATAAATATACAGCACCACCTTTACATAAATTTAAAGTACTATTGCCCGGGCTGATTGCTGGCGCAGTTCCTAATGCTTCACAGGTTACCCCGTTTTGCATAAAGATAAAATCTTTGTATTGGTTTGTACAAGAATTTGTAACTCTCACTAATACGGAGTGAGGTGTTACTGAATCATTTTGGTTAAAGTTTACTTTAAATGTACCTGCATTCGCATTTACATCGCTTAACATAGCATATTCATTTCCTGCTACGATCGCCATTGCAAAAGGTCCATTAGGACAATCCGGGTCTGCTACCGTAAACGTCTGGTCGCAGCCTGTTCCATCAGCCGCTACATTTGTACATGGCTGAGGACTTATCGTAGTCTGGCTTGTGCCTTCACATAAACTAATCCAACGATTGCTATTCCAATATTCCACACAATTTGTAGTGGTATTATAAATTGAAAGACCGTTTGATAATCCTTTTTTACTTGGATCAGAAATAGCAGCAAGTGCTAAAGTATTTCTTTGAGCAGTAGTCAATTGCGGTAAACGCAATCCTCCTTTGCCATTACTAATTACTTCAAGTGCTGAAAATGCTTCAGCGGTTTTAGGAATACCATTTGTGTTTCCTAAGGTAACCTGCGCACTACTATTGGATGTAAAGAAAACAGCCAATAAGAAGAGCCAAAGACTAAATAGATTTTTTTTCATTAGTTCTTAAATTACATTTATACTTATTCGATTTTATCTGAGAATAAATCTCTTTATTCAAGTACACTTTAATTTAAAATGGTATCCATTTACAACATAAAGGTACATTAAAAAACTATTAATCAGTATATTATGATAAAACTACTTTAACATTCTCTCGTGTTTTTATACTAAAACACTATCATAAGTCAAGGAAATTCTAAAATTCTTATTACTAGTTTTATATTAAATCTCTTAAAAGAGTTAGATTAATTTATGATTTTAAAACTGCAGTTTCAGGTTGTTAAACAAGTCAACAACCTGGAAACTGAGTTTTTAATTTAACTATTACATGAATGAAATCACATACCAGTTATGTCCATCTGATTGCAGTGTCACTTTCATACTTCCTCCTGTACTAGTTGAATAGTAATCTGAGATAATTTGGTTTTTGCTCACCGTATCAGAATAGATGACTTCTGTATTAAACTTCACCACTACTTCTGCACCTGAATCGCTTTCAATATCGATTTGATTGATTACCAATATTCTGCCTACATTGCTTGCCGCATCTGGTAAAGTAATTTTAATATCACTATTCAAATGAGAAGCTATTACAGTGTAATCAGCTGCAGTAACAGTATAGTCTGAACTAATTACTTTAATCCCCATTACGTTGCTTGCCACAGGCGCTTTCCATTCTACTTTTGCATCAGTACCGGTTCCAGTCGTAGTTAATACCTGACCTTCAACAGTTGCTGGTACGATATTAACAGTTGCAGCTGCAAATGTTGCTCCTCCTCCAGTAACTTCTAAAACAGTAGATGGAGTTGTAGTGGTTATATCCTTAAGATTAATTGTTGATGTCGTTTGTCCTTCGCCATTAAATGTCAATGTTTTCGCTGTAGGATTATGCACTAAAGTTGTTATCGTTTCTGCATTTCCAACTAACTCAGTCAAAGAAAGACTATTCATTGTACCATTTTCATCACCATACACTAAACTTTTCGCTGCACTATCATAAGTCAATGATGTTACAGTTTCCTTAAGTGCCGCTGGTTGACCAGAAGCATCTGTATAAGTTGCAATATTATGCCCCGTAATTACAGTTGGTACGAATGAAGCTACTCCATTTTCTCCAGGTTCACCTTTTATTGCAGCGGCATAATCTGCCTCAGTTTTTGTTTCGTTTCCAGGAATTTCTTTCCAGATTTCAAACGCTGATTTTCCATTAACTCCATTTGTTCCGTTGGTTCCATTCAAGCTAGTCAAGAAATCCGCTTCAGTTTTTCCGTTATTGGCTGGAATTTCTTCCCAGATCTCGAATGCTGATTTTCCATTAACTCCATTTGTTCCGTTGGTTCCATCTGTTCCGTTCAAACTAGTCAAGAAATCCGCTTCGGTTTTTCCGTTATTGGCTGGAATTTCTTCCCAAATCTCGAATGCTGATTTTCCATTAACTCCATTTGTTCCGTTGGTTCCATCTGTTCCGTTCAAACTAGTCAAGAAATCCGCTTCGGTTTTTCCGTTATTGGCTGGGATTTCTTCCCAAATCTCGAATGCTGATTTTCCATCTTTTCCATTTAATCCACTTACCTGAATCCATTCTCCAGTTGTAGTGTCTTTAATATATACAATACCTGTATCGGTATTAATCCACGTAGTAACTCCCTCACCTGCAGCACCCGGAGTTCCGTCTTTCCCTGGAATTCCTGATCCTCCAGCTAAGCCCGGAGCTCCTGCAATTCCATCCTTACCATCTTTTCCGTTCAATGGAATCCACTGGTCAGGGTTATTGGCATCTCTTACATAAACAATACCTGTCGTATTATCAATGTACATTTTGATTTCGCCATCAAGACCTTTTGTGCCAGGCAAACCATTTCCGCCAGTGATACCATTAGAACCGTCTAATCCGTCTTTTCCGTTGTTACCGCTGATCTGGATCCATGCTCCTGAAGCAGGATCTTTTATATATACAATTTTTGTATTGGTATCCACCCAGATTGAAACCCCTTCTGCAGGTGTAGCATCTTTTCCTGGTACGCCTGGTCCGCCCGGCAAGCCGTCTTTTCCATCGTTACCATTGATTTTTACCCAGTCTCCAGTGGTAGTATCTTTAATATAGATAGTTCCTGTTGTAGAGTCGATCCAGATTGTTGCATCAGCCGGAACTGTTACTCCATCTTTACCCGGTACACCTGGTCCCCCGGCAACACCGTCTTTTCCGTCTTTACCGTTGATTGGGGTCCACTCTCCTGTCGTTGTATCTTTAATATATATAATTCCTGTTGTAGAATCGATCCAGGTCGTTACTCCTTCTGCCGGTGCTCCCGGAGTTCCGTCTTTACCCGGTTCCCCTGGTCCTGCAGCAAAGCCCGGAGCTCCTGCAATTCCATCCTTACCGTCTTTTCCGTTTAATGGAATCCACTGGTCAGGGTTATTGGCATCTCTTACATAAACAATACCTGTAGTATTATCAATGTACATTTTGATTTCGCCATCAAGACCTTTTGTGCCAGGCAAACCATTTCCGCCAGTGATACCATTAGAACCGTCTAATCCGTCTTTTCCGTTGTTACCGCTGATCTGGATCCATGCTCCTGAAGCAGGATCTTTTATATATACAATTTTTGTATTGGTATCCACCCAGATTGAAACCCCTTCTGCAGGTGTAGCATCTTTTCCTGGTACGCCTGGTCCGCCCGGCAAGCCGTCTTTTCCATCGTTACCATTGATTTTTACCCAGTCTCCAGTGGTAGTATCTTTAATATAGATAGTTCCTGTTGTAGAGTCGATCCAGATTGTTGCATCAGCCGGAACTGTTACTCCATCTTTACCCGGTACACCTGGTCCCCCGGCAACACCGTCTTTTCCGTCTTTACCGTTGATTGGGGTCCACTCTCCTGTCGTTGTATCTTTAATATATATAATTCCTGTTGTAGAATCGATCCAGGTCGTTACTCCTTCTGCCGGTGCTCCCGGAGTTCCGTCTTTACCCGGTTCCCCTGGTCCTGCAGCAAAGCC
>Ga0247812_10002675_pt1 | contig 10048 bp, 10 predicted proteins | sample UWRJL149409B1_FD_178011 | JGI IMG/M metagenome (GOLD analysis project Ga0247812, IMG submission 178011) | Plant litter microbial communities from Arlington Agricultural Research Station in Wisconsin, United States - UWRJ-L149-409B-1 | ecosystem: Environmental > Terrestrial > Plant litter >...
GTAAATGCTGTCGTTCATTGTTTTTATCCTCGCAGCACAGATTATTGTTGGAACGTTATCCACTCTATGCGGCTGCGGGCCAGGTTCCAGACGACCTTAGTATTAGAACGACATGACAGACTCGCCAAACTCCAGCACGCGGAAATAAATGTGGGAGCGAGCCTGCTCGCGATAGCGGTGTACCCGTCAACATCATCGCTGACTGATGCACCGCAATCGCGAGCAGGCTCGCTCCCACAGGGTTAAACGAGGTGACTGTTATTTAATCCAGTCAGCAACACGCTCCGGGTGTTTGGCAACCCAATCCTTCGCCGCGGTATCCGGCTTGGCGCCATCCTGAATCGCCAACATGACTTCGCCGATTTCGTCTTTCGACGCCCACTGGAAGTTCTTCAGGAACTTGGCCACTTCCGGTGCTTTGGTCGCCAACTCTTTGCTGCCGATGCTGTTAACGGTTTCAGCTGCGCCATAAACGCCTTTCGGGTCGTCCAGGAAGCGCAGTTTCCACTTGGCGAACATCCAGTGCGGCACCCAACCGGTGACGGCGATGGATTCGTTTTTCTTCTCGGCACGGGTCAGCTCGGCAATCATGCCGGCGCCGGAACTGGCCTTGAGGGTGTAGTTGGTCAGGCCGTAATCCTTGATAGCCTGATCGGTCTTGAGCATCACGCCCGACCCTGCGTCGATGCCAACAATGCGACCTTTGAAGCTATCGTCGGTTTTCAGGTCCTCAATCGACTTGGCTTTGACGTATTCCGGCACGATCAAACCGATTTTTGCGTCCTTGAAGTTCGGGCCGTAGTCGACGACCTGGTCCTTGTTCTTGGTCCAGTAATCGCCGTGAGTCACCGGCAGCCAGGCGGACAGCATCGCGTCGAGTTTGCCGGTTGCCACGCCCTGCCACATGATCCCGGTCGCCACCGCCTGGAGTTTCACGTCATAACCGAGCTTCTGCTTGATCACCTCGGCGGCCACATGCGTGGTCGCAACGCTGTCGGACCATCCGTCGACATAACCGATGCTCAGGGTTTTGCTCTCGGCATTGGCCATGGTGGAGCCAATCGCAAGCACCAGAGCGGCACCCGCGCCTAAAAGTCGTCGCATCTTCATCGTTACTTCCCCGAAAGTGCTGCGCTCGACGGATGCCGAGTCGCGTCAACGTATTGTTTTGGTGCGCCGTGCGCCCATCACGCTTCACTGCAAACTCGTTGGATCATCAACGCGATGTCTCTACAAAAGCGTTGATGCGTCGATCATCAACCTCACGACAACTGCGACCTTCTCTGCCAGCGACCTCAAGGCATCGAGAAACGACATCAGAACGCCATTAACCCTGACCGGGCAAAGCACGCAGGCCGATCCGCCCGAACTTTGCATGTCAAAAGCAGGTACGCCACCAAGCGCGAGGCAAATGCAGGTAACATGCGCGGCTTTGCTCCCACACGGCCTGACCATGTCCGCGACTTCCCGATTTCCTTTTTTTGCCTACCTGTTCGCTTGCCTGCTGGGACTGTTTGCCTTGTGTGGCTTCTGGTACGGCCTGGGCAAACCCGTGATCCTGCCCGACGTGGCCAGCGCCACGCACAAGTTGCAATGCGCCTCCTACACCCCGTTCGACAAAGACCAGTCGCCGTTCGACGTGCCGTTCAAATTGCGCCCCGAGCGCATGGACGCGGACCTCGCGTTGCTGGCCACCCGCTTTGAATGCATTCGCACGTACTCGATGACCGGCCTTGAAGCCCTGCCCGATCTGGCGCGCAAACATGGCCTGAAGCTGATGATCGGCGCCTGGGTCAACAGCAACCCTGTGGACACCGAGAAAGAAGTGGACCTGCTGATCGCCTCGGCCAACGCCAACGCGGATGTGGTGACCTCGGTCATCGTCGGCAACGAAGCCCTGCTGCGCAAGGAAGTGACTGGTCCGCAACTGGCGAAACTGATTAATAAAGTCAAAAGCCAGGTCAAACAGCCTGTCACTTACGCCGACGTCTGGGAGTTCTGGCTCAAGCACCCTGAAATCGCGCCAGCAGTGGACTTCCTGACGATTCACCTGCTGCCGTATTGGGAAGATGAACCTTCGAATATTGATGCCGCCCTCCAGCATGTCGCTGAAGTGCGTCAGGTGTTCGGCAACAAGTTTGCCCCCAAGGACGTGGTGATCGGCGAGACCGGTTGGCCGAGCGAAGGCCGTCAGCGCGAGACCGCCCTGCCGAGCCGGGTCAACGAGGCGAAGTTCATTCGCGGCTTCGTCGCCATGGCCGAACAACAAGGCTGGCACTACAACCTGATCGAAGCGTTTGACCAGCCGTGGAAACGCGCCAGTGAAGGCGCGGTGGGTGGTTACTGGGGGCTGTTCGATGCGGATCGCCAGGACAAGGGCGTCCTGGCAGGTCCGGTGTCGAATGTGCCGTACTGGTCGCAGTGGCTGGTTGTGGGCGGTTTTATCTTTCTGGGCACGCTGATCCTTGGCGGGCGTGTCCGCAGCACGCGTGCAGCCCTGGTTCTACCGCTGCTCGGCGCGCTGGCGGCGTGCTCGATTGGCGCCTGGGGCGATCTGGCACGCGTCACTACCCGGTTCACCAGTGAATGGGTGTGGGTCGGATTGCTGACGGCGTTGAATTTTCTGGTACTGGCCCATGCCGCGCTGACCTTGAGTGCCCGTACCGGCTGGCGTGAGCGTGCGTTTAACGTGCTTGAACGCCGTGCCGGCTGGCTGGTTGCGTTCGCAGGCTTTGCGGCAGCGGTGACAATGCTGGAGCTGGTGTTCGACCCGCGCTATCGCAGCTTCCCGAGCATGGCGTTCATCGTCCCGGCACTGGTCTATCTGTGCCGCCCGGTGAGCGTGCCGCGTCGGGAGATTGCGTTGCTGACGTTTATTATCGGTGCGGGCATTGCGCCGCAGTTGTTCCGTGAAGGGTTGCAGAATCAGCAGGCCTTGGGTTGGGCGCTGGTGAGTGTGTTGATGGTGGCGGCGTTGTGGCGGTGTTTGCGGGTTAGACACCCCTCATAAAATAATGCCTACGTTCAATTTCACTTTCCCTTACGGATTTTTTCAAGCACTAGCACTGTTTGTAATTTCTTATAAGTTTTATACGCATCAATATTTGCGTTCATAAGTTTGCGATTACTTGACATCAAATCCTGATGCGTGCCAAACGCCGCCAACACATCCGGTTTGATCCGCTGTTCGTATGCGGTTGATCCCTCCGCTACTCCTTCATCGATGGCTTGCTTTTTTGTTGAAGCGAGCTTATTCGATTGTTCTTGCAGCTGTTTCTCGTATTGCCGGCTCAATGGTTCTTGCACCTCTTCGACTTTTTTGAAGTTCGAAACAGCTTTGTTATGAGCTTTAGCTGCGGCATTTGCTTGCCTTCCGGTGTATTTGACGGGGCGCTTTAAACTTGGGAAAAAATTTCTAGAATCGGAAATCAATATTTGAGTGCCTTTAGCAATATCTTTGAAGCCTCCAAGAATCGCTCCGAATACAGCCCCAGTAGGATCCACCCGATTCACCGGATCCCCCGCGCAATACGCATACGCATTCACCCCACCCTTCCCAAACGGACTCAAACTGTCCGGGCTGTTAAACCGCATCAACACCGGGTTAAACGCGCGATACCCATTCCCGAGCAAATAATGCCCGGTGACCGGATCCCGTCGCTCACCATTGAAACCCAAAAGACTGCTCAAGCCGTTTTCAGGTGACCGATGACCATAGGGCGCATAAACAGGCCGTTGATGCTCATCGACAGCAACCGCATGCAACACTGAACGTTGCAAATCAGTGGCGAGCAAAGCGCTATCAACCCGCCCCGCCTCACGCTGCTGCTGTTGAGCCGTGAGCTGTGATTCATGCTCAAACATCGAGTACCGCACCGGCCCCTGGATCTCAGTGGCCAGACGGTTTTTCCGATAAAAGCGCTGAACAGCATCCTGATTCAAGGGTGCGCAATTAACTACCTGGTCCAGCGGGTCGTATTGATAGCGGCAGAGCAACGTCTCTCGCTGAGCAGTCATGGCGTTGCTCCGTTTCATATCCAAGGGTTGGATAGCTAGATTCGGAGTTATCAGAAGGGCTGTCTACTATCAGAACTGTTAGGTAGAAGCTGCAACCTGTCTATGTTAGATGGGGACATTTGCCAACCTTACCGGCCTCATCGCGAGCAGGCTCACTCCTACATTTGAACGCGATCGCCTGTTGGACACGTTCAACATGTGGGAGCGGGCTTGCTCGCGATGACTGACTATCAAACAGTACGAGGCGCCCTGACCAACCGCAAAGCAGCAATCACCACCGCAAAAACAGCCAACGTCGTGTTGTACAACGCCAACGCCGGGAACCCCAACACCAGCGCCAGCACCGCCAACCACCACCCTGCCCGCCCCGGCAGCAAAAATCCGATCACAGCCGTCGCGACCGCTGACCAGCCCAACACGTTGAAATGAATCATCAAGCCCAGGTTCGAACGAGCCTGACACTCCCAGCGACTCGCCTCATCCACGCAAATCCCGACCCATTGCGCATCCTCCATGAAGCCATAACGCGCGCCATAACTGGCGGCCAGCCACAATGGCAGCAAAACAAGCAGCAAAATCACGGGCAGACGGCGAGACATGGAGCACTCCAATAGACGAAAACGGCGGCCAGCTTAATCCCCTCGCGGTTTTAAGCAAACGCGCGTAACAGATAACTAGTCATGAAACAGCCGCAAAGTGTATCGTCCAGCTACTATTACCCGGAATTAAGCCAGTTTGGTGCCGATGCGTGGCACTTTGGCGCCGAACCTGTGGTCATAGCCTGCGAACTTCATCCGGCACCTTCCTCTAAGGGATCTAGTCATGCTCCGTTCCTTGCGCTTCGCCGCCCTGTTTGGCGGCCTTATTTTGAGTGCGTCCGCACTGGCGGTCGACATCGACGCCGCCAGTTATGGCTACCCCTTGACCAACCCGTTCGAGGCGACCATTGCCACGACCCCACCGGACTTGCGTCCGGAGCTGCCGCTGGACGACGACATCAATCAGGAGGATCGCAGCATTACCCTGCGACCGGAGCGCGCCTTCGAACTGCCGGATAACTTCTGGGCGGTAAAAAAACTGACCTACCGTATCGCGACCCAGGATAAAGCGGCGCCGCTGATCTTCCTGATCGCCGGCACCGGTGCGCGCTATGACAGCAGCCTTAACGAGTACCTGAAGAAGCTCTACTACAAAGCGGGTTACCACGTCGTGCAATTGTCGTCGCCGACCAGCTTCGACTTCATCAGCGCCGCCTCACGCTTCGCGACCCCGGGCATCACCAAGGAAGATGCCGAAGACATGTACCGGGTGATGCAGGCGGTTCGAGCACAAAACCCGAAAGTGCCGGTTACCGAGTATTACCTGACGGGCTATAGCCTCGGCGCACTGGATGCCGCGTTCGTCGCGCACCTGGACGAAACCCGTCGCAGCTTCAACTTCAAGAAAGTCCTGCTGCTCAACCCGCCGGTCAACCTCTACACCTCCATCACCAATCTGGACAAACTCGTTCAGACCGAGGTGAAGGGCATCAACAACAGCACGACGTTCTATGAACTGGTGTTGAACAAACTGACCCGCTACTTCCAGCAAAAAGGCTACATCGACCTCAACGATGCGCTGCTCTACGACTTCCAGCAGTCCAAACAGCACCTGACCAACGAACAGATGGCCATGCTCATTGGCACTTCGTTCCGTTTCTCGGCGGCCGACATTGCCTTTACCTCGGACCTGATCAACCGCCGCGGCCTGATCACCCCGCCGAAATACCCGATCACCGAAGGCACCAGCCTCACGCCATTCCTCAAGCGTGCGCTGCAGTGCGACTTCGATTGCTACATCACCGAACAGGTCATCCCGATGTGGCGCGCTCGCACTGACGGCGGCAGCCTGCTGCAACTGATCGACCAGGTCAGCTTGTATGCGCTCAAGGATTACCTGCGTGACAGCCCGAAAATCTCCGTCATGCACAACGCCGACGACGTCATCCTCGGCCCGGGCGACCTCGGTTTCCTGCGCAAGACCTTCGGCGACCGCCTGACCGTTTACCCATTGGGCGGCCATTGCGGCAACCTTAATTACCGCGTCAACAGCGACGCCATGCTGGAGTTCTTCCGTGGCTAAATATCTCCTGCTTATCGCAGCGTTACTCTGTGCAGGCGTCGCCAATGCCGACAACAGCAAAGCCAACGCCCCTGTCGTCGTCGACAGTGACGGCTTCAAAGAGCCGCTGAGCAAACTCAACTTCAACCCGGGGCTGGATCAGCGCGAGTTCGAACGCTCGACGCTCAACGCGCTGAACGTCTACGACCCGCTGGAACAGTGGAACCGTCGCGTTTACCACTTCAACTACCGTTTCGACCAATGGGTGTTCCTGCCCGTCGTCGATGGCTATCGCTATATCACCCCGAGCTTCCTGCGTACCGGCGTCAGCAACTTCTTCAACAACATCGGCGATGTGCCGAACCTGTTGAACAGCCTGCTGCAGTTCAAAGGCAAGCGCTCGATGGAAACCACCGCACGCCTGTTGCTCAACACCACCATCGGCATCGCCGGCCTGTGGGACCCTGCCACCGCCATGGGCCTGCCGCGCCAGAGTGAAGACTTCGGCCAGACGCTGGGCTTCTACGGCGTGCCGGGCGGCGCGTACTTCGTGCTGCCGATCCTCGGTCCTTCCAACATCCGTGACACCGGTGGCCTGGCCGTGGACTTCACTGCCGAGTCGGCGATCAACTTCCTGAACGTCTCGGAAGTCAGCTCGAACCATCCTGAAGTCTGGATGCTGCGCGGCGTTGACCGTCGTTACCAGACTAGCTTCCGCTATGGTCAGCTGAACTCGCCATTCGAGTACGAGAAAGTGCGCTACGTGTACACCGAGTCGCGCAAGTTGCAGATCGCCGAGTAAGTTCGGCGGCGACAAAAAAGGCCATTCGATGCAAATCGAATGGCCTTTTTCATGCAGTTAACAACACCACATATTCCCTGTAGGAGTGAGCCTGCTCGCGATAGCGATATGACATTCAACGTTAATGTTGACTGACATACCGCCATCGCGAGCAGGCTCACTCCTACAATTGTTGAGTGCCAGGCTTCAGTTTTTGAGAGCCTTCCAGAGTTTGCTCACAGCCATCACCCCAGCCAACACCACCGCACCCGCCACAATCCCCGCCACGGCATTCAGCAACATCGGTACGATAAAACCCGCCCCGCCTGCACTTGCGCTGACGCTTTCGATCCAGTGATGAATCACCGGCACACCATGGGTCAGAATCCCGCCGCCCACCAAAAACATCGCCGCCGTACCAATCACCGACAGGCTTTTCATCATGTAAGGCGCGGCGCGCAGAATCCCGTTGCCGATGCTTTTGGCCATCTGACCGGGCTTCTGCGTCAACCACAGGCCGAGATCGTCAAGTTTGACGATGCCTGCCACCAGGCCATAAACACCCACCGTCATCACAATGGCAATGCCCGATAGCACGATGACCTGCTGGGTCAGCGAAGCGCCCGCCACGGTGCCCAGGGTAATGGCGATGATTTCCGCTGACAGAATGAAGTCGGTGCGAATGGCCCCCTTGATCTTGTCCTTTTCGAACGCCACAAGATCGGTCGCCGGATCAGCTACGGCTTCAACCAGCTGTGCATGCTCGGCCTGATCCTCGGCCTTGCTGTGCAGGAATTTGTGCGCGAGTTTCTCGAAACCTTCAAAACACAGGTAAGCGCCACCGACCATCAACAACGGTGTGACCAGCCAGGGAATGAATGCACTGATGGCCAGCGCCGAGGGCACCAGGATCAATTTGTTAAGAAACGACCCTTTGGCGACAGCCCAGACCACCGGAATTTCCCGCTCGGCCCGCACGCCGGACACTTGCTGGGCATTGAGCGCCAGGTCGTCACCAAGTACGCCAGCGGTCTTTTTGGCAGCCATTTTGGTCATCAACGCCACATCGTCGAGTACCGCGGCGATGTCGTCGATCAGCAACAGCAAACTGCTTCCTGCCATGAATGAGTTTTCCTTCGAAGAGTGAATGCTGCGCAGCATAGCCTGCCCACAGCGCGACGGGGCATTCTTGAGCGCCGCGCGAAGCCGGTGCTACCATGCGCAACCGCCAGCACAGGCAAGGAACCACCGGGTTTATGAGCACTATCCGCGAGCGCAACAAAGAACTGATCCTGCGTGCCGCCAGTGAAGAATTTGCCGACAAGGGCTTCGCTGCGACCAAAACCAGTGACATCGCCGCCAAGGCGGGATTGCCCAAGCCCAACGTCTACTACTACTTCAAATCCAAGGAAAACCTCTACCGCGAGGTCCTGGAAAGCATCATCGAGCCGATTCTGCAGGCCTCGACGCCATTCAACGCCGACGGTGTGCCCAGTGAAGTGCTGAGCGGCTATATTCGCTCGAAAATCCGCATCTCCCGCGACCTGCCTTTTGCCTCCAAGGTGTTCGCCAGCGAAATCATGCACGGCGCCCCACACTTGAGCGCTGACCTGGTGGAACAGCTCAACAGCCAGGCCAAGCACAACATCGACTGCATTCAGACGTGGATCGACCGCGGGCAGATCGCAACCATCGACCCCAATCACCTGATGTTCAGCATCTGGGCAGCAACCCAGACATACGCCGACTTCGACTGGCAGATCACTGCCATTACCGGCAAGGCCAAGCTGGATGAAGACGATTACGAAGCGGCAGCGCAGACGATTATCCGGTTGGTGCTGAAGGGGTGTGAGCGGGACTGATAGACCGGATTGCCGCCATCGCGAGCAGGCTCACTCCTACAGGGGATCTTCAGTGCCCAGTACTTCTGCGGTGAACGCAAATCCCTGTAGGAGTGAGCCTGCTCGCGATGAAGGCAACTCGGTTTCAGCTCAAACCCATATAGCATCCCACAACGGATAATCGCCAAGTGTTTCCACCAGTCCAGCCCGCAGCGGGTTGGCGACTACATATCGAGCCATTTTTACCAAATCCTCTTCCCTGCGCAGTGCCCGGTCGTGAAAGCCCTGCTGCCAAAGCGGCCCACTCCTACTACGGGAAAAATTAACCTCTCTGGTGATAAGGGATTTAGTCTGGCGCATCAGCTTTCTGAGCGAACAGCTCTCCAGTTCGACCAGCCAATGAAAATGGTCGGGCATGACCACCCAAGCCAGTGATTTTGCCAATCCCAGATCTTGTGCCCGGCGAAATTGATGAACAACCAATCTGCCCAAAGCGAGGTCGGTGAAAATCGGCTCGCGATAAAGTGTATTGGTCGTTAGTAAATAGATTCGATTGGGCTCGGTATAGCGACCGACACGCAAGCGATTTGAAGCGGGGAAACCGGGCATTCCGTTGCCTCTGTCATGATGAACTCATGTAAAGGTTAGACTTGGAATTTCCGAGTGGTAATACACACTTCTACTGAATGTGTCTTGTGAAAAGCAATCGCTGGCAAGCCAGCTCCCACAGAGGCTGATGGTGTCCACAAATATATGAACACACTCATTCCTTGTGGGAGCTGGCTTGCCAGCGATGACGTTGGTTCAAGCGATTGAGATCAAGCCACTACCCCCGCATCCGCCCGCAACCCCAACGCCTCAATCGCATTGATCGCGCACTGTTCATCAACATCCGACAAATCCCCGCTGATCCCCACCGCCCCCAGCACATTCCCGTCCTGATCCCGCACGAGCACACCACCCGGTGCCGGCACGACGCTGCCCTGCCCCAGGCTATTCAATGCCGCGATGAAGGCTGGTCGTTGCTGGGCGTCCAGTGCCAGCAGGCGCGAGCCTTTGCCCAGTGCGATGGCGCCCCAGGCTTTGCCGATGGCGATTTGCGGGCGTAGCAGGCTGGCGCCGTCTTCGCGCTGCAGGGAGATCAGGTGGCCGCCAGCGTCCAGCACGGCGATGGTTAAAGGTGCTGCGTTGATTGCACGCGCAGCGGAGATGGCCTGACTGGTCAGGTTGACTGCAACTTTCAAGGTTAAAGCGCTCATGGTGCCGTCCTCATTTTGTTATAGGGAAAGCCAGTGGACTGCGCCGAAGT
>Ga0247812_10002677_pt1 | contig 10045 bp, 7 predicted proteins | sample UWRJL149409B1_FD_178011 | JGI IMG/M metagenome (GOLD analysis project Ga0247812, IMG submission 178011) | Plant litter microbial communities from Arlington Agricultural Research Station in Wisconsin, United States - UWRJ-L149-409B-1 | ecosystem: Environmental > Terrestrial > Plant litter >...
TTTTATTCCGGATTTTATTGGAGCAGAGGCGGTAAATGCGGCTATGGAATATTAATTGGTGATCAGAATACCGGCGGTGACCCAGGATGGGACGGAAATGGTGGTAGTGCCAGATTTATGTGGTATTGCCCAAATGGATCAAATAGTGCCAAAGGAAGCGGAGCGTATCTTCAGCCGTATGTATATTACAAAGATCAGCCTGGACAATTTGGTAATGATTTTGGAAAAAAATATTACATACAAGAAGGAGTGACTTATAACTGCCAGATATCTGTTAAATTAAATACCGGGTCAAATACTAATGGATATGTCAAATATTATGTAAATGGTACAGAAATATTGAATCAAACCATTCGTTGGGTGACTAACGATGCTAAACGAAATGTTAATGCAGTAAGTCTTCATACCTTCCGTGGAGGTAGTCAGGAATATTGGAAAGCTCCGGTAACAAGTTCTATTTATTATGCCAGTGCAGCTTGGGATGCTCAATAGCATCGATACGCTATAGTACCTTAGCGATAAACGGACATTAATTTTAGCGATTTGTACTTTCATTCATAGTAAAAATCAAAAACAAATGCCACTTCTTTTACGGAGTGGCTTTTTAGCTTTTAATACTCAGGTCAAGCTTAAAATAATAGCATTTATGGCTGAATAATATAGAATATGCACCTTTAAAATAATTTTAATTCTCATTTACGTGTTATTTTTTTAATAAAATTCTTACTAAACAAAAAAAGAGGTCGGAGTTATTAACTGTCTTATTTGAAGTGTTTTAAAATAATAACTGAAATTTTAGTTAACATTTTTTTTGCAAAAAATGCTCATAAAATTTTGGAGTTAATATTTTTAATATACCTTTGTTCTATCAAATTGGTAGACTTTAAAAGTCCTAGTTTCAAAGGGATGTAAGGCTATTAAAAAAAAATTATGTAAAAAAGCACTAACAATTTTTAATATTTATTCCTATCGGTTTGTTCTTTCTACAATTTTAAAATGTTTAATTCATAGAAAATTTACTAAGACGAACCCTGAATGGCAGGATTGAAATTTTTAATAAAAAGAAATTCAAATAATAATAATCTAAAAATACAAAAATGAAAAAGCGAATGTGTTGTAAATAAAAAAACCATTTCTGTTGCAGCAGAAATGGTGAAGCTTAAAGAAATTGTTCATCTCTATAAGAAAGCGAGAATGGAGTTAATCCGTTCAGGGCTATCTTATTTTTTAAACCAAAACAAAGTAATGAAAAAAAAATTAAATAGATATATCTGGTTGTGTATTTTCTTGATTTCCATAGGGGTTAAGGCTCAGGAAACTAAGCCGCTAATTCAATCAAAATTAGAAGGAACCGTATTGGATGCCACTACAAAAGAGCCTGTTATTGGGGCTTCTGTAAACATTAAAGGTACTACACACGGCGTTGTAACAGATTTGGACGGGAAGTTTTATTTCCAAACCGGACAAAAATTTCCTTACACTTTAATCGTAAGTTATTTAGGATATAAAAAAACGGAAGTTGTAGTCAATCAAAATGCAGTTGTCATTACCCTTACCGAAGAACAAAATGTCCTTTCAGAAGTAGTAGTTACCGCTCTTGGTATTACGAAAGAAAAGAAATCTTTAGGATATACGACTCAGGCACTTAAAGGCAAGGAGTTGTCAGATACAAAAGAAACAAACTTTCTGAATAGCCTTACCGGTAAATTGGCAGGGGTACGTATTACCAATTCGCAGGGTGATATGGGATCTTCACGTATCATTATTCGTGGTGAAACCTCTATATCTGGAAATAACCAGCCTTTATTTGTAGTTGATGGAGTTCCGGTAGATAACTCGCAGTTAGGAAGTGTTGGTGGAGCAACGCGTGATTTTAAAAATGCGATTGCCGATTTGAATCCTAATGATATTGAGACAATCACGGTATTGAAAGGTCCTAATGCGGCAGCGCTTTACGGATCTCGTGCTGCGCATGGTGTTGTACTTGTCACGACAAAATCAGGAAAAGGTCAAAAAGGACTGGGTATAAACTTTAGTACTGGTATAACGGTCTCTCAGGTTAGTACTTTGCCGGCTTTTCAGAATTCATTTGGACAAGGATCAAACGGAAAATTTAGCTATGTAGATGGTAAAGGAGGAGGAGTTAATGATGGTGTGGATGAAAGTTGGGGACCTAAAATGGATGGACGTCTTATTCCTCAGTTTTATTCAAATGGTCAGGCAGTACCTTTTGTAGCGCATCCTGATAATGTAAAGGACTTTTTTAATACTGGTCTTACATATGATAATAGTATTTCTGTGGCAAAATCAGATGAAAAATCAGATTTTCGTTTAGGAGTAAACAATCAAAAGCAGTTAGGAACAGTACCTAACAGTGAAGTGAATAAAACAAACTTTAGCATTAATACTAATTACCAAATATCTAAAAATGTAAAAGTTGGTGTAAATGCAAACTATATTGTTACCAATGCGCCAGCTTTACCAGGTGGTCCGTCGGGTAACCGTGCAGCCGGTGTAATGCTGCAGTTTCTTTGGTTCGGACGTCAGGTAGATATCAACGAGCTTAATAACGATTGGAACAGAAACTGGAATAACAGTTATTATAGCAATCCGTATTGGAATGCAAATTATAACACTACAAGTCAACAGCGTAACCGTTTAATAGGTGATATTCATTTGGATGCAAAGATTTTTGACGGACTTAATTTTAAATTCCGTACTGGGGTTGATTATTATAACGACCGCAGAAAGTATGAGATAAAATATGGTACAAATGGAACTCCTTTCGGATCATATGCTGAAGATGCTTACACAGTAAATGAGCAAAATACAGAAGGTATTTTTACCTACACTAAAAAACTGAATGATGATTTTACTCTGGATGCTCTTGCGGGATTCAACATTCGTAACCATAGTGATGCAAACAATTATCAAAAAGCGCCACGTTTGGCAGTACCTGATTTGTATACCTTAACGAATTCACGAGATCCGTTAACTTCATCAAATGCGTTATCAAGATTAAGAGTATACAGTGCTTACGCTTCAGCACAACTGGGTTATAAAAATTATGCATTTTTAAATGTAACTGCCCGTAACGATTGGTCATCAACATTGCCAAGCAGTAACCGTTCTTATTTCTATCCTTCTGTTAGTGGTAGTTTAGTATTGTCTGATGCTTTGAAATTGAAAAGCAATACACTTGATTTCTTAAAATTACGAGGAGGTTGGTCTGAAGTAGGTAATGATGCGGATCCTTATCAGTTGTCTACGATTTATAATTTTCAAACGGCTTTTGACGGGAATCCTATTCAAACTTCTTCTCAGAAGAAACTTAATGAGAATTTAAAACCAGAAACAACACGTTCTACCGAGATTGGTTTAGAATCTTCTTTCTGGAAAAACAGACTGCATTTTGATTTTGCTTATTACAACACCAATAGTTTTGACCAAATTTTGGAAATAAAAACAACGGCTTCAAGTGGTTATAATTCGCAATTAATCAATGCTGGTAAAATAAACAACCAAGGTTTCGAAATTCAGTTGGATGGAAATCCTGTTCAAAATGAAAATTTCAAATGGAATGTAGCGGTAAATTATTCAAAGAACATAAGCAAAGTAGAGATTTTGGATTATGAAAAACAGATTCAAAACTATACTATAGGTTCTTCAGGAGGTGTTGATGTATTGGCATCTGTAGGACAGGCTTACGGTGCGCTTTATGGAACGGCTTATCAGCGCGATGCGAACGGAAATATAGTAGTGGGAGCGAATGGTTTGCCAAAAGCTGACCCACAAAAGAAAGTATTAGGACATTATACACCAGACTATTTAGCTGGGGTTACCAACACGTTGACGTATAAAAATCTTGAATTCTCATTTCTTGTTGATGCGAGTGTAGGAGGAGAGCTTTTCTCAGGAACGAACAGAACTGGTATTTATACAGGAGTATTGGCTGAAACCCTACCGGGACGTGGTGCAGAAAATGGCGGTCTAAATTACTACCTGGCAGGCACTACAAAAACTTTGTTGCCAGCAGGTTCAACTGCCCCAGGTGGAGCAGCAGTTTATGATGATGGAATGATTTTTAACGGAGTATATGCTGACGGAACTCCAAATACTTCAGTTTTGAGTGCACAGGAATATTACAAAGCGTCATACAATATTAGTGAAGCTTATCTGTACAGCTCAACTTTTGTAAAAATGAGAGAAATAAAATTGGCTTACAACTTTAATAAATCATTTGCGAAAAGACTGGGATTAGACGGAGCAAGTATTACTGCCGTAGGACGTAACCTGTTTTTTATCTATAAAGATGCACCAAATATTGATCCTGAGACAGCTTTCAATACAGGAAATGCACAAGGATTGGAGAGTTTATCTCTGCCAACTACCAGAAATTTCAGCCTTAATGTCAATCTAAGATTTTAAAAATACAGAATCATGTTAAAAAATATATTATATACCACGCTATTTGCACTTGCACTGACTTCATGCAGTGATACTTTGGATGAAATTAATAAAAATCCAAATGCAACAGAGACACCATTGGCACCCTATCTGTTAACAGGAACATTAAAACAAGGTGCTGATTTGTATTGGGGTTCCACAAATAACTTTGATTCGTCTTTATTATTTGCGCAGCACTGGGCTAAAATCCAATATACTGAACCGGATCGATACGATGTGTCTAACACTTCTTTCACAACTTTGTGGAATACAGGATATGCAACCCTGATTACGGATTTGAATACAATTTTAAATTTCCCGGAGGCACAGGCAAACGCCAATTTTAAAGGAATTGCACTAACGTTGCGTTCATGGACCTTTTTATTGTTGACAGATGCTTACGGAAGTATTCCTTATAAAGAAGCAGGTTTAAAAGTAACTCCGGCATATAATACCCAAAAGGAAGTATATACAGGATTGCTAGAAGATTTAAAACAAGCGCAGTCTTTGCTAAATACAGCAAATGGCGCTGTAACTGGCGATTTGGTTTACAAAGGAGATATTTTAAAATGGAAAAAACTGGTGAATTCGCTTCGTTTGCGTATTGCACTGAGAATTTCTGACAGAGAACCGGCTTTGGCAAAACAAGCTGCCATTGAAGCTACAAGTGATGCTGCAGGATTATTTACCAGTAACAATGACACTTTTAAGTTTACCTACATCAGTTCGCCTCAGCAAAATCCGGCTTCAGCCTGGTTTGAAACTCGTGACGATTATCGTATTTCGAAAACAATGGTTGATAAGTTAAATGAATTAGTTGATCCACGTTTGCCTGTTTATGCGCAATTACCATCAGATGCAACTGTAGGCAAGTACGTTGGAGCTGCCAATGGATTATCAAACAGTGATGCGAATAGTCAGGGTTTTGCTAAAACTTCAAAACCGGGTTCTTACTTTCTGACCTCATCATCGCCAGCTGTTATTGTTTCTTATTCAGAAGTGTTGTTTAATCTTTCTGAAGCGGTAGCACGCGGTTATATTGCCGGAAATGCAGAGCAGCTTTACAAAAATGCGATTACGGCATCGTTTAATCAATTTGGAATTACTGATGTAACCGCTATAACTAATTATCTTAATCAGGCTAGTGTAAAGTATGATGCAACTAACTATGCCAAATCGATAGGTACACAAAAATGGATTGCATTCTACGGACAAGGCCTTGACGCTTTTACAGAATGGAGAAGATTGGACTATCCGGTGTTAAAGGCAGGTCCGGCTACAGTTTTGGAAGGGCAGATACCTTCACGTTTCTTTTATCCGGGAACAGAACAATCATTGAATGGAACTAATTATCAGGCTGCAATCGCTGTTCAGGGAAAAGACTTGCTGACAACAAAATTATGGTTTGATGCAAAGTAAGATGAATTTCAAAAGAAATACTCAGCTTTAGCTTTCTCCAGAAGATAATTTTATTAATAAAGCCCTGCATCAATTATTGATGCAGGGCTTCTTATTGTTAATGATGGCGTGATGCGTAAATTATTCTTATTTCTTTTCAAGCTCCACCCTGAATTTACCAAAATAAGGATTATCAGCCATTAACGAACGTCCGATTACGATAATATGATCTCCTTTTTGTGTAAGAGGGACTTCCAAATCCATTCCAAAAGGTCCGTCTGAGGAATTATCAGGAAAAATAATTTGATTAAAACGTATGTTTCCTTTGCCTGTAGTTGGAATAATTTTTCCTTTTAATTTGCCGCTGTCTTCATTTTTAAATTTGACATATATTTTAGAATGAATAGAATCTATAGCGCCTTCAGCCACAAACAAACCTTTTTCATTCTTAAAATTCATAACGATAGTGTCGCCTGTTTGTTTGTTCTCTTCGTTATTTTTTTTCTCTGTCAAAGTAGAATCTGCAGAAGGAGAAGAAGCCACAATTGAATCTGAAGAAGAAACAGCAGAATTCTTGTTTTCTTTTTGCTGGCATGCAAAAAAGAAAAGGGATAATGATAAGATTAAATAATTTTTCATAATAATATTTTTTGTAAACAGATCAAATTTAGTGATTTTATGAAGAGGTTTTGTTACATAATAATACTCGTATTTTGTAGGTTTTAAATTTTGAATTGTAATATTTACTGAGAATTATATAAAATTTTACTGTATCATAATTTTAAATTTGAAGGATTAGGAACGCAAAAAATCAATATTATGAAAACGGTATTCAAATTACAAATTGTCATGGCTATATTGCTAACAGGATTTTTATTTTCGTGCAAGGATAATAAAGATGGGTATAGTGATGAAATTGACACCAGAAAAACTCCGGTTGATACTACTTCGGCAGATACAACGAATATAAATAACGGTCCAAATACTACCGGAACAAATTCAACTGGTGCAACCGGAACTGAATCTGAAAGTGTTACCGGCGCAGGAAGTATTTCCGCTCCGGGAAAACCCAATGCTCCTGGTACTAGCACTACCGGTACTGGCACAGGGCCTGGTCCAAGTGCAAAAGATGGTTCAGCTTATGATATCTCATCTCAAACCAAAAAAGATACGACCAAATTAGGTACTAAGGCTCTAAAAAAGGAAAAAGGAAGCAAATAAATTTCGGTGTGCAATTGCTTAATCAATTAAAATAAACAAATAATAAACTAGTATCTTTGATAGTAATTAGAATTGAATACAACGAATCAATAAGCTAGCATTTTAAAATAGTAAAATATGGAAAATTTGAAGAAAGCATATATTGCCGGAGGATGTTTTTGGGGAATGGAAGATCTTTTTCGCGTACGCCCGGGAGTAAAGGACACAGAAGTTGGCTACATCGGTGGTCAGAATGAGAATCCCACTTACGAGAATCATCCGGGACATGCTGAAGGCATTGAAATTACATATGACAGTAATGAAACCTCTTATAAAGAATTATTGGATTATTTTTTCAGAATGCATGATCCAACAACGGTAGACAGACAGGGAAATGACAGAGGATCAAGTTACAGATCAGCTATCTTTATTCAGAATGAAGAGGAAAAACAAATTGCTGATGAAGTGATTAACATTGTTGATCAATCAGCAAAATGGCCGGGTACAATTGTTACTACTCTTGAGCCCTTTACTAAATTTTGGCCAGCAGAAGAAAACCATCAGGACTATCTTATTAAACATCCAAACGGATATACCTGTCACTTTGAAAGATTTGGTACTTTCTTATAAATGAATTTTTACCGATAACTACTTACTTCTTAAAATCCTCAATCAAATTATTGATTGAGGATTTTTAGTTTATAAGAGAATAGCTTTATTTTTAAAATAAAAAAGAAAGTTTTAAATTACATATTGATTGATTGCTTAGCTTTGTATAAGCACCAAAAACTTCCTATCATGCCAGTAATTGAACAATCAGAATATAATTTTCCTTCGATTATTCATCGAAACAGGCATATCTCCACAATTTACGCTGCTTTAATTAAAAAATTTGACGTTCCTGAATACACAAGAGAAAAACAGGAGTTAAAAGACGGAGATTTTATTAATATCGATTTTATTCTAAATGATCCAAAAAAAGCGGTGATTTTATGCCATGGTTTAGAAGGAGATTCCCGCAGAACTTATAATAATAGCTGTTCGGCCTATTTTCAACAAAAAGGTTTTTCTGTTTTCGCGTGGAATAACCGTACCTGTGGCGGCGAAATGAACCGTCTGCCAAGACTTTATCATCATGGTGCAGTTGATGATCTGGATGAAGTGGTTCAGTTTGTTTTAAAAAAAGGATTTGAAGAAGTTTACTTGATTGGATTTTCAATGGGAGGTGTGCAATTGTTGAATTATTTTGGCTGGACAAAATTAGATGAACGCATAAAGGCAGGAGTGTGTATTTCAGTACCAACCCATATTGCAACAAGTGCGGCTGTACTTAAACAAGGTTTTAACAGAGTCTATTTAAAGAATTTTACAATTGATATTAAAAGAAAGCTAAAACACAAAGCTGAACAGTTTCCTGATTTTATAAACCGTGATCAGATTGATAATATTTCGTCTTTTGATGAAGTTGATCACTATTTTACGGCACCACTACATGGTTTCGCCAGCCGGGATGATTATTATCAGCGTGTTTCTCCGGAATTTTCCCTTAAAAATATTACTACTCCGGTTTTAATTATTAATTCTCTTGATGATCCTTTTTTAGGAGAAAGGTGTTATCCAAGAGCTATTGCTAAAGACAGTGCGTATGTGTATCTCGAAACCCCAAAGTATGGAGGTCACTGTGCTTTTCCACTGCGTAATTCAACATATTCTTATGCAGAGAAAAGAGCGTATAAATTTTTCAGGTCATTCAAACTTGCTGCAGCAGTATAAATAGAACTGCAAACCCGAAATTTTTAATAGCATTGTGAAATTGAGATTTTAAGAATTTAAAATGGCACAAATTCATAATTAGCTATTGCATCTAAAGGAGTATCTTTGGCTGTTTTTTCTGTGAAAGAAAAAATTAATGCATTAAAAATTACCGGATGTCCCAAAACAAAAAATCTATTTATACACTTCAGTTTATTTTGCTCTGTCTGAGTTCTCTTTTATTTTCTTCCAGTTTTAACATGATTATACCAGAGCTTCCCAGTTATCTGAGCAGTTTGGGTGGCGCTGAATACAAAGGACTTATTATTTCATTATTTACACTGACAGCTGCTATATCACGTCCATTCAGTGGAAAACTTACCGATCGATGGGGGCGCGTGCCTGTTATGGCTGTAGGGTCTGTTGTTTGCTTAATTTGCGGTTTCTTATATCCGGTTCTAAGTTCAGTATCTGGTTTTCTTCTTTTAAGATTAGTGCATGGTTTCTCAACAGGATTTAAGCCTACTGCAACATCAGCCTATGTTGCTGATATTATTCCACGTGAACGATGGGGAGAAGCATTGGGTATGCATGGATTGTGTTTTAGTATTGGAGGTGCTTTGGGGCCATGGATTGGCAGTGTAATTGTAAATGCTTACGGAATTGATGCCATGTTTTACAGCTCTTCATTTCTTGCTTTTTTGTCTATAATTATAGTGATGAACATGAAGGAAACATTGGCAGAAAAAGAAAAACTCCATAAATCGATGTTTTATATCAGCCGAACTGATATTATAGATATTGGTGCACTTCCAGCCGGAATAATAACTTTTTTCTCTTATACAGCATACGGATTAATACTTACTTTAATTCCAGACTGGAGTGAACACCTTGGTGCAGAAAATAAAGGAATATTTTTTACTTCTTTTTACAGCAGCATCAGTTTTAGTGCGGTTTATTGCGGGCAAAGTTTCGGACAGGTACGGTCGAACAAATGTGATACTTTCCGGACTAATTGTGACCGCTTTTTCACTATTTATTATCAGTGAAAGTACAAGTGTTACGATATTATTAATCGGCGCTGCGATTTACGGAATGGGTACAGGAACCTTATCACCTGCCATAAATGCATGGACTATAGACCTTAGCCGCCCGCAGCATCGGGGGAAAGCCATTGCAACCATGTACATTTCGATGGAATTAGGGATCGGTCTTGGGGCGCTCATTGGCGGTAGTTACTACAGTGATA
>Ga0247812_10002679_pt1 | contig 10044 bp, 6 predicted proteins | sample UWRJL149409B1_FD_178011 | JGI IMG/M metagenome (GOLD analysis project Ga0247812, IMG submission 178011) | Plant litter microbial communities from Arlington Agricultural Research Station in Wisconsin, United States - UWRJ-L149-409B-1 | ecosystem: Environmental > Terrestrial > Plant litter >...
TTTCTCGCCTGCGCCGGATTACCTGCTGAAGGTGCAGGGCGACTCGATGATCGACGAAGGCATCTTCGACGGTGACCTGATCGGCGTGCATCGCACCCGTGATGCGCGCACCGGACAGATCGTGGTGGCGCGGATCGACGAGGAAATCACCGTCAAGCTGCTGAAGATCGGCAAGGACCGGATCCGCTTGCTGCCGCGAAACCCGGACTATGCGCCGATCGAAGTCCAACCTGACCAGGATTTTTCCATCGAAGGCCTGTACTGCGGCCTGCTGCGACCCAACCGCTGAACATCCCGGGGACGGCTGCCGCTGACGTCTGCGGCGATAATGTTCGACTTGCCCGGCCCGCGTCTCACTCTGTGCGATGAGCGGCCGCTACAGTCTCCCCCGAACCCGAGTTGACCACGATTAAAAAGATGACCACTACTTCAAGGACCAAGACAATGGACGAGAACAAGAAGCGCGCCCTGGCCGCCGCTCTGAGCCAGATCGAAAAGCAGTTCGGCAAGGGTTCGGTGATGCGCATGGGCGACCGCGTTGTCGAGCCTGTCGAGATCATCCCGACCGGTTCGCTGATGCTGGACATTGCCTTGGGTATCGGCGGCCTGCCGAAGGGCCGGGTAGTGGAAATCTATGGCCCGGAATCCTCCGGCAAGACCACGCTGACGCTGCAGGCGATCGCGGAGTGCCAGAAGAAGGGCGGCACGGCCGCGTTCATCGACGCCGAGCATGCGCTGGATCCGATCTATGCCGGCAAGCTGGGCGTCAATGTGGACGACCTGCTGCTGTCGCAGCCGGATACCGGTGAGCAGGCGCTGGAAATCGCCGACATGCTGGTGCGCTCCAACTCGGTGGACATCGTGGTGATCGACTCGGTCGCCGCATTGACGCCGAAGGCGGAAATCGAAGGCGAAATGGGCGACCAGCTGCCGGGTCTGCAGGCCCGCCTGATGAGCCAGGCGCTGCGCAAGCTGACCGGCAACATCAAGCGCTCCAACACGCTGGTGGTGTTCATCAACCAGTTGCGCCACAAGATCGGCGTCATGATGCCGGGCCAGAGCCCGGAAGTGACCACCGGCGGCAACGCATTGAAGTTCTATGCCTCCGTGCGCCTGGATATCCGCCGTATCGGCGCGATCAAGAAGGGCGACGAGATCATCGGCAACCAGACCAAGATCAAGGTGGTCAAGAACAAGCTGGCGCCCCCGTTCAAGCAGGTCATCACCGAGATCCTGTACGGCGAAGGCATCAGCCGCGAAGGCGAGCTGATCGACATGGGCGTGGAAGCCAAGCTGGTCGAGAAGGCAGGCGCCTGGTACAGCTACGGTGAAGAGCGTATCGGCCAGGGCAAGGACAACGCCCGCGGCTACCTGCGCGACAACCCGAAGGTCGCCCAGAAGCTGGAAGCGGAACTGCGTGAGAAGTTCCAGCCGGCCGAGGCGCCCAAGGAAGCGGGCGACGAAGACGACGCCGAAGAAGCGTAAGCAGTGCCTGCGGGGCAGGGCGGCGCCGTCAGTGACGTCGCCCTGTCCCGCAGCTCTTGATGCCCGTTGGTCGGGTGGCGTGACGCCACGACGCTGACGGAAGGATGTGGACATGCACGACGAAACCGAACCGCCCGCCGCTCCGGCCCGCAAGCGCCGTCGGCCTGAGCTGACGCCGCTGCAACGCGCGCTGGGCCTGCTGGTGCGGCGCGAGCACTCGCGCAAGGAGCTGGGCCGGAAGCTGGTGGCCCGCGGCATCGAGCCCGAGCAGGCCCAGGCCGCCGTGGACCGGCTGACCAGCGAAGGCTGGCAGGACGATGAGCGCTTTGCGGAAACACTGGTGCGCAACCGCGCCAATGGCGGCTATGGACCGCGTCATATCCTCGCCGAGCTGGGTACCCACGGTCTGGACAGCGACGCCGTGAGTGCGGCGATGGATAGCTACGAAGGGGATTTCCTCGACAATGCCCGCGACCTGGTTCGCCGTCGATTCGGCGAGGAAGGGCCGCAGGATCTGCCCCAGCGGCGCAAGGCCGCCGACCTGCTGGCCCGCCGCGGGTTCGATGGCGACACCATCCGCCGCGCTACCCGCTTCGATGCAGAGGACTGAGGGGCGCTGGCCTGTTACCCTTCAGGGTTTCGGAGGTCCGAAATCCGACCCTGGCCAGTGTGGCTGGCGGCGGTGGCTCTCCGGCCCGCAGACTGCCAGCCCCCATGACCGCATCCGCCAAATTCACCACCTCCCAGATCCGCAGCGATTTCCTTGAGTTCTTCAAGGGAAAGGGCCACACCATCGTGCCATCGGCGCCGCTGGTGCCGGGCAATGACCCGACCCTGCTGTTCACCAATTCCGGCATGGTCCAGTTCAAGGACGTGTTTCTCGGTGCGGAAAAGCGCAGCTACGTGCGCGCCGCCGATGTGCAGCGCTGCCTGCGTGCGGGCGGCAAGCACAACGACCTGGACCAGGTCGGTTACACCGCACGCCACCACACCTTCTTTGAAATGCTGGGCAACTGGTCCTTCGGCGACTATTTCAAGAAGGATGCGATCGCGTGGGCGTGGGAGCTGCTGACCCAGGTGTGGAAGCTGCCGGCCGATCGCCTGCTGGTCACCGTCTACCAGACCGATGACGAGGCCTATGCACTGTGGCGCGACATGGTGGGCATCCCCGAAGAGCGCATCGTGCGCATCGGCGACAACAAGGGCGCCCCGTACGCCTCGGATAATTTCTGGCAGATGGCCGACACCGGGCCGTGCGGTCCCTGCACGGAAATCTTCTATGACCATGGCGATCATATTGCTGGTGGTCCGCCGGGTTCGCCGGATGAAGACGGTGACCGCTTCATCGAAATCTGGAACCTGGTGTTCATGCAGTTTGATCGCCAGCCCGATGGCACGCTGATCCCGCTGCCCGCGCCGTGCGTGGATACGGGCATGGGCCTGGAGCGGTTGGCCGCGATCCTGCAGCATGTGCATACGAACTATGAAATCGACCTGTTCCAGGCGCTGATCCGCAAGGCCAGCGAGCTGACCGGCATGGGTGATCTGGAGAACAAGTCGCTGCGCGTGATCGCCGATCACATCCGCGCCTGTTCCTTCCTGATCGTGGACGGCGTGCTGCCGTCCAACGAAGGCCGCGGCTACGTGCTGCGTCGTATCATCCGCCGCGCGCTGCGCCATGGCTGGTTGCTGGGCGTGCGCCAGCCGTTCTTCAGCAAGCTGGTGCCCACGCTGGTGGAGCAGATGGGTGTGGCCTATCCGGAGCTGCCGGCCACGGCCGACACCGTGACCCGTGCGCTGAAGGCTGAGGAAGAGCGCTTCGCTGAAACGCTCGACGCCGGCATGAAGATCTTCGAAGACATCGCCAGCCGTGCCAGCAACAAGGTGATTCCGGGTGTCGATGCCTTCCGTCTGTTTGACACCTACGGCTTCCCGCTGGACCTGACCGCCGATATCGCCCGCGAGCGCGACATGACCGTGGACACCGCGGGATTCGATGTGGCGATGGAACAGCAGCGCGAAACCGCGCGCGCCGCGGGCAAGTTCGGTGGCGGCGTGTCGCTTCCGGCTGATCTGGTGGCCACGCTGAAGCCGACCGTGTTCCTGGGCTACGACGCGCTGCAGTCCGATGGCCTGCGCGTGGTCGCCCTGTTGAAGGACGGTCGCCCGGTACAGGCCGTGCAGGCCGGTGATGCGGTCATCGTGCTGACCGAGCAGACGCCGTTCTATGCCGAATCCGGTGGCCAGGTCGGCGATACCGGCGTGCTGTCGGCCAACGGTGTGCGCGTGGACGTAGCGGAAACGCAGAAGTTCGCGGGGCAGTTCCATGGCCATGTCGGCACGCTGGCCGAAGGCAGCCTGAAGGTCGGCGACGTGCTGGCCGGGCAGGTCGATGCCGAGCGCCGTGGCGCCACCATCCTCAACCACTCCGCCACGCACCTCCTGCATGCCGCCCTGCGCGAAGTGCTGGGTACCCACGTGCAGCAGAAGGGCTCGCTGGTGGCTCCGGATCGCCTGCGCTTCGACTTTTCGCATTTCCAGCCGATCAGCGCCGAAGAACTGGCGATCATCGAACGCAAGGTCAACCAGCAGGTACGCATCAACAACGCCGTTGAAGTGCACAACATGGGCATGCAGGAAGCGCTGGACTTCGGCGCAATGGCCCTGTTCGGCGAAAAGTACGGCGAGAACGTGCGCGTCCTGAAGATGGGCGACTACTCGACGGAGCTGTGCGGTGGCACGCACGTCAGCCGCACCGGTGACATCGGTCTGTTCAAGATCACGTCCGAGGGCGGTGTGTCGTCCGGCGTGCGTCGCATCGAGGCCGTGACCGGCCAGGGTGCGCTGGACCATGTGGATGCCGAAGAAGCGCGTCTGGCCGAAGCCGCCCATCTGCTGGGTGGCAGCGCGGCTGACGTGGTGGAAAAGATCCGCGTGCAGGTCGCACGGCAGAAACAGCTGGAACGTGAGCTTGAATCGTTGAAGGCCAAGCTGGCCGCCGGTGCTACGGCGGACCTGTCGTCGCAGGCGGTGGACGTGGCCGGAGTGAAGCTGCTGGTCGCCCGGCTTGAAGGCTTTGACGCAAAAGCCCTTCGTGATGCGGTGGATCGCCTGAAGCAGCAGCTGGGTGATGCCGTGATCCTGCTGGCCGGCACCCAGGACGGCAAGGCCGCGCTGGTCGCTGGCGTGAACGGCAGTGCAACCGGCAGGGTCAAGGCGGGGGAACTGTTGGCCCACGTCGCCAGTCAGATCGGGGGCAAGGGCGGCGGTCGCCCGGACTTGGCCCAGGGTGGTGGTGAGGACGGGCCCGCCCTTGCATCTGCATTGGCGGCGGTTGCCGATTGGGTCAAGCCGCGTCTCGTATGAACCGCAGCCCTCTCGTGCCTTGTGGCTGCGGGAGGGCTGACGGTACCATTGGCCATCTTTTTCCCTTAAACGTGGGGCGGGCCTTGACGGTCTGCCAGGCCGGTGGGGGATACCCTTCCACACGGTTTCATGGAGAATTACTGCAATGTTGATCTTGACCCGCCGCGTTGGCGAAACCCTGATGATCGGCGACTCGGTCAGCGTTACTGTGCTCGGCGTCAAGGGCAACCAGGTCCGTATCGGCATCACCGCACCGAAGGACGTGGCCGTCCATCGTGAAGAAATCTACCAGCGCATCCAGCGCGGAGATGAAGCTGCGACCAGCAGTGAAGATTCTGCTGAATAAGGCTTTACCTGCGGCCGCGAAAAACGTTATTATTCGCGTCCCCGCTGCGGAGTACTTCTCCACCAGCGGTTGCACCACCCCGGAGCGATGCCCGAGCGGCTGAAGGGGCTCCCCTGCTAAGGGAGTATAGGGTCAAAAACTCTATCGAGGGTTCGAATCCCTCTCGCTCCGCCACATACGAAAACGCCTGCAGAGTCGATCTGCAGGCGTTTTTTTTTGCCTTCAGGAAGCGTACGTGCCTTGGCCGGCGGTGTTGAGAGTTGACCCGGTGTTCGAGCCGCCACGCATGACCCAGCGCAACCGATTGTCCGCACATCGACGCCGTTGACGTCAGCGGACTGCAATACACTGGGCTTCGTCGTCCCGGTGGTCCTGGTAGCGCCTTGAACGCTTCATCCGAAACCGAAGTGCCTGACTCGCTGATCTGCGTCGCCCTGCTGGAGGACGACGACATGCTGCGCGACCGGGTGCTGTTGCCGGGGCTGCGTCGCCATGGTTTCAACGTACTGCCCATGCGTACTGTGGCCGAACTCGAACAGGTGCTGCAGCACCGTCGGCTGGACCTGATCGTGCTGGATATCGGACTGCCTGATGGCGATGGTCTGGTGGTGACCCGTGATCTGCAGCAGCGCTTCCCTGGCCTTGGCATCGTCATCCTGAGTGGCCGTGGCAGCGCGCCGGACATGGTGCAGGGACTGAGCCAGGGCGCCGATGCGTACCTGGCCAAACCGGTGGAAATCGAGATGCTGGCGGCGACGCTGTTCAGTGTCGCGCGGCGGCTGCAGCGGGTCGCCGTCGGTGCGACGGTTGCCGCGGAGCGTGATACGGCCTGTGCCCCGGCCGCCGCGGACTGGGTCCTGCAGGATGATGGCTGGTGCCTGTTCGCACCGGATAGCAGTGCGCTTGCTTTGACCAGCTCCGAGCGGCGTGTGCTGTTGTGCCTGTGGCGCACGCGCGGACGGCTGGTGCAGCGCGATGCCCTGCTGGCGACGCTGGGCGGCGAGCTCGGCATGGAGATCGATCCGCATCGGCTGGATGTGCTGCTGCACCGGTTGCGGCAGAAAGTGCTGGAGCGCACAGGCAGTGCGCTGCCCCTTACCTCGATTCGTGGGCAGGGGTATCTGTTGATGCCTGTGGCAGGCGCAGGCTGAAACACGCCCCCACCGCGCGTGTGCTGTCCACGCTGATCGATCCCCCGGCGTCGCGTGCCATTTCCCACGCTACCGCCAGCCCCAGGCCGGTGCCCTGGCCGGTCGGCTTGGTGGTGTAGAAGGCTTCGAAGACACGCGCGGCGACGTCCTCGCTCATGCCGGTGCCGGTGTCGGCCAACTCCAGCAGTGTCCAGGTGCCTTCGTGCTGGATGCTGATCGAAAAACAACCGCCGGCGGGCATCGCATCGCGCGCATTGGCGGCGAAGTTGAGCAGGACCAGTTCGAACTGGCTGCGATCCAGACGAACCGTGCACGGCTGTGCGGGGACGGTCACCTCCAGTGCCACGCCGGGGCCGAGCAGCTGGCGCAGCATCGGCCGCAGCTCCTGCACGGCGTGGCCGACGTCGAACACCACCGGCACCAACAGGTCCTGGCGGCTGAAACTGAGCAGCTTGCGGGTCACGCTGATGCCACGCTGGGCGGCCTGTTCGACGCCTTCCAATGCATCGGCCAGCTGCGGTGCCTCGCTGGCAGCATCGAAATCCAGTTCATGGATGCGGTGGCGCAGCGAGGCGTGGCCGATGATGCTGCCCAGGATGTTGTTGAAGTCATGCGATATGCCGCTGGTGAGCTGGCCGACCGTCTCGATCTTCTGCAGGTGCAGCAGCCGCTGCTGCACGCGTTCGCGTTCGCGCATCTCCTCGCGCATCCGCCGTGCGGCATGTTGCGCGCGCGCTAATCCTTCGCGCAGCGCGGCGACGGTACGGTCCAGCACCAAGGTGATCATCAGGTAGCTCAGTGCCAGCGACGGCAGGTTCTGGAACCGGCTGCCGCTGCCCGACGGCGGCTGCCCCCACGGGCTGCCCATGCCCAGCACGAACATCAGCGGGATGCAGGCGTAGACACTCCACAGCGCACCGCGACCGATCACCAGCGCGGCCAGGGTAAGCAGCAGCATCGGGTAAGGATCGAAGGCCTGCAGTTGGTAACCGAAGGCGAGGTTGGCGATGAGCGCGCAGCACATCGTGACCGCGATGAACATGGCCGTGCCGGGCTTGACCAGCCCGCGGCGGATCATCAGCACTCCGCTCCACGCTGCCACCGTCATCGCGGAATCGGTGCCGATATCCACCGCCAACTGCGCGGCGCTCATCTGTATTTCGTAGGTAAGCAGGTGATACAGCTTGTTGAGCGGTATTTCCACGCCCAGGAAAATCAACAGGATCTGCAGTGCCGGCGCGTTGCGGCGGTCAATCGGATCAGCCACCGGCACGCGGCGCAGCCATGCCGCCGCCCGGCGCCATGGCGCCCACGTGACCCGCTGCAGTCCAGGCATCCCCATGCGGTGAGTCTAGCGTGAGGAAGCAGAGAGAATGCGTGCATTGAAGCGACGTCGTCGCTGTCGGTAAATCGAGGTACGGAACGCGTCGGCCAAGGGGGCCCGGTGCGGCCAACCCTTCCTCCGGACAACCCACATGACCAGCCGAATCCAGCCGATCGCCCGCGTCGGGCAGCGTTCCCTGCGCCGCAGTCTGAGCGCCCCGTCTTTCAGTTCGTTGACAGCCGCATTGCTGCTGGCGCTGTCCTCGCTGGCGACCGCCGCCGAGCCGACGCCCGCCGATACGGCCGCCGTGCAGGCTGACGCCGATCCCGTGGTCACGCCTGCATCGGTCGATGCGGCCAACCGTTACTTCGCGGCAGACGGCGAAGAAGACGATACCGACGACGCCACTGCGGTCGGCACCCATGCGATCGGGATCGGTGCCAGCGCGGCGGCGGACGGCAACTTCGGTGTGGCCATTGGTCCGCGTTCGCTGGTGACCGACGCCTACGGCATCGCCATCGGCCACCGCACGACCGCCGGTAACACCGCCATCGCGATGGGTGACGGCGCGGCAGCCACCGGCCAGTCTGCCGTGGCGATCGGCGGTAGTTTCTTCGGCAGTTCGTTCGGTGATTCGGACGGTGCGCTGAGCAGCGGCTTCGGGTCTGTGGCAGTGGGCTCGGTGGCGACCGCAACGGGGAACACGTCCACGGCGGTCGGCTGGTCGGCCGTTGCCGAAGGCGACAACGCCACCGCATTGGGCTCCGGCTCGCGGGCACAAGGCTTGTATTCGGTGGGCGTGGGCGCTTCGGCCGCCGGCAACGGTGTCCAATCCACTGCAGTGGGTTACGGCGCCTATGCCAACAATGACGTCGCGGTGGCGCTGGGCAGCTTCGCCGAGGCGACCGGCTTTGCCTCGCTGGCCGCCGGTTGGTCCAGCCAGGCCGCAGGCGATGGTGCGGTGGCGCTGGGTGAAACCGCACTGGCCCATGGGCAGCAGAGCATCGCGATTGGGTCCAGCAGCGCGGGCATCTACACCCAGGCCAATGGACTCGGTTCGGTGACCGTCGGTGCAGGCTCGTGGGCGCTGTCGGACTATGGCGTGGCGATGGGGTATGACAGTCACGCCGATGGCATGTATGCCACCGCCCTGGGTGGGCAGGCATTGGCCACCGACAACAGCGCCAGCGCATTGGGTGCGATGAGCTTCGCCGATGCAGAAGAAGCCACGGCCGTGGGCTACGTCGCCAGCGCCAACGGGGTCGGCGCCACGGCATTGGGCGCCGGTGCGACCGCATTGAGTGACGGCTCGCTGGCCTTGGGCCAGAACGCGGCGGCGACGGGCTTGGGCAGCATCGCGCTGGGCGCAGGCAGCGTGGCCGAGCGGGATAACACGGTGTCGATCGGCAGCGAAGGGGCTGAGCGCCAGCTCACCCGCGTCGCCGCCGGCAGCGAAGATACCGACGCGGTGAACGTGGCGCAGTTCCGCGCGCTCTCCGCCGTGCTCGGCAGCAGCGATGAAGCGCTGCGGGCCAACCTGGGGCTCACGGTTGGCGCGTTGGGGGGTCGCATCGCCGACGATGGCGCTTTCGTGGCGCCGGCGTACAGCGTGCAGGGCAATGTGTTCAACTCGGTGGACACCGCCTTCGCTGCATTGGACAGCGCGTGGACCCGGTTGGATCAGCGGGTTACTGCGGTGGAATCGCGTCCGCAGGGCGGCGCCGGCAGCCCCGGTGTAGCCGTGGGCGGCGATGACAGTGCCAGCATCGCGGCAGGCAGCAATGCCGTGGCCATCGGCTCGGGTGCCAGTGCGGGCGGGCAGAATGCCACCGCCGTCGGTGCGGGTGCCGTGGCTGTCGGTCCGAACGACACGGCGCTGGGCGCCAATGCGCGGGTGCTTGCCGATGGCAGCACGGCCGTAGGTGCCAACAGCGCGATCAGTGCAACGGCGACGAACGCGGTAGCGGTGGGCGAGGGCAGCCAGGTCAGCGCCGCCTCGGGTACCGCGCTCGGCCAAGGTGCCAGCGTCACGGCCAGCAACGCCGTTGCCGTGGGGCAGGGCAGTGTCGCCGACCGCGCCAATACGGTATCGGTCGGCAGCAGCGGCAATGACCGACAGGTCGCTCACGTGGCGGCAGGCACGGCTGGCACCGACGCGGTCAACGTGACCCAGATGCAGGCCGGTGACCGCCAGTCGGTGAGCACGGCCAACGCCTACACCGATGGCCGTTTCAACGCGCTCAACAGCACGCTGGATGATCGCTTCGAACGGATGGGCACCGATCTTGACCGTCGCCTCGGCAAGCAGGACCAGCGCATGGACCGGATGGGTGCGATGAGCTCGGCGATGATGAACATGGCGATCAACGCAG
>Ga0247812_10002683_pt1 | contig 10038 bp, 8 predicted proteins | sample UWRJL149409B1_FD_178011 | JGI IMG/M metagenome (GOLD analysis project Ga0247812, IMG submission 178011) | Plant litter microbial communities from Arlington Agricultural Research Station in Wisconsin, United States - UWRJ-L149-409B-1 | ecosystem: Environmental > Terrestrial > Plant litter >...
TGTGGGCAGCTGCTCGGGATTCTCCATTTCTACCTCCATGTGCTTAGGTGCTTGTCGAGTGCCATTGTTGGTGGTTATTCCAATGGCGGCTTCAGCCTCCTTCTGGGTATATGGCTCCTCTTTCAGTTGCTTTAGCCTATACAAAGTATTAGTCTTTGGTACACTTGTATATGTTGGATGAGTTGCCCCACCTCCTCTTATGGTTGCTGCCTTTGCGATGCGTAACCAAACTCTTGTCCGTCTCAAACCATTTCGCGCACTCGATACAGTAGAACTGCCCTAGGCCTGGTAGGTCCTCTGGCGCTTTGGTGCTTGTGTGTTCTGCGAGGTGTTTGGGGGAGCGCAAGTCTGCATGGATCTGGTCTAAATCTCTGCATCAAAATTAGTATACACCATATACAACGGGTACCGTACGTGGAAAGCAATACCTCAGATGCCGCCGGGTCTTGGTCTTTGTCTTCTTCTGCGAGATACCCATTTTTGGCAAGGCGTCGATGTTTCTCTAACCTGGATGGATCGGATCTCGATGCCTCTTAATTTTTTTGCGGTGGTGGTGCCGAATTTCGGATTATTGGCCGAGCGAGTTTTTTCGCCCGAGGTCTCCAGACCAAAGATTTTTATGACGGGCTAAGCCGGAAGGGAAGAATTGCCGGAGCGGCGGTGGCATGGAGTAAACAAAATACAAGAACAATTGCTTGAGTCAAATAAATTGCCGCATTTCTTTTCTGCTCTGCTCTCCTCTCCTATAGCATCCAACTTCAAATTATATATATATATATATATACATATATACGCGGGTGTCTGACCTCCTCCTCCCCGCGCCCTCCTCCCCAGTCAGCCTCTTCCGTAATCCCTCCCAAAGCAATCTCGCTGCACTCGCCATTTTCACGTGCGCGTGATTGGACGTTTCACCAGCACCAACCTCTTGGTCGCTTCTTTTTTTGCGTCACAGAAATCGGTCTCCACCCTGCACCCCACCCGCTGCTGACAACTCGAGCTGCTGATTGGCTCCCTTTGCCAGCTATAGCCGAGATAAGGCTTCGGGTTGTTGTTCTATTCTGACGCTAACGCCAAACCTGAACCCATCCTGCCGTAGAGCTTGCTGCCGACTGCTGGCTTGTTCTTCTCTTCTCCTCCTCCTCCCAAACTTCAATCCTCCCTCCCCTCAACCACTCCACTCACCATGTTGTCGCCGCGACAATTCCTCCGAGCTGCTCCTTTGCGGGCAGCTACCCAGATGGCTCGTCGCAGTATGGCTACTGTGGGAGACCACCCTCTCGACCGCAAGGTCAAGCAAAATATCCACGAGGACAACAACTTCATCAACTACAAGAAGATGTCGGAAAACCTGGCAATTGTACGCAAGAGACTCAATCGCCCTCTCATGTACGCCGAGAAGATCCTCTACTCCCATCTCGACGACCCTCATAACCAAGAGCTCGAGCGAGGTGTCTCCTACCTCAAGCTCCGACCAGATCGTGTAGCTTGCCAGGATGCCACTGCTCAGATGGCTATTCTTCAATTCATGTCCGCTGGCATGCCCTCCGTCGCGAATCCTACCACTGTCCACTGTGATCATTTGATTGAGGCACAAGTTGGCGGAGCTAAGGATCTTGCCCGTGCGGTTGACATCAACAAGGAGGTTTATGACTTCCTTTCCACATCTTGCGCCAAGTACAACATTGGTTTCTGGAGACCCGGATCTGGTATTATCCATCAGATCCTCCTCGAGAACTACGCTTTCCCCGGTGGTCTTCTGATTGGTACCGATTCTCACACTCCCAATGGTGGTGGCCTCGGAATGGCCGCCATTGGAGTTGGTGGTGCAGATGCAGTAAGTATTTTACCACCCAAGGCGGGAAACCATAACTAACATGTCCAAGGTCGATGTTATGGCAAACCTTCCATGGGAATTGAAGGCACCCAAGGTCATTGGTATTAAGCTCACTGGTGAACTTTCTGGCTGGACCACACCTAAGGGTATGTGAAAATTGACTGCAGCCTCTCATTTACGAAACTGACCAATTTAGACATCATTCTCAAGGTTGCTGGAATCCTCACCGTCAAGGGAGGAACTGGTGCTATTGTCGAATACCACGGCCCAGGTACCGAGACTATCTCTGCCACTGGTATGGGAACAATCTGTAATATGGGGTAAGATAACAAAGTGCCCTTTGAATGTCTCACAATTTGTGAGACATTCAAATAAGCCGAAAACCACTTGCTAACTTGGAATGTTCTCAGTGCTGAAATCGGTGCTACTACATCTCTTTTCCCATTCAACGACCGCATGTACGACTACCTAGCTGCTACCAAGCGTAAGGATATTGGTGACTTTGCCCGCACCTACGCCAAGGACCTTCGTGAGGATGAGGGGGCTGAGTACGATCAATTGATCGAAATCAACCTCTCTGAGCTCGAGCCACACATCAATGGTCCATTCACACCCGATCTCTGCACACCTATCTCCAAATTCAGCGAGGCCGTGAAGGCTAACAACTGGCCCGAGGAACTGAAGGTTGGTCTTATCGGATCATGCACAAACTCCTCATACGAGGATATGTCCCGCGCTGCTTCAATTGCTCAAGATGCTCTTAACCACGGCATTAAGGCAAAGGCTCTGTTCACTGTCACCCCTGGTTCCGAGCAAATTCGTGCTACCATTGAAAGAGATGGTCAGCTAGCCGTACTCGAGGAATTTGGAGGAATGATTCTCGCAAACGCTTGTGGTATGTAATGCTTTTTGCTATGCTTCCTCACACTGGCCTACGGGTATAACTGCCTCTGCCAGTATTTGGGGCAAGAGCTGATACCGGCCTTTCTTAAGATTGTCCAAGCTGAAAAAGTACTTCGACTTGGTTATTTCCCTTCCGTTCCTTGATGCTTTATGATAACACTTAAGATATATATACTAACACTGTATCTTTAGGCCCATGTATCGGTCAATGGGATCGTACCGACGTCAAGAAGGGTGAGGCAAATTCGATACTCAGTTCGTACAACCGTAATTTCACCGGACGTAACGACGCCAACCCAGCGACTCACTCCTTCGTTACCTCCCCAGATCTGGTAGTGGCTATGTCCATTGCAGGATCACTTCATTTCAACCCTCTTACCGATAGCCTTAAGGATTCGAATGGCAAGGAATTCATGCTCTCTCCTCCTGGTAAGACAGCCCGCAGACTTCTTAATTTACAACTACTAACTCATCCGTAGTTGGAAAGGGACTCCCAGACCGCGGATATGATCCCGGAGAGGTATGTAGATCCTAATTGTTGCGTTGTACATCAAAACTGATAGTTTCCAGGATACTTACCAAAAGCCTCCTGCGACTCGTGATCAAGTATCTGTCGCTGTTTCTCCAACCAGTGATCGTCTCCAACTCTTGGAGCCATGTAAGCCAATTCTACATTCCAAAATATCAGAAAATTTCTAACAATGTCATTAGTCAAGGCTTGGGATGGAAAGGACGCAACCGACTTGCCTATCTTGATCAAATGTCAGGGTAAAACCACAACGGATCACATTTCGATGGCAGGGCCTTGGTTGAAGTATCGTGGACATTTAGACAACATCTCCAACAACATGCTGATCGGTGCCATCAATGCTGCAAACGGAGAAGCCAACAAAGTGAAGAACTTCACAACTGGCGAGTTCGACGCTGTCCCCGCTACCGCGAGAGACTACAAGAAGAAGGGTATCCCTTGGGTTGTTGTCGGTGACTGGAACTACGGTGAAGGATCCTCTAGAGAGCATGCTGCTCTCGAGCCTAGACATCTTGGAGGTCTTGCCATTATCGTCAGAAGTTTCGCTCGTATCCACGAGACCAACTTGAAGAAACAGGTATGCTAACAAACAAAATGACAACAGAACAGAAGCTAACTTATATATAGGGTATGCTTCCATTGACCTTCGTTGACCCAGCAGACTATGACAAGATTGGCCCTTACGATAAAGTCGATCTTCTCTGCACCGAGCTTGCCGTTGGCAAGCCAATGACTCTTGTGGTACACCCAGAAGATGGTAAATCCTTTGAAATCAAGCTCGCCCACACATATAACGAGCCCCAAATTGAGTGGTTCAAGAACGGAAGCGCGCTGAATACCATGGCCAAGGCCAACAAAGCATAGAGGATGATATGAAAGAGACTGGGATCTGGAGGGTGTTTCGGGGTTTCCTAGCTGTACAAAGAATGATAATTTTTTCCTCCCTAGAATCTGATTTTACGATAGCGGGATCATCATTGTGATTGGCAACAAAACAAGTTAAATGCCAGGAGCACCACTAACTGACATAGACATCTGTCCGTCTACAGAAATGTCAGGTCTCATGGGCAAATTGTATATTTTCTAAGTAAATGAATAATTTATTGTATGAAAGCTAGGTTGATCAAAATTCAGTTCCACGTGCGAATCTTGTTACCAGCAAGTATTTCAAAACCCGTTTGCCAGTTCGACTAATGATGAAAGGTTCATATTTCATATAATGAGCGTGTTGGGTCGTCATGGACAGCCAGGGTTGTAAAAGGTTCCTTATCTGAGTCTTCATTTAACGCGTCCAAAATAACACACCAAATGTGTGGCCCTAAAGTATCTCCTTTGAAATTCTAGCCGGATAAGTTAAGTTTTTCTGTTGTAGAAGCTTCTTATATTAGGTGTTCAACACATGGTAGTCAAGCACTGTCCAAGATATGAAAACCCACTGCCTCGCAGCAGATGGTAATATGTTAAGTGGACGAGGGTCAAACCAATACTGCGGAGATGGTTTAATGGGCGGTGAGGTGTTAACAAGAGAGATACGAAATTAACTATCCACTTTATATCAACCATATTTATAAACAGTCCTACAGAAGCCTTGCCGTCAATCAGGTTGTATTTATCCACTGTTAGAAAAGCCAAAAGATGCTGAGTTCCTCTTTTTACACTAGCTGTTGGGACACATGTGCTGTGATAGTCTCAAGGTTTGTTTGATTTTAAGAGCTTTAAGAGTGGTGGGTAGGTACAATGACTACTCATTTACTCGGGCTAATATAAAAAAGTTCTGGAGAAACAACCATGTTGCTATCATTCAATTTCTTCGGGGAGTACAACATATAACATCAAGATGCCACTTCTGCATGGTTGTTTTCTTCGTGTATTGTCCACACCTTTCAACTCTTGTCTCTTGCCTCTTACCTCAGCACTAAAGCTTCCCAGAGCTTCTCTAGATCTTCTCTAGATCTATACTTACATCTCGCCTCTACTCGCCTAAACTTGACACTCTGAATATAATTCCATTCTTGTTGTGTTGGATTTCATGATGAATTGAAAATCAAAATTGGGCACTATGAACTCAAACAATAGCACCTGAATGAATTTGTCTCTTCCCAAAACATTACAACACTTGACACAACACGGTACATTATTACTATCTTTGTGATTTCAATAGAGTGGTAAAGACTTTTGCGCTCATGAAAGCAAGGCTTGGCCCAAATAAAAAACCACCCAAAAATAAGTCTGTTAGTAGAAAACCGGGCTCGTAATTGTACTTCTGTTGCTACCTCATACTCTGAGTTAGTTGCCAACTGATCCAGAATTATTTATTGATGTCACAGTTTACACAGTTCAAACGATTGGTTATTGACACACCTAGTATATGAAGACCGGAAGCAGCTAAGATTATGATATACATCTTGAAGCTTTTGCATTTATGAAGAGCCTGCAAAATATATGTCTTAAGCCTCATTCACTTTTTAAACTGCTCAAAAGCCATACAATTCATCAACAAATCTCAGGTTGAGGCTGCTATAACCTTTGCAGACTGCTGTTGTTGCTCCTTCCTTGGTTGCCCAAAGAGTAAAATTCCACCCATAACCCATGCCGGCCACCAAACACACCAAACCACAACCTGAGTATACATCCCCCACACATCCCATCCAAAAGCCGCCTGCGTCAGCACCTCGCCAACATTTAGTCCCCAGGCCCAGCTACCTGCTAGAAGCACCGTCGTTGGCCCCACAGCTACCAGTAATATTGCCAGGAAGAATTTGGAAAAAAGAGTGAGAGCGGAGGTTGAAGGAAGGGGATGGATATAAGTAAGAGGTGTGGCGAGAAGACCGACAAGGAGAGAGAGAGAGAAATTTAGAGTTGCGAGCGAAGAGAGGAAGAGGCCGAGGAGGAGGAGGGAGAAGGATTTAAGGAGTTGATATTGTTGGGTTGTTGGGTGGAAATAGTGGGTTAATGTTGCGGAGAGGATGAGTGGTAGGATGTTATTGGCTATGGAAAAGATGGTGAACACGGGTGGTATCAACTATGAAGAGTCAGTGGTGACGCGGAGGGGGATTAAGAGGGACTTTACGCTTTGAGGAGTGTGGTTGAAGATGTATAATGGGAGAACGCCAAGAAATTGGAGACCGGCAACGATAGCGAGGGGAAGAAAGAGATCGCGTTCTCGGACTGTGAGAAGGTCGGTGGGAACGAGGGCTCTGTTCTCACCTTCTTGAGCTATCATCAGTGTTGACTTCTCACCACTTGCGGTTTGTGGTGTAGTTGTCTTCGGAGAGTTTCGTGGTGCTCCGCTCTTCACCCAGAGGAATATAGCCATGATAGTGAAATTGACTGCTACCAACATTGCACTTGGAAGATAGGTGCCGATGCTCACAAAGCGATTTGCCTGCATTAACAAATAAAAGAAGAAACTTTGATGGAGATGCTCCAACAGATTATTCAAACTTCGGAAAGTGCTTTCGACCACCCTTCCCATAGCCATCTCATCTTGCCATCCATTACCAAATGGTTGTAAGGTAATAGCATCCACGTGATATGTAATAAAGCTACTATGAGGACCTGAAGCGTGACCTAAGCCTTGGTTCATCATTCCTCGAAGCATGGTCTGTAAACGGTCTTTGTAACTATCAGAATGATGCCACATTTGCTGAAGAGAGACGCCAATGCCCATTTGCCCACTTGCTATGGATGTTACGGTATTGAGCAGATCCAAATTCGGGAGCTGGCCGTTGATTCCATCGTAAACTATGTGGAGGGACTCAAAGCGATGATCGAAAGGGTAGTCGATGACTATCGCTCCTTGTAAGGCACCGCTCTTCAATGGTAAAGATTCTACACCTGGGGATTGATGTGTATCATGATACGCATCTACCCATGCTTGTGGTGCAGCTTTGCTGTCTGCTGTTACTAGAAAGATTATGTCCTTAGACCAGAGAGACCATCCTAAAGAGGTCAGTTCCATCACAGACTTATTGGACAGAGTTCCTACGTTTGAAATATCGAGCCAAAGTCAGAACAAGCGCAACACCACTACGGTTTATGCTCCCATCCATATTGATCCAAGCCCCTACAAGAACGATGGCCTCCGTAGCATCTCCCCTGGGAGCATGAAGTATAGCATATATATTCTCCCCAGAATATGTTCCGCCTGCAGATTTGTACGCGTATTTCTGTCTCGCAACCTTCAATCCGGAAGCTTTGAAGAACCCTTCCAGTTTATCATTCACCCTGTTACATTTGTTAGTTCAATTCCTCATTTAAATTAGATATATCTCCGTACTCAACATTGCTCTTGTCATGCAGCGCATCAACCTCTTGCTTGTATCCCCGGAAAATGTGCTGGTCGCTGCCTGCAAAATACGTATGAACCTGGCCTGGAAGTAGGGCGTTCTCGGAAATGTATGTCCGTCGTGAGTAGCCGTCCAAAGGCAGAACAAGAAGCCATCCGATGCCTATTATTACGCAGAGTAAGGACAGGTAAGGCGGAGCCTTTAACAGTATAGGATTTCTGCGTAGGAGCAAGCCTGAAGCTATATAATTGTCAGTGATATGAGCCTCTAGAGAGGCACGAGAACTAACTTAGCAGGCCAGGCATACTGGCATTTATAGTATCGTGATTGTTGAGTCTGGTTACTTGGAAGGGAGAGCTCGGCTGAGATGCAAGGCTGAAGCGACTTTGTGCCAAGAAAAAGTGGTGAAGAACTCAAGACGGTCAAAATTATCAAAGATATCACCTTGTCTTGTAATACGTTTTGTATGTAAGTTATTGATCCAATTCTAGATTCTAACATATCAGGGAATGTTTTATACAGTGGATTTCATTTAGCACACGCTTATTAGTCTATATCATTAATAATGCCCATTTTCAGCCATCATATCACCAAATTATGTTACTTATATGTATACAAGAGAGTACATCATTTTTAAATGATTTATGAGCATTCAGGGACCCAGTCGTTGAGAGCTTCCCACGTAGCCCATAGGAGAATCCGTCGTTGGAGTCGTTGAAGGAAGCACTCCAAATCGACCATATGTCTTTTGGTCAACCGACACATAATGAGGTAATCTCCCAAGCAAGTTCATCTTGCCTTCTATCCAACGGAGAATCTTCTCGGGTGGAGCCAAGAACTTCAGATATCCCAGACCCCCTAGATTCGTTCATTAGCCCATGGTTCAAAATATCTGTGTGAACTATATGACTTACATCCATATCCAAATGCTAGGCCACATACGTGACCAAGAAAGCTGGTATTTGGAACTAAGAAGGACACAAATAATACCAAAACAAGAGGTGTTATCCAGGTGGGGATTTTCTGGTCACCAAGTTGAAAATAGGGGTTTGTCTTATAGGTTTTGACCGCCTCCATAGCAAGCAAAGTGAAAACCCATATACTGATTACCAAATTAGCCAGAAAAACCATATAAAGAACATTTATGTCTCACCTAGCTCCTAGGATGGTAGTGTTCATGCGTAATATCCCTCTTTCCACTAACGTATAAAGCAACGCTGGAATCGTTGAAAGAGCTATGAAGTACGTTAGCCAATCCAGTAAATGATCAGCCCATTCCTAAGGCATAACTTACGTCCAGCAAAAAGCGCCAAAGATGTCAACGTTCCATATTCTGCCTCGAATCGCTCCAATAATGGCGTCAAGGCGATGAGATTGAAAAAAGCATGGAAAAATCCCGCATGTATGAGGGGGAACGTATTCGTCCTATACACTGAGTAAAAAACAGTATTAGCTTAAATTCTCCGAGTGAACTTTTCAGATCGCTAAATGCTGCTGTACGAGTTCCAGACCTAGTAGGCAACTAACTTGTACTCAGCCCTATCTCATCTGGTATTAACGCGCCCCATTTCTGTAAATCCCAAACCGACTGCATGCTGATAACCCATAGTCCTGTTATAATAAGAACTACAGCTCGTGTGAATAATGGCAGCCGGAAGATGTATGATCGCATGCGCGTAGCGGAAAACTGTGGAAGACTTGGAGTCATTTTGGTTGGGTTCGAACAACGTGGTAAATATACTGCGGCGTTGTGCGAATAGTTGCAGATTGGGTTTGAGTCAGAACTTCCCTTCCGTAATTGCAATCAAGGTTAGAATTCTCAGTTCGACGATGTTCGATCAATTCAAGAACGTTAATTTTCTCCGGATAGGCCGCTTGAACATCCTGGCATCATTGTTCCATAAGGCTGAAGTCTTAGCGTAAGGCTGATTTAAACTCGCATTTCAGGGAGGATTTCAACAAAGTCAGACTAAGCTCCTTAATTTCTCGAGAGCCTCAATGTGTTAGTACTGTCAAGTATATAGGCATAAATCTGATTTCTCGCTTTGAGCAACATAGCACAACTATCACTTGACTTACGAAGCTAGCATCACAAGGAGAAGGTTACATAGTCTCAACGTTTGATTGCCACCATATTGGTATGAATAACAGATAGTATTTTCTAGAAGAATTCATGGATCTGTGCTAGGTAGATTCCAATTAATCAAATGAGCTAGCTTTTGGATTAGCCCCACAGCTTATAAAATATATTTATGGCTCAAGAATGACTTCAAAGGAATTCTGCTGTCCCTTTATATTTCTATCCATATAGCATTTAGCTACTTATTTGAGAGAAAATCTTCACAGGAAGCTGCTATTGCAATGGTGCGTCATGTCATTCGCAATTCTCCTCGATAAAAGGAATTTGATCATCTACAACGTGTCTCATTTATGATGGCAAAGCCAAAATCTCATGCTTTGAGACCTATAGTACATCCCATCCA